>Ga0194135_10002281_pt1 | contig 11614 bp, 9 predicted proteins | sample LitLau_LLRF_2013_FD_134024 | JGI IMG/M metagenome (GOLD analysis project Ga0194135, IMG submission 134024) | Freshwater sediment microbial communities in response to fracking from North America - Little Laurel Run_MetaG_LLRF_2013 (version 2) | ecosystem: Environmental > Aquatic > Freshwater >... | reverse complement strand
CTACTTATACTCTTCATATTAGGACGAAGAGGATCCCAGTTAGCAAATTCATACTTTATGGGGAAAATAACTGGGAGGAGGTCGGAGGACTTACTAGACTTTTAGGTTTCGGTACATAGTGGCCTCGGAGGCCCGTCCCAGCTACCGTGAGCATTTTAATTTAATGTCGATAGAAACCCCAATTCTCCCCTCTAAAAAAATTTTCTAACGGGGGGCTCCAAGGGGACGTCCCTCGGGAGGGGAGAATTGAGGTTTCTATCTACATGAATTCAAATGCTCAAGGTATTTTCCCCAAAGGAGGAATTTGCTACCGGCATATTCGCATAAGAGCTTTGAGCCTGGTTGAGTATTTAACTTCCTTCCTTGTTTTCTTTTTCTTCTGAGCAGAATTCAAAGCCAAGGTGACAACCGCATCTGTAGATGCACTCAAGCCGTCCAAAAAAGCTCAGAAGCAACCAACTGTGAAACCAAAGGAGAAACCTCGGGATTTAGAGACTGCTTTGAAAAATGTACAAAATTCCGTTTGTGCTTTCCTTTGTACCTTCGTCCGTCTCCGAAAGTTTAAAATTGTTTGACCGGAATTGTGTTGGTTTCAGGTTTCGCCAGAACAGCTAAGGATTTATTACCAAGAACTAACAAAGTCAGACTCGGTTGGAGATGCTTACCTCTCCTGGATCAAATACTCTGCGGATGCTCTCAATAGCCAGTTGAACACAATTCCAGCACCAGACTCACTCCAATGGCCACATAATCTGAGTTTCCCAGTTATCCCCAAAGGGTTGGAAGTCGTCATTCAATCCATCATCACCAAAACTGCAGCAAGTCAAGAAAATGTGGATGTGATTGGCCTCGCATTCTCATCCTTACTTGGCTCAATTCCTACTCTTGTACTCCGCGGTAAGTGAATTACTAATGAAGAACTAATTATGACCGCTAACCATGTCAACTAGAACTAACCCACCATTCCCCAAACCCAGGATTTTGGTTTTGGTCCACGTTCACCGCAGAAGACTAATAATTTTTTTTTGGATTTTCTTAGGTGATGCTGGATGGGGTCATCTCCTTTTCCTCCGTGAAATGTGCAAGATTGACCCTGACTTGGGGGACCGTCGTTCCAAGACCTTGTTTGAGTTGATGGAGTCATATGGGAATCGGAAGGATGTTGGAACTCCTCTCCTTTGGGTGGCAGCCCAGGCTTCGCTCTATTCTGACAATGTTCTAAAAATACTTACAGAGCATATCCTGCCTTACTACAATTTCAAACACTACAAGAGCTTTGTGCTCAGTGTTCTCTCGGCAGTCGGAGACGCACCAGTCATGGCCTCCGACAATGTGATTGACGCTCCTGACTTTGAGGCCTTCTTTGAACTCTCATTTGACCCCAAGAAGCGTCGAGAGTTTGAAGACTTTTATCCTAAAATTCGGGTAAGCTCAAACTTTTACGAAAGCGTAAGCTGTGACGCAAGATTCCAATTGGTTATGTGAACTTTTCTTTCTTCGTAATAGAATTTGGCATTGAGAAATCTACGGGACCACGGAGAAGAGCTCTTCGTCAAATTCTTGTCAAAATTGACTGAAAAGTCCTTTATGCCACTCTCGCCCCATGGCAAGGAAGTAGGTTTAGAAACAAGTTACAAGAGAATGGTAATGAAAATGATACCAAGGAATATTTCTTAGTTGGGGTTTTCTTGATTTAGGTATTTGAAGTCCTCCATGGATGCTTAGCAAACGATCCTTCTCTGGTTGAGAAGTGGAAACTACAATTTCAGAAGTACTCAAAGGAAAGTGCGATCCTCCTCAACCACCTTGGTAAGGGTCTTGCTTAAATGTCGCAAAATTACATTTCACATAAGGAAACCTACCTAAACCTAACCTATAATCATACCTACCTTCAATTAAATGCAAGCGTACATGTAACTTTCTAAATGTACAGCAAAGCGTCCGGAGTCGGTGAAATACTTCAAGAAATTGGAATCAGGACTAATCCAAACGGATGAATTTGCAAGGGCAGCGGTCCAGAGTCCGGACCTCATTCGAATTGCTAAGGTAACGCAGCTTACCCTTCTCTGCTCCTCAATCACTCACTCGTGCCGTTGTTGTTTCTTTCTGACTCCTATTTTTAGAATTACGTTCCGCGTCAGTTTTTGGCTCTTTGTCTACTTTCAATTTCATACCCATACCCCACCACCGCCGCCACCGTTGTGCACTTGCGTTCACTAAAACATTAGGAAATATCATTCATTTTTCATTTCATTCTTGTGCCAGCTTATAATCTCGTGATTGCAGACCGCTTCTGTTGGCACCACCGCTGCGACTGACTGTAAATTCCTAAATGTTGCTCGGCTCTCATTCCTGACCTTTTTGAATTTGTACTTCCGGAGAATTTACTTCAATTGTAATTTCTGAAATATTTGTAATGTTGCGTATTTTGTTGTTTCCAGAAATTGCAGACAGGATTCAAACGAGTGGAAGCCTCCCGTAAAGGATTCCCCTGGAAAATGAGCTCTGTCTTGATCCTCCTTATCATTTGTGGGATTTTCTATTTGGACGTCACGGAGAATGGAAAAGGGAGTTTTGATAGTGAGTTTCCATTAACTGAATTAGTTTGTAAGCAGTTTCATTTAAAACAATTTCCCTCTTGTCTTTTAGAGAGTCAGACTGGAGAGTTCTTGAAGAGGAATGGACTCCTGGAGAAGGCTCAGTCTCTCATTGACGTAACCCGGAATTTCACCTTGTAAGACCTCAGTTTAAAATTAAACTAACGAGAACCTCAATTAAAATTCGATTGTAACCGTTAGTGAATTTCTAGGAAAATTCTGGAGTTCCTCTCAAAGATTATTCGAGCTCTGTACGACGGGATACGACCATTGTTGCAAGCCATAGAGAAACAGGCCAAAGTCTACATTCCTGAAATCATCAACTACATCTCCACCCTCGGGATTTACCTCTACGAGAGAAGCCTCTCTCTCATTAAATTCATGCAGGAAAACGTTTTCATGTAAGACAGAATGCAGACATGTGCGGAAGCGGAATACATTCTGGGCTGGCCCCATCCGTTCACCAATTTTGTTTAAATTTATCAACTTTTTTTAATATTGAGCAGCGGGCCTCTGTCTCCAGCCAATTTGCGAAAGCTTGTCAAAAACGCTCTGCTCCTCATCTGGACCACTCTCTCCACTCTCCTGAGCAAACTCTATGACGGTTTTGCCATCACTTTTGCCCAACTTTTCTAAGAAGACGAAAGAGGAAGACTGAACAAGTGAGGAGTGAATAATTCAAAATTCAAATCTAGCGACGAAGACAAAAGGCATTTGGATTTCCAACTTTAAATTTCAAAGTGGTTGTGTTTCAAATGATTATAAGGCCTTACATAATTTCAAGAGAAAGATAATATTTATAATAATTAATGATAATGAAACGTGATTTGATGACAGGCAATAAGGAAGAAAGCAAGACCAAAAGAAATCAATGAACTGTTCCATGTTATTAGATAACTTGTTATTATAATCAATAATTGTTTTAAATTTAGTTTCATTCAACCCGGACATTCTTGGGGTCATCAAATTCAAATTCAATCAAATCATCTCCCAAGGATGTCTCTGTTAACTCTTTCTACTTGTTAATTAATTAGTGGACAGGGGCTTACTCTCTTCTACTCACGTTCTCAACCTCTAACGTTATTCCCTTGTTAGAAGACTTTATTTAAAAAAAAGTTAGATTTGAATAAACTCGGCATTATATTTTGTGGAGGCCACGCAGAAGAGATATGGGATCAGCAGAGGTCCCATTATTCATCGTTCCTTGTGCAGTATCAAGTGCCTTTGTGTAGTTGACGGTATCCGGAGAGGAGATTATAGTAAGCCGAGGGCAAAGTACGGAGATTACAAAAGTAAAGTTAACTTTATTTTCCCTAGTGCAGATATCCACGTAATATAGTCTCATTTCTGGTTGGTTATATTACTGTTTAGTTTAGAACGTACGGAAGGAGTGAAATGGCAACTAAATTCTCTACTTACCATCATCAGAGAATGTTGAAAGTTGTGACTGGGCAGGGTCACTCACGCTGGAAATCAAGGGCCGCATCCGTCGTCTTTCCAAACGTTGAGGATGAGAGCAAGTACTTTGTCAAGTCCCCAATGCCGGATAGGGAGATGCCGGTAGGGGTCACAGTGCCAGAGTACATTCAGGCCATGATGGGACCCTGGGCTCATAAAACTGCATATGTAAGAAACCAGACCCATACTTTACAAAAATACGCCCCATTTTGGATGCGTTTTCATCTGGGCGGGAATTTTTGAATTTGAAAGGAATCGGTAGTGACGGGTCAGAAGGTCACGCACAGGGAAGTATTTGCCAACAGCCGTAGTTTCGCGGCAGCCTTAATTCATGCCGGATTCCGAAGGGGGGATGTGATTGGGATAGTCCTTCAAAACATTCCAGACTATGCCTCAGTTCTGTTTGGAATTTGGGAGGCTGGCTTGATCGCAAGTCCGGTGAACCCAAGCTACACTCCAGGTACGATCGTGTGTTAAGACACACTTTAGCCATATAACCTTCTGAATTCATAAATGTCTTTGGAATGATCATTTAGATGAGATCCAGCGGCAGTTGACCATTTCTGGAGCCAAAGGGATCGTGACCTCTCCTCAATTTATTCCAGGCATAAAGGCAGCTCAACTCAAGTCTCCCAACTCCGCCGCGACGGCAAAGTTTCTCATCTGTATTGGGCAGGGCCCGGAGGGAAGCCATTCTTATAGTGAGATGATAAAAACGAATCCCGGTTCCGTGACCTTCCCAAAAGTGACTGATGAGAGTAGTCTGGAGGATACTGTAATGTTGCCCTTCTCCAGTGGGACCACTGGACTTCCAAAAGGCGTCTGCCTCACTCACTTTAGTCTTCTTTCAAACCTAATCCAAGCCGGCTGCCCCGAAATTTCGTATAGACCCCGGCTGGGCTCTGAAGAACAACAGCGTTTAATTGGTCAGTTGATAAAATGGGATAGATTCGTTGGTTACAGAGCGGGCATGTTTAAATAGAACTTTTTTTTAACCATTTTTTATTGAAATTGGAGGTGTGCTCCCGTTCTTCCACTCCTATGGTTATTTCGTCTACCTTGGGAATGCACTCTGGAATGGGTCCCACACGCTCTGCATTCCTAAATTTGACGGAGACTTATTTCTCAATTCCATCCGAAGGCACCGCCCAACGGGTCTCCACTTGGTCCCACCCCTCATGTCACTCATCAACAATGCAAAGGATTTCGGGCGGAAGGAGTTGGAGTGGGTGGAAATTGCGTGGATCGGGGCGGCCCCTGCTGGGAAAACCCTAATTTCGGCATTATCCGACAAAATAGGAAAAGATTACTACTTTGTAGAGGGCTATGGAATGACGGAATTATCACCACGTGAGATGAGCAACCATTCTTATAATTTCCAATTCTGTGAAACCAAAATAATAACTAAACTGGATCCACCACCGTTGGTTTGAATATCCCAAATTCCTTTCTTTACAGTTTCCCATGCTATGATCCCAAGTCTAAAGGATCCACTAATTGGTTCTTGCGGAGTCCCCGTCCCGAATACCTTGACTAAAATTGTTGATGTTGAGACTGGGAAGGCTGTCGGAAGGAACTTGCGGGGGGAACTTCATATTAAAGGGCCGCAGGTGAGGTCAAACGTTGTACTCATCACTTTCCAGCAGTTGTACTGGACGGTTCCTCTGAATCCCTCTAGATTATGAAAGGATACTTTAACAATGAGGAGGCTACGCGACATACGATCGATGAGGATGGATGGCTTCACACGGGTGACATTGCTTACTATGATGACGGTGGGAATTGCTATATTGTCGATCGAATCAAGGAACTTATCAAAGTCAAAGGCTTCCAAGTAATGATGCACCGCATTTTTTGAACCTAACTCAACCTAATCCTCTTTTAATCTGGAAGGTGGCGCCATCAGAATTGGAAGATTTGTTGAGAAATTTGGAGAATGTGACTGACGTCGCCGTCATTGGAGTCCCACACGACGAGCTGGGAGAGGCACCTCGGGCTTACATTGTGCGGGACTCAGAATCCGTTACAGAAGAGGCCGTCCATTCCTACCTCCATCCTCTCATTGCAAATTTCAAGCGACTGAAGGGTGGCGTGGAATTTGTCACCACCATTCCAAAAGCTCCGTCAGGAAAACTACTACGGCGGGAACTCCTGGCACAATTCAAAGATTCCACCGCCAAGAACCGTGGAACAAATGAATGAACTCCACCAATTTTCAACCAATTGTCGCCATAAAGTTCTTATGATTTATTCTTACGTGGTAAAGTTGTTGTGCTTAACTTAAACAGTGTTGATGTCAACTAGTGTGTCTCTCTAAGGTACATTTTTCATTAATAACATATGCTTTATATTTTAGCCAATGTATGCACTAGACCACTCCTTCCGCCATATTCCTTTTTCTACCAGCTAGCTGGAGTGTTTTGATGAGCATGGAACTTGTTGTCACTTGGCGGTAAAATTTGAAAAGGAACAGTCACATCGAAATTCGGAGATGTGCACAACGACAATGTGTCAAATAACATGTGACCTGTGCACAAAGTGTCAACAATGACTTGTGTAAGCTCTCAAATTAAAACCTGGTAAGTAGGTTTTTCAATTTTGTAACTTAAATTTTTAGTTCTTACGTAACATCAAGAAGCATCCTTTTCCAAACAAATTAGAGAACAGGATTTCAAATCAAGAAAATTAAGGTGGAAGGAAATTTAAAGTTTACGACATGCATCCATCAATCCATCCAATCTTTTACTACCGTACCACTCACAGTGTTCAATATAGCGAAATTCTTTTGTACTTTTGGGACACTGGTTGATAGGTTAAATTAACTATTAATTAATTAAATTTTATAGCCTGTTCATATTCCCAGTGTTTTATTTGCTTCGGACTCGGAGTTATTTTTAAAGGACTTTCGAACACAGCGGAAGATTTCTTTGATGATCTTTGAACCCCTTAAAATTCATATCGTTAACATCGGATTTTGAAAATTCCTGCCACTACTAAATTCACTCTTACTGTGTAGTTAGTGAATTTTGTACTTTACCATTCGGAAGCAGCGTTAAGCTCAACCAAAAAAGCAATCTTAAAAGGCATTGGTTCTAATTTTATTTTTTTAAATTTTGGGGATTCGTTTTGTCTAAAATCATTCTGACTAGAGTCGCTCGAATTAGCTCCGAAACACATTTAAACAATTAAAAATAACAGGGGCACTGTGAACTTAATTTGTACACAAAATTAAAATTAAAATTAAATCCCCATTAACACTAAATTCATAATTTCCCTCTCATAATTCCCTTCACCACCGAATCCTGTCCATGCTAATATTTACATCCCTTCCGTTATTCCTAAACACCAACTAATTAATAGACTTTGTCAATTGTCCAACACCGCGTGCTATACCCCAATGTTGACCACCACAAGACAATCACAGTGAAAGTTTAAACTTTCCCGTCCAATTAGTATAATTGCTCTAACACCAATGGGTAGTACCATCCAAATTACACATCCTATCATATCATCGCAGTCGTTAACCCACCTAAACTTTTGCCAATTAACAAATCCATCAAGCACCTCCAATGAATACCTGCTGCATTCCTCAACGGTTTTTCAATTATAATTTAATCCTGTCTCGGGGTTTTAGTGGGAAATTTCAAACAAATGTTTAGTTTAGTTTTGGCTATTTTAAAACTAAAATCACAGAGGGAAGGTGTTGTTACACGTTATTTTTTATTTGGTTGATGGAGGTACAACTGAAAACAATGAACTGGCATTTTGTCACAATAAATGGGATCTTCCGTAGTCAATCATCACAGCCCGGAAAGTTTGAATTTAAATTAGGTTGTAAGGTAATTCTGTACAGAGTTCTTTTATACTGACTCACCGGGAGTTGGTTTTAAAGCGCAGGAGCAAAAAATTAAGGTACATGGGTTCCATTAATAATTTTGTAAAGTTTCAAAAAAAATCACAAAAGGTATTTCCTAAACGGTCGAACCAAAATTCAAGTACGGATACACGGAGACTATTTTAAATGTAGTGTAGATTTTAAAAAGCGTCAGGACACGTTAAAGAACAGTTAGTGTCCACTTTTCTTTGCTTATGTCGGTTGTTAAAACAGTATGTTGATTGAGGTAGATTGAGTTTTTTAAACAACGCGCGCCCATTTTCGATATTTAGGAAAATATGTTTTAAAACCTCAGATCCTGCTGAGAGAGACTGAAAAATGTAAACACAAAATGGAGAGGTGTCCCTGACTAAAATTGTTGATTTGCAATTAAATTCTTGTACGCCAAGTATTCGAAACTTATTTCTATTCCCTGAGAATTGAATTCCCGCGTAATCAAATTATCCAAATCACAATCAAATTCCTACAATCACGCAGCAGCAGCCATACTCACAATTCTTCTGACCACGCACACATATTTTTTTAAGAAAAAATGAGAGTGATGCTCAAACTAATTAAGTCCCGAGAAAATTAGGGAAATTTTAAGTGGAACAACGCCGTCATCAAAAATTTGGAAGGACCCCAACAAAATTATACCCGACATTGATGATCTCGATTTAAAAACGAAGAGGCCCGCCATATTCCCTTAACAAAATCACTACACGCACACTCATTTAGTCGACTGTCATACTTTTGTACTAGCGTTTAACTAAGAGCTAAGGATTTGTTTTTAAGTTTAGCATCTAAAATAACGGGACACGGGATGGATATAACAGACAGAAGCCTCTTTAACAGCTTACTAATTTTTGTCATTAGCTTACAATTAAAATTAAAATGTATTAATTAACGACAAAGTTTACACTTTTCCAAGTGAGAACAATAATTAGTTTGTACGATTTCTGAATGTCTTATGAACTATAACAGCAAAAGTACACTAAAATACAGACGAGACACTACAAAGAATCCGCAAAAGCCCACCAAATCCATGATGCGCCCTCTTCCAATATCTAATCTAACCTAACATTTAACTTTACCAGTTTAAATTCCTGAGATGTGTAATTTGCTAATTTGGATATTAAAGGGGGGCGGCTGCATCTGATACCACACAACGGAAACAGAAACAAGGAGAAAGAGGAAGTTTGGGGAAAAACTAGAAAGGTCAAAGGTCAAGTTGGTACGTGGATGACTAAACTCAACCCTTAGAGTCACTCAAAGATGGGCATAATATGAATTTATTAGTTAATTAGTCGAAAACTTGTACTCGTGTTCTTTGTCATCGTTTTCATTATTATTGAAGGAGATTTAAAGTAAACTTTTCTGTAACGACTTGCGAGCGTGCGCATGGAATTTACAGTGTACCCGGGAAAGTTAAATCTAAATTACTCTGGTATGCGACGCGTATGCGTACGTCTATATTGTATAAAAACTATTGCAAAAAATGAAGGAAGAAGTTTGAGTGAGCGACTCCAAGGTTTTGAGTTTGCGTTTGACGGTTTGATTTTTAAAATTTGGCGCCTAGTGCCTGTAGGAAATTGTACTGAAAAATCATCATTGAGGTTTAACTGAAACGTCCTCATAGTTAGTTTTTGAGCGCCAATAATTAAAGTTGAACCCGGTGACGTCTGTTTTAAGCGTGGGGGTTTTGTAAATGACCCTAGATGGAGAATTTATGAGCATTTTGATAATTATATTTTAAAAAAAAACTGTAAAAATTATGTTACGGAATTTTAGCACCTGTTTAGTTAGTTTAGCCTGCTCCCATAGATAAAATAAAAACTGGAAGTTCAACTGAATACAACTAAAGGATTATCCTTATGCATACAGAAAATAAAAGTTGGAAATAAAATGTATTGGCGGGAAATTCAAAGAATAAAAGTCCGCGCCTGCATCTTTGCATGAACATGATCTCCTTTGTCATAAAAATCACCTACGCGCAATCTTGTTACTTTTATCAAAAGTGTTGAACACAAGTTGAGCGGAGTGTGTAATTGATGGGAGGAGGGGGAGGAAGAAAGGAGGGGGGATATTTAAAATTTCGAAGTTGGGAAATTTGGGATGATTCCTGAGGTGGTTTCCTTAAAAATTGTTTTGCCTAACCCTGTAGCTATCTAAATGTGAGACTCATCTGTCTTACAAAAGTTTTACCCGTGTTAAATTCCTCGTCTTATAATAATACCCTTCAACAACAACAAGTTTTTAAAGCCCTGTCACACTCTCCTTCTCTTTTAAATGTATCGTAAAGTATGCTTGGCCTCTTATAGTGTGTCGTGTAGCGGTGTACCCCTCCCAAAGTATCATTTCTAGATTGAAATTGAGTCTTGACCTGATGACGTGACGTGGTGTGAGGTAGAGGTTAGTGGGGTCAGCCTAGGTCAAGTGATTATAACTGTTGTACATGTTTCTTGAATGAACGAAGGAGGCCCACTTCGTTTGGAGGAGTGCCATATGTCAGTCCATCCCTTTCCCGCCACCTCCGGAACTGTGGGAATTGGGACGGTTGGGTGGGCTGTGATGGACGTGACCTCCGCTCATGCCGATTCCGCCACCGTGACCGCCGCTGGTCCCTCCACTTGAAATTGAATTGCCTGGGCTCCCTTGGCTGGGACTACTCCCAGAAGAGCCATTGTTCCCTGATGAGCCACGTGGGGGGCTTGTGAATGGTGGGCCTGTCGGTACAGAGGGATCCTGTGCCATGTGTGGGAAGGAACGAACCCCTACTCCCACTCCCCCAAGCAGCGCCCGGTGTTCCCTGGCCACGTGTCTCCGGACAGTGTTGTTCCGTGTAAACGTCCGAGTGCAAAATGGACAAGGAACACGAATCCCTTGATGTCTCTGCCGGATGTGAGCTCTCAAGTTGGTTTCATACCCGTACAAACGCTCACAAAATGGACACTTTAGTTTCTTTCCTGGGAAATTGAGCATAGCAAAATGTTAGCTTTCATTTCTCCCTCCCACTGAGCAAGTGGTTGTAAAAGATGAATTTAGTAGTGAGTTTAAAAAATTTGCGACTAACTTTCCTCCTTACCGTCGGCCGTGGTCTGGGTATGATTCAGATCGTGGGACTGAGCATGTTGGGCGGAGATGGAGGAGGGGGAAGGGAGTGGCCAAATGTTGGATGGTGGACCTCCTGAACCCCCCATGGAGCCAAACGGAGGTTCGGACGGAGACAAGTCCATTGAGAAGGAACGCTGCTTCCCGCTCAATCCAACAATCCCAAGCTCATCCTCTCGTCCCACTTCCAACTTGATACTGAGATCTAAACAATCAACAAAACCAACCAATCAACTTGGTAGGAAGTCCCATCGGACACTATGCGTAATTCAATGTCTAAAAATCCAATCACTAAAAAAATTACCTTCTGGCATTGTATTCTCCGTGCTTGCACTGCGGATTTTCCGCATGTTTGGATTCTCAGTGATGACGATAGTTTGTTGCTGCTGTTGATGCGACTGGGACTGTTGGAGAGGAACTGGAGGCGGAACGCTTGATGGAACTGCCACGGATTGGGGATAGTGAGACCCAAATGATCCAAAACCTCCAGGAGGAACCATGCTCTGCCTGCAATCAAAACCAATAAGGTAGGTCGAAATGCGGAAGAACGTTTTTTGTTAGGAATTGTCATAGT
>Ga0194135_10002280_pt1 | contig 11615 bp, 9 predicted proteins | sample LitLau_LLRF_2013_FD_134024 | JGI IMG/M metagenome (GOLD analysis project Ga0194135, IMG submission 134024) | Freshwater sediment microbial communities in response to fracking from North America - Little Laurel Run_MetaG_LLRF_2013 (version 2) | ecosystem: Environmental > Aquatic > Freshwater >... | reverse complement strand
ATTCTACACAATCGCCCTTTTCCAATTCAGCTGGGAAACAAAAGAAGGCCTTTGTTATTTTCGGGATCAAATTGCAGGCGGGACTGCTGGCGGACGAACCTAACCGAAAGTTGAGAGAGGAAGCGCCTTTATCGTTGCGTAATTGAATTTGAATTCCCTGCTTAGTGCTCCCTGCCTTCCCCAGCAACAGCTTTTGGGCTTCCTTCTAATTTTAAATGGAATTCGACACTGACATGCCAGTGGTCGGTCGGCGGCTGGAAATCGTTCCAGGATCCTTCCTAGTGCCACTTTCGGAAACTTGATTAGACGTCCCCTTTCCCTTTTACCCCACGGGGGAAAGCTCACAAGGGAAGCTACCCCTCTTCTCCGCAGCCTCCGCCTCAAGTACAGTAATTGCGTTTATTCGGAAAAACCAGAGTTTTATGCAGTAATTGAATTAAAACAAAATGGCCGAAGGTGAGACAGTCCTCCAGAGTTCCAATGGAGGCTCCTCATTGGTCCATTTCGTGAACTCTCCAAATCCACTTTTACTTTTACTTTCCCAGCGGCCTTTCCCTCCCCACTAGGCTGCAGGGAAGTTTAAGGAGGTTTTATGAGGCTCATGCTTGAAGTAAGGTTGGGTAAGCGTGTGAGAAAAGTAATAAAAATGAAATCGGAAATGCACCCGCGGATTTGACGAGACCATCTTGAGAATTCTTTGCTTTTTCTCACCGTTTATGACGAGAGCGGAAGGACGCTGGGCTGCAGGAGCATAAAGATCCCTTCTGTGCCTGACATAAAACCGTTCTGTTCTGGCCAGCGATAAAGGGCTGGGGAGGGAGGTGGACTGTTAAGTTTGGCAGAAAACGTTGAATCGTAAGCAAAGTCGTAGGAGTAGGAAATGAAGAAAGGTAGGGTAAATGAACTACCTGGGGACTAATTTGGATTCAAATGAAGTTGGTCAGCAGGAATTGAAAGGATGGTTGGGACTCGGCGGGCGGCCATTTCCTGATTCCCTTTATGGAGATGAGATAAATGGGGTAGCTTTTCGAAAATGGGAATTAGAATTTCATTGTGGTGAGACTCCTTTCTTCTTCCCTGAGATTTTAGATATAAAACGGAAAGGAAGGAAATGGAGGAAGGGAAGGTGGTGGGAGTGATGAAATCCGGCAAAGTGCTCCCAAAAGACATCCTGAGCCGCCCGCCGTAAGTAAACTGTTTGTTTATTTCATCGCCGCCTTTCGCCACCCCGCACACTTCCACTCCGCCAAAAAAGGAAACGAGAACGGACGATAGAAATAAAAATGGGGAAAGTGAATGTCTTGACCAGAGAAAGTGAAAGGGTGGACCAGGCCTTTGGCATCTCCTCCGACCTGGACGTCTCTCGGGGGAAAAACAAAATCCCGATGGAACTGAGATGTTTATTCCGTCAATCCTTTTAGGAAGGGACAGGGAGCAAGTACCAGTCTACCCGTGACACGACACGGGTGACAGGGGGAGAATGGAGACATTTCTACTATTGATTTTAGGTAGATTCCAAGGAATCCCTGTACTTTCTCTTTTCTTTTTAGCCTAGCTACCTGCGGAGACTTGGTCATTTGGAGTGAATGGAGGAGCGCTGATTCCAGACAGCGGCAATCAAATTCTTTTGTCTTTCTTAAATTACTTTTCACTCCCCAAGTCCTCAGAGTTACTCTTTGAAGATTTCCTTTTGTACTTTCTCCACTACTTTGATATTCAAATAAGCTTTCTTTTGCATGTAAAGTACAAAATATAAAATCACAAGTTCATTTCAGAATTCAGCTCTGGCTCGGTGGGATAATGAAGAACGTGAAAGAACTTGATTTTATTTGACTTGGCCTGGTTTTTAAGAACAAATGCATACATCTTGAACAGAAGCATAGCTCTAGTGACTTTTCCTCCCGCCCGTCAACTTTCTCCCTAGGAAAAGGACAATTAAAATAATTAAATTGGGTTTGGAAAGTTTGTACGGAGGAGGGAACCAGGGCCGGGGGATTTGGTCTCTTCACGGCGAGCCTTAATTCCTTTTTAGACCCCCCACTGTCTTTTTCTGTCAGGTTCAGCTGAATACTCGCACGGCGGAGGCTCCTTGAATCCAAGGACGCGGATTTCGCGACTAACTAGGCAGGCACTCAAATAAACTCAAGTGGGTGAGAATGTAAACGGTGGAAGGAACCACTTCAGACCTCATCTGATGAGGAGGAAGGGGAACTTCCATGATGAGATAATCTCCCGGAAAATCGGTCCCGCTTACCCCTTAATTCCCCCATTAAAATTCCCTCTTGCCATTGTTATAAATCTTGAGAGGACTGAGAACTGACCTTAAGGCCTAAGCCCAATTCTTGGGTGAGGCTGAATGGAAATGATGATGATGATGATGATGAGAAACGGGCCACTTTCTCCTCAACTATTTCCCAACAACAGAAAGAGAAAGAGTTTTATGATAAAGATGAGGAAGAACTTATCAAAAATTTACGCATTCCTCCTGAGAGGGATGAGAGAAACGGGGAAGTCCCGTCTCTGCCTAACATCACGTCTTCCCTACATCCCAACTTGTCACTTTCTCCAAACTTCATCTACTTTTTCATAAATGACCTTGTCTGCTTTCTGGTCCTTGCGTTTCTTCAACAAAACTTTCTCCTGACTTGGATTACACTTGGGAATTTACTCGACTTCAATTAAGTGGCGCCCCTAATTTCCGTATCCGCAATTCTTTCAGCACAAGACAGGAGAAGGTCGACATATTTTGATCCCATCTCTAACTTTCTCTGCTACGCACAGGGGATGAGGACAATGACAAAGGGGAAAGGATCTGAATTAATCCTCTGGATCCTCCACTTTACTTGTAACTTTTCCTTTCTTTTTTTAAGTTTTAACGAATTCAGGACTCAGGGAGATCTTTTCTGTCCCCCAACTTAAACTTGCACTCTGATTGCCCTTAATTTGAATCCAATCATGTAAACCCTACGTTGCCTGGCAAAGTATGCTTTTTAAGAACCTTAAGGCTCAGATTGGGGACGCAGATTGGAGGGGCCATCAAGGAATTTGACTAATTACTCAAAATGGAACAAACGCGAAGTCACAGTCGTGGGAAACTAGTTTTTCTCCTCTCATCCTTCCATTTCTTACACTCTCCAATGAAAACTATCAAATTCGAGAATTGCGTCATTCTCATCGCAGTTATACAAAGGCAAGACGACAACAAATATCCCCCGTTTTGTGCTTCCGCTTGTTTAAAGTTTGATGAGATAATCAAGTGAATTTACAAGTTAACCAACTCGGAGAAGAAACTTTCATTCAAAAACTAAACGGAAAGGAGGAAGGCAAAAGACAAAGGCTTTGGCTTGCTCATCAACTGAAATAGAAACCGTTGGTAAGGGTCAGACGCCAATTTAAGAAAATTGCAAGAAATTAAGTAGATTTTTAATTCTCGAATAGGTGAACGATACTGGCATCTGGTTTGTAACCTGCATTGGCTGCATTTAAGAAATATGAATTTTTCTAAACCTTTCCAACTCTCACCCTCCCCTGCCTCCCTCCTGCTAGGCTCCAATCAAATATTAATTTCCTCTCATTAAACTTTCTCTTTGTACTCTCTCCTGGGCAAGCCATCCAGGAACTCTGAGCCAAAGGAAGTAAACTTCCTACTTTCCTTTCCCCAACAAAAGCATCCGAAAGTAGCGTGGGAGAAAGTTGGATGAAACGGGAGCAAGGGCTGACGGCAGTCTCTCTGACGTTCCATGTTTCCCTCACTTGTACATTAATTTAATTTAACATGGAATCGTTACTTGTCCTTCCTAATTGACATGCAAATTGTTTAATGAAGTTGGTGACTCTTTCTTTACTAACCGTTTTCCCTTCCTCGGGCTCTCACAACTTTCATTCTTTTCCTTCAAATTTCTCCTGTCCTGCTCCTAAATTTTCCCTCTTCCCTCGTATCTTTTATGCCTTGGAGCATAATCCTCCTTCTTATTTTCATGAAAACTCATTTTTCCAGCGTAAACTCATTTTCACTCTCTCGGATCCGAGATTTTCTGGGAAAAGAGACAAATAACAACATGGGAAGTAGGCGAGTGAAGCCTTGAAAAATTATCCCTCACTTTTTTTTTTTTTTAAGTTTTTCCAACTTTCACTTCGGGTTTGGGAATAAGAGGCTCTAATCAATTTCTCATTCTCGAGACCACACACACCTGCTCCTACTTTACTTTTTTCCAAAGAAAAACCTCATTTCTTTCACCCATAATCATTATATGCTTTGAAAAGTAATTTAAAAAAATACGTACGCGGAAAAGTAGTGAATGGAGCAACTGCTCAAGAGGATCCCGAAGATGACAGGCATGAGGAACGTGCTTGATATCCCTTTCTCCATGCTCTGAATTCACACGTCACTTTCTCTACTGTAGGCTGGAGGGGCGTGGGGATGAACAACAGGTTATGCCGCTGTCACGTCGGAACTGAAGAGAAAACACTTGATTCCTATTTAGTAAAGCAGAATTTTACAAGTCAAGCAGGCAAGAAAGGGCTCTTCTCTCCCACTTTAGTTTGTCTACCTGGTTGCAAAAGGAAGGGATCGGATGTTAGAAAGTAGGAATTGGGTTGCAGGGTTGTAAGAGCTTCCGTCGTCTCCCCTCTTCGTCTTCCGTCTGCTCCAATTTCCTCTCCTTTCTCCTCAGATGAGCTTGTGCTTTCTCCGTATGGACAAAAGGCAGCTCTCGGTCTCAAGCGCAAGACGTTCTCTCCTCTTTTCTCGTTTTTTCGTTCATTCTCCAGAATTCTCTTCTGGAGGTCTGGAAGAGTCAGGGTTTAAGTATTGGAAATGATTGACAGGAACACCTTCGTACGATTATGGTTTAGGCGAAAGCATTCCAGAACACTTTCTCCCCTATAAGGATTTCATAGACGGCAGGGATTGGTCCATTCCAGGCTCAGTGCCTTCTGGATCGGACCAATGGGAGGCCTCTGTCAGAAATATTACGACGGAGATTGTCGCCTGCTCATTGTTTGCAGAAAAAGCGAGAAAAACTACAGGTGTTAAACATAAAGATAAACTAGAATCCCAACTCCTCCAAATGAGCGCAGTTATCATCCTCATAACTCGTAACAAATTAGGGAAAGTTGCCGCATTTAATCAAAACAAATTGCACACACAGCACTTTCTGCAAGTGCAGCAAAAGCAAAGTTTATGAAACTTTTTCTGGAACTGTTGATTTCCAACTCCGCCAACTATAAACTCCCTCATCATTTGCCAAATTGTCCATGCAGAATAATTTATCTCTTTTCTGCAGGCCGTCATTAATCAAAACTGTAAGGGAAAGGAAGTTAAGGAGGAAAAGTCAAGTTGCCTATCAAAGTCCATTCGCAAGGGGAAAAAAAGTTGACGGGAATGAATGGAACCTGTCAGAACTTTCTTTGGGGTGGAATATTTTCATGAGCAAGAGAAGCGAGGTTACTCTGCCTTTCCCCATTCCACTCCTTCCCCTACGTTTGTCTCGTTTAGCTCTTCAAATGCGAAATGAAGTAAACAAAAGAAGATTAAAGGGGTGACGTCTCCCATTTGAGATTCTGTCCAACAATTCAGAGCCCACTTTCTCCCCGTCTTTGATTTATCATCTCTCCACTCCCAATTCCCAAGTTTGTAACTTGACATTCCGTTCTACCTTTGCATTTCTTTTGACTGTTTATTTTTCAAATTTAGCCAAGACAAAGGGGAAGAAAGGTGAGAAAGCTGAAGAGGGTGGAGGAATCCCGTCCATATGTTCTCCATTGTCGTTTCAAGGCGGGCTAGAATGTGTTCCTAAGGAGCTGAAGCAGCATCCGCCGAAGCCTGACGTCCCCTGAATTCAATTCTCCAGCCCATTCCAGTGTTATTAAGACTGGATTTGTATCGGACCATAGCCATGTCAGTTTCACCATTGTAGGGTGATGGGATATCCTGGAATTAATTAAAACCACAAGTCAAGATGAAGTTTTGAAACAAAGGGGTTGTTGATTGGTTCAAATTGGATTTTGTACCCCAGGGCAGTAGCGTGTAAAGAGGGTCGGAGAAGCAGAAATCTCATGGGAATTCATTGACAGTATTTCCAAAAACGTGTCTGCACAGTCACCGCTAATTAGGAAACCTGGAATACAAATTGAGAAAATCATCATTACTAGCTAACACTTAATTCCCCCAGAACTTATGCACTTTTGGATTCAATCGGAAATTTCCGGGGATGGAACCCCAAAATGAAAGTTGGAAACCACAAAAATCCAGAAATGAGACAGGATAAAAGTATACTTTCCCTTTCCTGAATAATTTCCCCATCAAACATCAAACAATTGGTAGATCAAAGGATCTTCTCATTAAACTAGAAAACAAAGTTTATAAATTCTCATGTCAGGATCATCGGTGGGGGAGTGGGGTGTCCGAAACAGATTTCCCGGCCGAACCTCCTCCAACCTACACCTTCCGTCAACATCAAGCCCCACACTTTTCATTTCCTCACTTGTAAAGACGAGGTTGATTTTGAGTCCAGCCGGAACTCGTATTCTCCAGGTACAGTCTCCGCTCTGTGAGTAGTTCCCGGGATAAAATGGACTTGTGAAGGAGCCTCCAGTATGGAACAGATCCCCACCACACCCAATTCCTGGAAAGAAGGGAAAGCTTTTATTAACTTGCCAGAAAACCGTGTAGACGGGAAAGTGCTTTCGGAACTAAGCCTTTCCTCAGGAAAGGGCGAGCAGGGAAGCAAAGTTGATTAATAATCAACCAAGTTTCATTAACAGGAGCACAAAAGTTGAGTAATCCCCCTCACTTTCTCCGGTTAGTTACCTGCAGTTGTGGTGGAATAGGAAAAGTCAAAGCCCCGATTAGGATGAAGTCTCGTCAGGTAATTGATCCAAAGAACGTTGCTTGTCGAGAAAATGGGATAAGGGAGACTCGTCCCGCAGAAACGGCCCCGGATTTCCCCGTTCGAACTCCCTTCTCGTACCTTGGGGAATAAAAAGAGGGCGAGATTCTTAAGAAGGTCCCACACGCTCACTTACACGGATCGCATCGGATTCCAAACGTGGGAGGGACGGAACTGACATTTCCGAATTTCGGATACAATTCCTTTACTTTCTCCTATCGGAAGCAGAAGCTGTAATCTGAAACTGCTGATTTATTCCTCCCAGTTTCCTTCCAGGCGCGTCTCGCAGGATATCGAAAAAAAACTGATTAATATGTCTACTCTCTCTTTTAAATCCACCCGCAGTACCTGCGCACAGCGGAACGTAATTTCATCCTCATCGAAATAAAATACAAAAGTCGAAACTTACAAATCCTGCTTAGCTTGGAGGTGATTAATTAAAACTTTTTCAAAAACCGGCTCAAGATTTCCTCTCTCCAGTTTCTCATCCAGATTTCATTGATTTTCTCTTCAAAACGTTATTTCCTTCCAGCTGGGATGGAAGTGCGCCTTCCTTCCGGCGAGCTTTCCAAAATCATCCACGTTTCAAATTTCAATTAGAAACATTTTTATTCCTGTTTACGAATAATTTAAGTAGAGGAAGGATTCCATGGATTTCCGGTGACAACTGACATTTACAAATCCACTCGCTCTTAAATCCCTTTGGACTTGGAAGTTGGGCTCCTCTCGAGTTACGCTTTTTTTGAAAGAATGGAAAAGTTTCTAATAGACCCGCATGGACTTTTTTGTTCCTCACGACGCGACACGCTCCCTGTCACTTTCACCACTGCCAACTTTCTTCTCCGTCTTTTATCAATCTTGGGGAAAAAATAAAAACTCAACTAAGGGAATAAAAATAAGCCAAACTTTCCCAATTTATCCTCATTTACTCTCCCCATCCCAAGGAAATGGAATGAAATAAAAAGAAAGTGGAGAGAATTAGGAGAGAGACAATTGAAGAGGGAAGGTGGGGTCCATTTAGGGTTTCACTAGTTGAACAAGAAAAGTAAAGAAGGAACTTACCTCAAAGAATGAGTCTCCGCAACTCTCACTCTCCTCCAGGAGAAAAGTATTAAAGTAGAGAGAAATGGTGGATGAGTTGTGGGCCCTAATCATTTTTACACAATTGGTAAAAATGGGGGAATGACTTGGCCATTCCGGACTAAAGATCCTCCCTTGTGAGCTCTCATAAGTTCGATTGCAACCTAACACCCAAAGGGAGAGACACAAAGGAGAAAAGGAAGAATTGAATTACGTTCACACCTTCATCTCCTCATCATGATTTCAAAGGGCTTGGTTTTAACAGTGTTACATTTAACTTGATTCATTTACCTGCTGCTCTGTACTCGACTTGGAATCCCCTTCCTGTCCCAGACGTATCCGTTTCAAAGAGAATTTCCAGTGATCTTCCAATTGAAACGAAATCCGACGGTGTGGCAGACCCACAGTACTTGAAGTTGTTCATTATCGTAGCCTGGAAATTATTACAAGCGAGGAGGAAAAGGGGATTGATTACTCACAGTTGGATTCATTCTACTTTCTCCGCGGCGGGAGCGTGAGAATGGGAGCTCATCCATTCAGTTTTAGAAGGACGGAGTAGGAGGAAAGGAAACTCCAATTCGAATCAATCAACTCTCTCCAAGGAAAATCTCTTTCCACAAACCCACGCATCCATTTAAGGAAGACACCCAAGCCGTAAGCCGTTTTCTCCTTGGAAAAAGGAAATATTTTCGGAAAGTTGCAGTTGGTTGAAGCAATTGATGGAAGAGGAGAGACGGAAAGTTTTGTTCTGCGAGAGAAAGTTTGCGGCTGAAATAAATTACCGTGTCAATGTCATCCAGATGCCTAAATCTCCAATCAGTTGCCTGGTTTCCATTAAATAGAATGGGCCCTCCTATCCCCTCCGGTGAAGTGTACTATAAAAAAAAAGATCCATCAATCAAATTCATCGTTTCTCTTGGAGAGAAACGTACTTGGAAATTCCCTAGAGCAAATAAGAGAACAAAAAGATGATGAGCCTTTCTTTTCTAAATCCTAATCTTTTAGCTCATCATTATGCTCATTCAGGATCTAGGGTCATATATTATCATACGCGAGTAGAACTAAAAAAAAAGAACGAGCAAGGGTCAAGGATAGCATAGCCAAGGAGACAAAACATTCGATATAGTAGAACTGAATTAACTGGTGGTGTCCAATGCGTAATAAACAATTGAACGTTTTTAAGAACAGTCTGACACGAAAGTTGTGCCTTACTCGCTTCATTTCGGAGTGAAAAAAATTCAAAATTGCATTACGATTTGCATCCGCCCGCATGCCCTACTAATTCAAAATGAATTTATTAGGAATAAACAAGAAAACCTAAAAGGAGCGTTCTCAAATTGTTTATTTATTCGGCTCAAACTCCAGTTTTATGCAATTCTGCTTGAAAATGGACCAGTGCAAATGTGGGATTAATGAGTACCTACCCCTAAACTAGGAAATGGAAACAGCTGCTGCTAAATTGGATTCTTTTGGAAACTGAAACGGCTTCCGCCCACTTCGTTCCCGATGCAAAAATAACGAAACACACAAAACCTCGGGAACAGGCTCTGAATTCCTTGAAGCTTAATGAGGACTGGTGTATTTTCGTCAGAATACACTTTCACCGCGGGTAAACGGCAGACTTTTCTCCTGCCTGTCTGCCTACTGCTGCCAGTGCTGCCAATGGGGGCAATGAAATGGGGGACAGTCCTTACCGAAGATGAAATGTCTCGAATCTGGAGCCGATCCTTGGAACAATCCGAACTGGGCTCAATGTCCAAATCCAAAAATCTCACGTCCACCTCATCATTGAATCGAGCACCGTCCAGAGTCCACCGACACCGGAGATTCGAAGGGTAGTTGGAAGGGTAGGAAGGGCTCTTGAGGACTTGTGTTGTCCCAGTCGCATTTAGCACAAATCCAATCCCGCATGGAGCTGAGAATTAAAAAGTAACTAATTACAACAACATTTGATTAGATTGTTCAATATCCGTCATTTCCCCCTTTTAAGTAGACTGCACTGTTCCCGAGTACGTTTAAATTGAAAAGACACATGAATGGAATTGGTTATCCAATTTTTAGGCATTTTTTTGAGATGCAATTTCTAGACTTTCCCTCATTTGTAATGCGCCCACCCTCCTTCTTTCCCCATAAATATTTTCAGCGTGCACAACTTTCTATTTAATTTTTTATGTAATTCTTCCTCTCCTCCTCCTCCCACTTGAAGTGGAGTAGAGGAGGAGTGTAACCAATCCTTGAAAGAAAGTTAAGTGAAGAAGGTTAGGATGGGAATGGGAAACTGGGACTTACATTGTCGGCTGGATATGGAGGCCCTGAAGCCAGGGAAGTGATAGCTTCCATCAGACACGAAATTGATCCATAAGAAATTGGAGGAGGAACTCATCCGAGGTGGGGGACTTGAGCCACAAAATCTTCCTAGAAGGGGACCAGCCGGTCCAGGCCCATCACGGATCTGGAAGGAGCATTAAACGTGAAATGTTAGTCCAAAAACTAATTTTCCAAATAATAATCTGGTCCAAATTCTGGGGAGAATCTAATTTAGTTTCATTTATTCCAGATCTCAGAGGTCGGGCGGGCGGGCGGAAAGACGGATTTCCCTCAAGGGGACTGTCAAGTCGAGTCAAAAAATGTCCTCGAGGGCATTCGCTAAAGCGACAAGCTCACTATCACAGAGGAACGAGAGCCAAAGGAGCAGAGGACGCTTCGTGCTGGAATAAATTCTGCAAATGGGAAGCTCCTAAAGAGCACTGGGAACTGGGACTCGTTTTATTCATGCAAAGGCAGGGAATATGCAAAGGAGCACGAAAAATGAGACAAAACTCAAGACAAATTAGTATTGTCTGAACAGAAAAACTTTCTTCTTTCTGATAAACTAGGAGACATCGACGGATCAAAAACTTTTGATGGCGCATCACAAAGCGGAAATGTTTGATTCGACACGTCGCAATAATTACTTCAACGAAATCAAAAGGGCAGTCGTCTCCTTGTCTTCTGGTTCCAGTCCCACTCCGCCGATTCCCTTCGAGTGTGAACGTGGTGAAAGTGAGGTCAAGTACTTGGAAGTCCGGACCAATGACCAACCACTGACAGTCCAAATAGGGATCATACTTTCCATCATTATCGGAATCAGGACTACGAAAGTTTTGAACTGCGCCATTGCTCCCATTGATCCGCCCACCACATCCCCCAGAAGGACCTACGAGAGGGGGTAGAGAGAAACAATAAAACAAGTCATATCAAACCTCATAAGTTTCAAACTCATAAAACAAGATGCTGAATGGTGATATAATAAAAGTGATATCAAATCAAGAACTGGAGACAGGCAAAGAAGAGAGAAAGATAAAAAGAAACCCCCAACTTTCTCCACTTTCTCTCTTGTTGTCATTCTAACCGAGCCTAAACAACAAGCTTGATGAGAAGCCCACTGTTGCGGAGGTTGAAAGGATTTTCATTTCCCTTGTCCTTCCCCTCCTCCGCTCCATTTTGTTTGTTTTGTTGCGGTGGTGGGAAAGTACAAGGGAGCTTTCTCCCTCATCCTGATTTCTCTTTCTCATCCCAAAGGAAAGGCAACACAACAGGGCACACAGACAAAGAGGAGCCACGGAGAAACCCACCGCAATTGTCAGCCGAGTTTCCACATAATAT
>Ga0194135_10002279_pt1 | contig 11616 bp, 10 predicted proteins | sample LitLau_LLRF_2013_FD_134024 | JGI IMG/M metagenome (GOLD analysis project Ga0194135, IMG submission 134024) | Freshwater sediment microbial communities in response to fracking from North America - Little Laurel Run_MetaG_LLRF_2013 (version 2) | ecosystem: Environmental > Aquatic > Freshwater >... | reverse complement strand
GATCAAGTTACCCGTCAACGTCGCTCCACAAGCCGTCTGATCCCCCTCACGAGCAACAGGTAATCCATCGAAAATGACATCGGGCGAGCCACTGACGATGGGATTCACGCCATGCCCGGGAATTGGGCAGGCGGTGGGGTCGGTGGCTCGTGCGGCGGGCTTCCCTGACATGATGATTGCTCCTTGAGAACGGCGTTCAGCGATAACGCCTGAATCATTGCGCTACCTCTTATGCCGCCAGGAGACAGGTCAAACAAGGCGGAAGAATCTGAAATGCAAGTCAGATCCATAGCTGCGCGACGACCGGCTCCAGACCACCGAGTTAGCCGAAAACGACCTGTTCATAGGTAAACGGGCCATCGCGACAATCTGCCCTTGCCGCCACCCGGACGGCCTACCAGAATCGGTTGACGACCACGCTCCCTGAACAAGGATAAAAGTCATGATGCATGCGGATCTGATTGACCAGGACGACCTGCTGGGACAACTCCGGGCCCTGGGTTTCGAAATGCCCGCAGGCGCCAGCGCCGAGCAGGCCTGCGAATGTGCGGTAAGGGGTTTGAGCGATGCGCGGGCCAAGGCGCTCAAGGGCATGGTGGAGCAGATGCTCACCGGCAATGCGACCATTCTGCCGGCGGTGCGCCAGGCCATCGACCGTCAGTTGCTGCCGGCGCTGGCCGAATACCTGCAGCACAAGCGCGCGTGAACGTCCCCAAGGCCTGAGTCGGTTGCTAGAGTCCGCTCTCCCCAAACCGACACAGGCAATTTCCTCATGATCCGCATTCAACCCGGCGCCCTCAGCGAACCGTCCGGCTGGCTGCAATTGCGCCAGGAGCTATGGCCCGACTGCCCGCCGCAAGAGCACCTCGCTGAAATCCGCCAGATGCTGGCGCAGCCCGAGCGCTATGGCAGCTGGCTGGCCTATGGACAGGACGGTACGGCGGTGGGACTGGCCGAGGCGGCATTGCGCCACGACTACGTCAACGGCACCGATAGCTCGCCGGTGGTGTTTCTCGAAGGGCTCTATGTGGCTCCCGAGCAGCGGCGCCAGGGCATTGCCCAGCGGCTTATCGAGCAGGTGGCGGCATGGGGACGGCAACAAGGCTGCGTGGAACTGGCCTCGGATACCAGCCTGGACAATCTGCCCAGCCAGAACTTGCACCACGCGCTGGGCTTCGAGGAAACCGAGCGCGTGGTGTATTTCAAGAAGCGTCTGTGACTACAGGCGCACGCTGGCGAAAGTCGATTCGTTGCGCGCCTGGCTCAAGGCCGACAGCGGGCCGGACAGCGGCGCCAGGACCATGGCTTGCGGCAGCGGCATCATCGCCACCTGCTGGGTGGTGTTGGAGCCGATGCGCTCGTCGCGGGGCGGAATGCCGAAGTATTCGCGGTAGCACTTGGAGAAGTGCGGCGTGGAAACAAAACCACAGACCGAAGCCACTTCGATGATCGACATCGGCGTCTGCTTGAGCAGTTGCCGGGCACGGATCAGTCGCAGCTTGAGGTAGTAGCGCGACGGCGAACAGTGCAGGTACTTCTGGAACAACCGCTCCAGCTGACGCCGGGACACAGCGACGTACACCGCCAGTTCGTCCAGATCGATCGGTTCTTCGAGGTTGGCCTCCATCAGCGCGACGATTTCCTGAAGCTTGGGCTGGTTGGTGCCGAGCATGTGCTTGAGGGGCACGCGCTGGTGATCCTGTTCGTTGCGGATGCGCTCATAGACGAACATTTCCGAGATTGCCGCCGACAGTTCGCGGCCATGATCACGGCTGATCAGGTGCAGCATCATGTCCAGCGGCGCGGTGCCACCGGAGCTGGTGAAGCGGTTGCGATCGAGGGTGAACAGGCGGGTGCTCATGGACACCCGAGGGAAGGCTTCCTGCATCGCCGCCAGGCATTCCCAGTGCACGCTGCAATCGAAGCCGTCCAGCAGGCCGGCACAGGCCAAAGCCCAGCTGCCGGTGCACACCGCACCCAGACGACGGGACTGGCGCGCCTGGCTTTGCAACCAGGACACATGCTCGCGGGTCACGGTGCGCTGGATGCCGATGCCGCCGCAGACGATCACGGTGTCGAGGCTGGGGGCTTTGTGCATGGAGGCGTCGGGGGTGATTTGCAGACCGTCACTGGCCCAGACCTGACCGCCATCGACGCTGAGGGTGGTCCAGCGATACAGCTCGCGGCCGGACAGTTGGTTGGCCATGCGCAGGGGTTCGACTGCGGAGGCCAGGGAAATCAGCGTGAAATTGTCCAGCAGCAGAAAGCCGATGGATTGAGGCGCACGGTTCTGGGGTTGGGCCCCGGAGTTGAACGACGTCATCGCGATATCTCCTCACACAAAGCGGGTGATGGCCTCAGGCGGAGGCTCTTTTTATGTGCCCTGCGACTCATCGGAGGCGGGCTTGATATTCACAGAGCAATTGCCATGCCTAAAGTTGAATGGGCATTCAATAACTCCTGAAAACGACGTCGCGACGCGTCTATATAGCCCTTGTCAATGTGCGGATAAGAAGCGCCGAAAGGCGCGGCGCAGCGGCGTCGACAAAAGCGGTGAGCAGTTAGGTAGCACTTGGGCCGCCAAGGCGTTGCGCCAAGGCCGGCGAGTGTCACTCAAAGCACAGCGCGCCGCCCCACGGACAGGTCCGCTGGCGCGCCGGGCAACTTGTCTATTCGCGACGCGCTAAAAGGTGGCGCGCCACGGCTTGAGTGAGCCATTTGCGCGCGCCGGCGCCCCTGGTTCGCACCCGGCTGAGCGTCGAGGGAGGCTCAGCATTCCACCGCGCTCACGGCCAGGCCGCCACGGGAAGTCTCTTTATATTTGTCATGCATGTCCGCCCCGGTATCACGCATGGTGCGGATCACCCGATCCAGGGAGATGAAGTGCTGGCCATCGCCGCGCAAGGCCATCTGCGCGGCATTGATCGCCTTCACCGCGGCAATCGCGTTGCGCTCGATGCAGGGCACCTGCACCAGCCCGCCCACCGGGTCGCAGGTCAGGCCCAGGTTGTGCTCCAGGCCGATTTCCGCGGCGTTGCACAACTGCTCGGGCGTGGCCCCGAGAATCTCCGCCAAGCCCGCCGCGGCCATGGCACAGGCCGAACCCACTTCGCCCTGGCAACCGACTTCGGCCCCGGAGATCGAGGCGTTCTTCTTGCACAGGATGCCGATGGCCGCCGCGCCGAGGAAGAAATCCACCACGTTGGCGTCGGTCACGTCCTCGCTGAATTTCATGAAGTAGTGCAGCACCGCCGGAATGATCCCCGCCGCGCCATTGGTGGGGGCGGTAACCATGCGTCCACCGGCGGCGTTCTCTTCGTTCACCGCCAGGGCGAACAGGTTGACCCACTCCATGGCGCTCAAGGTGGAGCCGATCACATTGGGCTTGTTCAATTCCTGCAGGCTGCGGTGCAACTTGGCCGCGCGCCTGCGCACATTGAGCCCGCCGGGCAGGATGCCTTCGTGCTTGAGGCCCTGCTCCACGCAATCCTGCATGGCGCGCCACAGCGCCATCAGGCCGCTGCGGATTTCCTCCTCCGAGCGCCAGACCTTCTCGTTGGCCAGCATCAGCTCGGCGACCCGCAGCTTGTGCTGCTGGCACAGATCGAGCAGCTCCACCGCGCTGGAGAAGTCATAAGGCAGCTCGCTGCGATCCAGGTCCGCCACGCCACTGCTGGCCTGGGCCTGATCGACGACAAAACCGCCGCCCACCGAATAGTAGGTATCGCGATACAGCTCCGTGCCTTCAGCCTCCGCCACCAGGGTCATGGCGTTGGGGTGAAACGGCAGGTTCTCATCCAGCAGGCGCATGTCCCGGGCCCAGACAAAAGGCACCGGCAGGCGCCCGTCCAGCAGCAAGGTGTCGGTTTCCCGCAGTTGCTGGATGCGCGGGCCGATCAGCGCAGGGTCGATCGCGTCCGGCCACTCCCCCATCAGCCCCATGATCACCGCGTTGTCGCTGCCATGGCCGATGCCGGTGGCCGACAGCGAGCCGAACAGCTGCACCTCGACCCGCCGCACCCGCTCCAGCAGTTGCCTTTCCTTCAATGCCTGAACGAACAGCGCCGCGGCACGCATGGGTCCGACGGTGTGGGAACTGGAGGGGCCGATGCCGATCTTGAACAAGTCGAAAACACTGATAGCCATTACTGCGTAACTCCTCGATGAGCACAGTCCAGGCGTCGAAAACGCCCTCTGACGGAGCTGCTACGCTCAAGCTGCAATCCGCCGAGAAGGGCGCATCATCAGGCTTTTACCGCGCCTCGCGACGTCTGACACCGACCCACTCATGCCCACCAACGCCGCCTGGCGCGAGGCTCGGGTTGCGGGCGTTTTTTGCGGTGCAGATGCTGGAAAAAATGCCCGAAAACACTGTAAGCGACCTCACCGACACTGGATGCGACCCTCCCTGTACTGGATACGACGCACCCCGTAGGCGACAGTTTTTCACTGGTACATGATCAGTCTCGACTCGATTGCAAGGCTCGGTGGTAGAGCTGTCCCCGGCACACCAACCGCCACACTTATAAGCGCGGTCCACACGCCGCCAGAAAAACATCCAGGAGTCCCCCCTATGAAAGGTTCCCCGTCGTTGTTGTTGGCCGCCATGCTGAGTCTGCCGCTTCTGGCACACGCCGCAGAACCGGAGCAATGCAGTACCGTAAACTTCTCCGATGTCGGCTGGACCGACATCACCGTGACCACCGCCACCACCAGCGTTGTGCTCAACGCCCTGGGCTACAAGACCAAGACCACGATGATTTCCGTGCCGGTGACCTACAAGTCCCTGGCCGACGGCAAGAACATGGACGTGTTCCTCGGCAACTGGATGCCGACCATGGAGAACGACATCAAGCCTTACCGCGACGCCGGCACCGTGGAAACCGTGCGCGCCAACTTGGAGAACGCCAAGTACACCCTGGCAGTCCCAGAGTCTTTGTATGACAAGGGCCTGAAAGACTTCGCCGACATCGTCAAGTTCAAGAAGGAACTGGACGGCAAGATCTACGGCATCGAGCCGGGCAACGACGGCAACCGCACCATCCAGACCATGATCGACAAGAACGCCTTCGGCCTGAAGGACGCCGGCTTCAAGGTGGTGGAGTCCAGCGAGGCGGGCATGCTGTCCCAGGTCGAGCGCGCTCAGCGACGCGACACCGCGGTGGTGTTCCTGGGCTGGGAACCGCACCCGATGAACACGCGTTTCAAGATGAAGTACCTGACCGGGGGTGACGAGTACTTCGGCCCCAACTTCGGCCAGGCCACCATCTACACCAACACCCGCAAGGGCTACACCACCGAATGCAGCAACGTCGGACAGTTGCTGAAGAACCTGTCGTTCACCCTGAACATGGAAAGCAGCCTGATGGGCAACGTGCTGGACGACAAGATGAAGCCTGACGCGGCCGCCAAGGCCTGGCTGAAAAAGAATCCACAGGTGCTCGATACCTGGCTCGCTGGCGTGACCACCATTGACGGTAAACCTGGCCTGGAAGCCGTGAAAGCCAAGCTTGCCCAGTAATCGCTTACGCCGGGCGGGCTCGCCCGCCCGGGCTGTTTTTTCCTTGCATGCGGACGTTCAATACCATGCTCACTGATCAGAAAATCCCCTTGGGCCAGTACATCGCGGCTTTCGTAGAGTGGTTGACGAAGCACGGCGCCGGCACCTTCGACGCGATCGCTACCACCCTGGAAACCATGATCCACGGCGTGACGTTCGCGCTGACCTGGTTCAACCCCCTGGCCCTGATCGGCCTGATCGCCCTGCTGGCGCACATGATCCAGCGCAAATGGGGCCTGACCGTATTTGTCGTGCTGTCCTTCCTGCTGATCCTCAACCTGGGGTACTGGCAGGAAACCATGGAAACCCTGGCCCAGGTGCTGTTCGCCACCCTAGTCTGCGTGGTCATCGGCGTACCGCTGGGGATCGTCGCCGCGCACAAGCCGCTGTTCTTCACCATGATGCGTCCGGTCCTGGACCTGATGCAGACCGTTCCCACCTTCGTCTACCTGATCCCGACCCTGACCCTGTTCGGCCTGGGTGTGGTGCCCGGCCTGATTTCCACCGTGGTGTTCGCCATCGCCGCGCCGATCCGCCTGACCTACCTGGGCATTCGCGATGTTCCACAAGAGTTGATGGACGCCGGCAAGGCCTTTGGCTGTTCGCGCCGTCAGTTGTTGTCGCGCATTGAGCTGCCCCACGCCATGCCGAGCATCGCCGCCGGTATAACCCAATGCATCATGCTGTCGCTGTCGATGGTGGTGATCGCCGCCCTGGTCGGCGCCGACGGCCTGGGCAAACCCGTGGTCAACGCACTCAATACCGCCGACATTGCCCTGGGCTTTGAAGCCGGTCTGGCCATCGTGCTGCTGGCGATCATGCTCGACCGTATCTGCAAACAACCTGAAGCCAAAGTAGGGGGTGACGCATGAGCATAATCCGCTTCGACAACGTAGACGTTATCTTCTCCAAGGACCCTCGGGAGGCGCTCAAGCTGCTGGACCAGGGCATGACCCGCAACGAGATCCTGAAAAAGACCGGGCAGATCGTCGGCGTGGAAAAAGCCAGCCTGGACATCCAGAAAGGCGAGATCTGCGTACTCATGGGCCTTTCCGGCTCCGGCAAGTCCAGCCTGTTGCGCTGCATCAACGGCCTCAACACCGTGAGCCGCGGCAAGCTGTTCGTCGAGCATGAAGGCAAGCAGATCGACATTGCCTCCTGCACCCCCGCCGAGCTGAAGATGATGCGCACCCAGCGCATCGCCATGGTGTTCCAGAAGTTCGCCCTGATGCCCTGGCTGACGGTGCGCGAGAACATCAGCTTCGGCCTGGAGATGCAGGGCCGACCGGAGAAGGAACGGCGCAAGCTGGTGGACGAGAAACTTGAGCTGGTGGGCCTGACCCAGTGGCGCAACAAGAAGCCCGACGAGCTGTCCGGCGGCATGCAGCAGCGCGTGGGCCTGGCCCGCGCCCTGGCCATGGACGCCGATATCCTGCTGATGGACGAACCCTTCTCGGCCCTCGACCCGCTGATCCGCCAGGGGCTGCAGGACGAGTTGCTGGAACTGCAACGCAAGCTGAGCAAGACCATCGTCTTCGTCAGCCATGACCTGGACGAGGCCCTGAAACTGGGCAGCCGCATCGCCATCATGAAAGACGGGCGGATCATCCAGTACAGCAAGCCGGAAGAGATCGTGCTCAACCCCGCGGACGACTATGTGCGCACCTTCGTCGCCCACACCAACCCGCTGAACGTGCTCTGCGGGCGCAGCCTGATGCGCAGCCTGGACAACTGCAAGCGGGTCAACGGCTCGGTGTGCCTGGACCCGGGTGGCGACTCCTGGCTCGACCTGGCGGAAGGCAACACCATCAAGGGCGCCCGCCGCAACGGCTCGCACATGGACCTGCAGAACTGGACTCCAGGGCAGGCGGTGGAAGAACTGGGCCGGCGTCCGACCCTGGTGGACTCCAACATCGGCATGCGCGACGCGCTGCAGATCCGCTACCAGACCGGCAACAAACTGGTGCTCCACGACAACCAGCAAGTGGTGGGCATCCTGGGCGACAGCGAGCTCTACCACGCGCTGCTCGGCAAGAACCTGGGTTAAGCCGCAGACACGAAAACGCCGCGAGCAATCGCGGCGTTTTGCTTTAACGGCACACCCCCTTCTGTAGGAGCTGGCTTGCCAGCGAACAGGCCCTGGAGCCTTGCAGTGCCCTGAAGGGCGCCTTCGCCGGCAAGCCGACTCCTACAGCGGCTGGAGCCGCTCCGTCGGGAGCGGTCCGTTACTTCACTCAGCTATAGACACGGCCGAGGAGCTGCCGATGGCTTTCGAACTGATCGAGCACATCACGGGTGATCTGCTCCTGGGTGAAGCCCATCAAGTCGTATTCCTGGCTGCCGTTGTGCAGGTACACCTCGGCGCGGTAGAAACGACTGCGCACTTCGCTGTCCGCCCCTTCCGGCTGGGCCGATTCGCTCGGCGCCGCCAGGTAGCCGTCCAGGCTCACTTCATAGACGAAGGGATTGCCCTCTTCCATTTCCACCCGCAGGCCCAGCAGGTTCTTGGACTTGCCCAGGTTGGCCTGCACCTCATGGCCCAGGTTGCGCAGTTGCGCGGCGGCTTCCTGCAGGGCCGGGCTGATGTGCTTGTCCATGTAGCGCTGCACCACCGACTGGGTCGGTTGCAGGTCCAGCTGGCTCAGGCGTTCGCTGAAGCCGCGACGACCACGCTCGGCCAGTTGCGCTTGTTCCTGCTCGATCTGCACGTCCTGGCGCATGGCCTTGTGCAAGCCGAACATGAAGAAGATCAGCACCACCGAGAACGGCAGGCCGGCCAGCACCACCATGGTCTGCATGGCTTCGAAGTTGCCGGCGAACAACAGACCGATGGTCACCAGGGTGATCACCACCGACCAGAAGATCCGCAACCAGTGCGGGGCGTCTTCGTCGACGTTGCCGCCCTTGCAGGACAGGTTGGCCATCATCACCGCGCCGGAGTCGGCGGGGGTCAGGAACAGCACGAAGCCGACGAAGATCGAGACACCGATGACAATCTTCGACGCCGGGTAGTGCTCAAGCAGTTGGTAGATCGCCATGGACGGCTGTTCCAGCGCCGTCTTGCCCAGCTCCACCGCGCCCTGGTTGACCACCAGGTCCAGGGCCGAGTTACCGAAGATCGACAGCCAGGCCAGGGTGAAGCCCAGGGGAATCAGCAGCACGCCGGCCACCAGCTCACGCACGGTGCGACCGCGGGAAATACGCGCAATGAACATGCCCACGAATGGTGCCCAGGAAATCCACCAGGCCCAGTAGAACAGGGTCCACAGGCCCAGCCAGCGGTCGGACTTGGCGTTGTCGCCTTCGTACACATAGAGGTCGAAGGTCTTGAGCACCACACCGTTGAGGTAGTCGCCGATGTTCTGCACGAAGCCGTTGAGCAGGTGCAGGGTCGGGCCGAACAGCAAGACGAAGATCAACAGGCCGCTGAACAGCACGATGTTCAGGTTGGACAGACGGCGGATGCCGTTCTCCACGCCGGACACCGCAGCGATGGTGGCCACCGTGCTCATGACGATGATCACGATCAGCAGGTTGGTGTTGCTGTGCTCCATGCCGAACAGGTTTTCCAGGCCGGAAGACACCTGCATCGAACCGATCCCGAGGTTGGTCACCAGGCCCAGCAGGGTCACGAACATGCCGAAACCGTCCACCGCGTGGCCGGCCGCGCCCTTGACCCAACGCTCGCCCACCAGCGGGTACAACGCCGAACGCAGCGCCAGCGGCTGGTTATGCCGATAGGCGAAGTACGCCACCGCCAAACCCACCAGGGCATAGATCGCCCAGCCATGCAGGCCCCAGTGCAGGAAGGTCAGCTGCAACGCCTGGCGTGCCGCCAGGTTGCTGCCGGGTACGCCTTCCGGCGGATTGAAGTAGTGGTCCAGGGGCTCGGAAGCACCGAAGTACAGCAGCGAGATACCGATGCCGGAGGAGAACAGCATCCCGGCCCAGGCGCCGTAGCTGAAGTCCGGGGTGTCTTGCTTGGTCCCCAGCTTGAGCTTGCCGTAGGTGGAAAACGCCAGGCCCACCACGAACACCAGGTAGGCGGCGATCACCACCATGTAGTACCAGCCGAAGCTGCGGGACAACCAGGCCTGGGCAATGCCCAGCAATCTGCCGGCCTCTTGCGGGGCGATGATCAGAATGGCGGTCAACAACAGGATCAGCGCGGTGGAGGTGTAGAACACCCAACCGTTGACCCGCACCTTCTCCGGTGGGGTCTTTATAAGAGAGGCAGAACTCATTGCACAGATGCTCCAGGCAGTGCGAGAGAAGGACACAAGGCAACACCGCACCCGACCAATCGGTTAGTTGGCAGCCGATCATCGGGTGATATAAAGACACCCCGAAAAAGCCCGAAACCGCAAAAGCCGCGTTGCGCACCCGCATCCAAGGTCAGTGACGAACCTGCAGCTCGTCGCCTGTTCCCCGGAGCGTCCTGCCCCTTCAACACGTTCTTACTCTTGCCGGTCCACGCCATGCCACGTGTAAGTTTTGGGCTATTTCGGAGGTCGTTTTCCCGCCGTCCGCGAGTAGGAAAACCTCCCCAGGCAGCGACGATTTGTCGCAGATCTTATTCTTTGTTGATTGAACGTTCAATCAAAACAAAATAGACTGGCCCACAAGTCGACTGGCGTCATACGCCCGCCGACAGGCCTAAGGAGAGGTATCAGATGCCCAAGGTCGGTATGCAACCCATACGCCGCCAGCAATTGATCGAAGCCACGCTGCAAGCGGTCGATCAGGTCGGAATGGGGGACGCCAGCATTGCGCTGATCGCCCGTTTGGCCGGTGTTTCAAACGGCATCATCAGTCACTACTTTCGGGACAAGAACGGCCTGATCGCAGCGACGATGGGTTACATCATGAGCATGCTCAACGAAGGCGTCAGAGCACGCCGCCAGGCCCTGACGGACGACAGTCCGCGCGCTCACCTGAAAGTGATCATCGAGGGCAACTTCGATGCCAGCCAGGTGAACGGCCCGGCAATGAAAACCTGGTTGGCCTTCTGGGCTTCCAGCATGCACCAGCCCGATTTGCACAGGTTGCAGCGGATCAACGACCACCGCTTGTATTCCAACCTGTGTTGCCAGTTCCGCCGTGCCCTGCCGCTCTACCATGCGCGCAAGGCCGCCCGCGGCCTGGCGGCTTTGATCGACGGTTTGTGGCTGCGTGGTGCCTTGTCGGGTGATGCATTCGACACCGACCAGGCGATACGGATCGCTTACGAATACATGGATCTACAACTGGCTAAGCAGGAGCGCCAGAGCACAAAAGAGACGCTCGGCCCCTGAACCGCCACTGATCAGCGCGCCCTGAACTTCGGGACACGCCCGGTGGTCAAGCCCACTACTTAATGCACTTGCGAGGACACTATGGCCCGTTTCGGACTGCAAAAACTCTACATCGACGGCGGCTACACCGATGCCGGCAGCGACGCTACTTTCGATGCCATCAACCCGGCCAACGGTGAAGTTCTCGCACAAGTGCAACGTGCGACCTTTGATGACGTGGAACGCGCCGTGGTCAGCGCCGAAAAAGGCCAGAAGATCTGGGCCGCCATGACCGCCATGGAGCGTTCGCGCATCCTGCGTCGCGCCGTGGAAATCCTCCGCGAGCGCAACGATGAACTGGCCGCTCTGGAAACCCTGGACACCGGCAAGGCCTTCTCCGAAACCAAGTACGTGGACATCGTCACCGGCGCCGACGTGCTGGAATACTACGCAGGCCTGGTACCGGCCATCGAAGGCGAGCAGATCCCGCTGCGCACCACCTCCTTCGTCTACACCCGTCGCGAGCCGCTGGGCGTAGTGGCCGGCATCGGCGCCTGGAACTACCCGATCCAGATCGCCCTGTGGAAATCCGCGCCAGCCCTGGCCGCCGGTAACGCGATGATCTTCAAGCCCAGCGAAGTGACTTCGCTGACCACCCTGAAACTGGCCGAGATCTACACCGAAGCCGGCCTGCCGGACGGCGTGTTCAACGTCCTGACCGGCAGGCCGGCTTCGGTGTAGATCTCGGCCAGTTTCAGGGTGGTCAGCGAAGTCACTTCACTC
>Ga0194135_10002278_pt1 | contig 11618 bp, 8 predicted proteins | sample LitLau_LLRF_2013_FD_134024 | JGI IMG/M metagenome (GOLD analysis project Ga0194135, IMG submission 134024) | Freshwater sediment microbial communities in response to fracking from North America - Little Laurel Run_MetaG_LLRF_2013 (version 2) | ecosystem: Environmental > Aquatic > Freshwater >... | reverse complement strand
GTATAAAGGTCATTTCTCAGACAACTGAAAAAGTTTCGAATCTCCATAAGGAACAATGTTAAAAAGTTGCTGCATTCAAATTGCTACTTCTCCGTCAATATTTAAGACACAAATATTTTTTTAGCTTAAATTAAAGCTAAAAGATTTATCTAAAACTTTGTTGAAAAACATTTTCAATTTTGTTCTTCAGTAAAGTTTAACAAGGGAATGAACCGAATTTTTGAGAATTTTTTGCATTTACAAGAACCACAGGCAAAAACTTCAAAACGTTTTTCAACATTGTTTTAGTAATTTTTTTTCACTTTAATTTAAGCTATGTTTCAATTTTTCATCCTAAAAACTGACGGAGGAGTAGCAATTTGAATGCGACAACTTTTTAACATTGTTCCTTATGGAAATTGGTTGCTAAGGGGGGGGGCTTAAATCATGACATTATATACACCCTTCAGATTATGTTAAATCTGTACCTTTATTTGTAATTTTGAGTACACACAATTACATAAAGTATATTATTATGTTACTCTATGGATTTGAATGGAATTTGTTGATGTTAAATTAGAAATTTGTTCACATGCTTAAAATTTCATGCTAATTGAACTACTGTTGTGTATGTTAGCCTAAAGTCTGTCATGTGTCTCCCGGTAATTGAGAGTCATGTGACTCCACCATCTAGACGTGAGTACATCGTGTTCTTCCCCTCACACACATTATTAATTGTATATTATTGGCCTCCTCCCACAAATAAAGTAATAGTTATTGTTATAGTGTTAGCTCAATGTTACTCTCAACCATAGTTCCCCTTCTGAAGCCTCTTAAATAGTATCTATGGATCAATTTTCATCTTTATAACATTTGATTTCTTAGTAATAACTGATCAAACTTATCTCTGTCATCTCCCGATTTCTTTGCATTGCTCCTGATGAAGAGTACAGTTTGTACTCGAAACGTTGAGTAAACATTTATTTGAAAATTCATTCCCTTGATACCGTATTCACTATTTCACTACATAGTTATTGTTTGTTATATGTCGTGTCCCTCAGCGCTCATTTAAGGTCACCTCAGGACACAACAACTACTTATTACGATGAAACGCTCTTAATAAAATATTGCTTGAAGCGTCAAAACCGAAACCACTTACCTTCGTTAAAAACATTTACCTCACGGAAAGAAAAACGTGTTCTGAAGATTTTGAATCTCGCTCCTCTCAAATCAAACCAATATAGTACTGAAGAAATTAATTACACTTGAGCAGATAAGACTTATAATATTTTTCAATACTGGTGGGAATGACTTCATGACTTTAGTACTGGTTTCATGCAACTAATAATTCCCTTGAACTAAAGTTTGAGTATACACATGACTTACCCAATTATACTTCGATGAAAAGCATAAACCTAATATTCAGTTTAATTGTTCCAAATAGTCCTTAATTTGCTTAAGACAGTTCTAGTCTGATAGACGTATCACGGTTAGTCATGTCTTGCCAGCTATTAAAACGTAACGTCCCGACCGAGCTTCAGCTTTTTTCCACAAGTAGCTCTGCAAATCAGTCTTCTGGCCAGGCCACGTCAGACTGGCCGTAGGTTAAGAAGAATTGCGTAACGATTGAAATCAAATCTACAAATAAATGCAAGAATATCTTCCAAATGTATTTTAATCGAGGTTTTATGAGTAATTTCTGGAAAATCGCAACCACATGTCAAAATCAATTAATCTTAAGTCATTTAAGTAAAGGATGTAGTGGTCTGGGCTAAGTAATCTAACAATAAGTTGCGATGCGCTAACTTCCTCTACCTAGACTACCAAGGGTCCCAATCCCAGATTACTATTTGGCATTACTGGCAGATATCCAAACAATTAAAGAGCACAGCTGCATTATTCTATAAGATATTTGTCAAATTCGATGCTAAAATTTAGAAGTCTTGGAAAACCTTCATTTTGATTCAAACTGACCTTATTTGTGATATATTTTCAACCTGCAAAAAAATGAAGAGCGACTAGCATTAGAATTACATTTTCATGTTTAACTGCGCCTTTCACTGAATTTTTATAATTTATAAATAGTCTTCTTATCTTAATTCTGAAATATGATTCCGTTAACTATGAAGTGATACTTCCTATCAAAAGTACTTATTATAAAATATATCTATCAACCGTCATACCTGTGAATTGGAACCTATGAAGTGTCATGCACTCACTTGCAAGATAGCATGAAGACGAGTTACATTTATGGTTCGATTTATCTCATATGACTTCTCCAGCTTTGATTAGTATAAGAGAGAATATAACGAGGGCAGTCTTTAGAAAGTTATGGAACAGTATTACAATACAGCATTTTAGTTGGGGTGGGTGGGATTGAGAAATTGACACTCATAATGTCTCGAGGAGGTCTCAACTTAAAATGTTTGATGATTTGTAGCTGCCCATAGGTCGCTGGGGGAACGTTAGCGCAGAGAGCGGGCGACTTAACATGTATCAGAGTAGAAGGAGGTTGCGTGGATAGCGTGGACGTGTACAAGGAAGAGAATGTGCGACCGTCTTTCCTGCCTCCTGGTCTTTTTCACTCACCACCTGCTCGCTTGTCGCTTTTTCGCAGCATAAGCTTCGGAATTAGCTCAAGATGGTACCTTGCCAATATCATTGAGACATTTTTTGCAAATGTTTGAACAAGCTTTGCAAATTATTGATCGTTTTTTAAAGATTGATTATTGATTTAAACTCATTTATTATTTAAAGTGGAGTTTCCGCACGAAACCTCGTATTTAAAATATATGTAAGACAAAACATCGCAAACGCCAGTTGGTTTGCAATTACTTAAAGGAAAACTTGCGAATAATTTAACATCGTGAGATATTGTTCACATTGGACGACAGAGTTGCTAAAATCCCAAATCACAGAGCCCCATCATATCACAGAGTGAGTTTTTTAACAATTGTGATTAAATGGTAGGTACGATTAATTTAATTTAATTGTGACCAAATCTCTGTAATCATAATTCATTCGCCCCTAGGTTTGGCAGTTTCGACAAATAAAAAGCATAGAAATAGACCGATCAACTTTGCGCACTTGCGGCTTTTATCATAAGCTGAAGAATTTAAGTCAATTTTCTGAAGTTGTGATGAGCTCGGAGAGTTTGAAAAATTAATCACACTTTTTAGTTTCTGAACACCCACCTCCGTTCCAAAAAGTGTAATGCAATCCAATTTAATCACACTTGTTTCATCACAGTGATTAAAACAGTAACAAAACTTTTAGACGATAAATAGGACTTCTTACTGGTCTTAAAATGCCAACCAGCTTGATACAATTATCACATTGCTCAACAAATTAACATCTAGATCAATATAGTGATTACCTAAAATACATATAACGAAGAAGTTGGAAGCGACATATAATATAGAAACAAATATTTTAAAGCGGTTTGTTTATGCATACGATATTAAAGAATTATTGAATTATTCCTTACCGGTGTCTTAATGAATTATTCTGTAGCGACACTTCTTCTAGCTTCTAGCAATTCACGACAAAAAATCCAATAGTCTGAATGATTTTGCACAACCACAAGCATACTTGACATTTGATTCTGCAATGCCGATTATTTTTTTTTGCACATTAGATATTAAAATAGGAAGCACATCTTTGAGGAAAACTCAACATTGTTGCTTTTGAATATTCGTTATGAATGTGTCATCGACTCAAATAGGTTAGCATTCACTAGATTAGTTTGTTTGTGGAAAAGCAAGCTAACGGGATCATTTAGTACAAGTCAACCATTTCACCCTCCATTTTTGTGTGCGATTGATTGAATCCGGCTTACCACCTCCACCAGCGGTGATTGACTCCACTTGTTATTCCACCCCAAGTACTCCTATAGCGTTAAGTGAAGAGAAATTCAAGAGCTTTTACTTGCAATAGGTCGTTTTGCAACGAACATAAATTATAGTGGTTCCAAAAAGAATCAGAAAGATCTTAATAAGTTGACATAGCTTTCAACATGACGTTTTTAAACCTGAAGTTACATAAACTAGACATTAAAATGTAACATCGTGGCAGGTTGTTTAGAATTTGGGTAAAATTTACAGTCGCAAACTTACAAGGGCACAGCATTATGTTCACCCTTTCATTTGGGATTCTTGTCATTTCGGTTCTGAAAAGCTTTGAGGTCCTTGCTCAAATTCCGACAAACAGCATTAACTACTGGATATGGAATATTTCTCCACGATGTGCTATTAACATTATTTATTACGAACTTACAAACGACTTGGTTTTCAACTCGGTCCGCAATATTCCTGTCATGTTAGCTCCAGTTGAAAACAATCATTACATAGAATATGCACCTTCCGACCACTATCTATTACGTTTCAAAGAATATCTAGAAAATCACAAATTTTACAATATTTCACTAAGATTCATGAAAGCTGAATGTTATTTCAGCATTTTGTATTTCAAATCACCGAATAATTTCGACGACCCAACATCAGAAGATATTTATTTGTATTCTTTGATTAACTATATTGCTCATGGTTTCTCTTATGCCCCCAATACCGAATCAAATTCAACATATTGCCTCATACTTTACCATGGAACACCTTTGACTGAAACAGAAACAGATTATAGACTTGAAACAATTAACGAACAAAAAAGGGAAATTAATCTAGCTCTCGTTTATTTGTCAAATAGTTCCAAAACCGAGTACAATGTTTATTGCAGAACACCTTCTTTGACATTTCAAGTTGCTGCTTATAATGTTTGAAGTGAATCCTATTCTATCGTCGATCAGAAATTCATAACCACTTGTTCAAGTCAGTATTTATTTGTTTTTATTAATAACCATAACATGCAGGGTGTTTATGACCCTAAAGTCTTAGTTTATGAAAACAAAATTATTACAAGCATGCTCTCAAAAGCAAACGCTTCCATGCCTTCTATAAACCACCTCTGTATAACTTGTCCTCGAGTGATAATTTCGGATTTCGAACTAGAAATCCAAACCTCGTCTATATTTTTAACGTTTGATAATTCCATCCGATTTTTTACATGCTACTCTTTTCCTGTTTTAAGTTTTCATTTTTATGTCTCAGCCTTTGAGATACAAGCATGGATTGCCATACTATTGTCAGGAATTTTACTTGCAACATTTTTGAAGTACCATATTTATTACAATATAAGCAAAACGTTAAACTTTTCTACTGTGCTGTTTTACTTTAGCATTTTTATGGAAGAAAGCTACAGTATTCCGTCAAAAATAAGCAATAATAGGGTTTACAGGACGGCTACAATTCTATGGCTACTCGTTGCAGTTGTCTATACTAACACTTACATAAGCCACGTCATTTCAGGTTTAAATGCTCCTCTGACTGGAAAACAAATTGGGAATAACGATGTGTATGGAAATACGAGTACAGAACCTGAAATAGATTTCAACTTCTTTAGTAATTTTAATTGGCTGCTGGAAACTTTACAAGAAAAACCTTACCTCTACTTTAGTGCCGACTTAAACGGTAATCTAGAAGGACTTCTTCACCATCAAAATTCCAAGACTGCGTACACCATGTTGTCAGAACCCCTGAATCTACAATACCCAGAGGATGTATGGATACATTTACGAAACCAATTAATGTATAGTAATTATTATAATAACTTACTTCAGCTTAAACTCTGTATTTATAAGTTTTTTCCACAACTCTCGTTATTTTGCCGGACAGTAGATAAATTAATGAAACTTTCAAACAAATTCCATCCAGATCCGCATACTTTCAAGCGACCTTGGAATTTCATGGATTATCCCACCGGAGCCGTGGAAGAAACACTAATTAACTGTCAAAAGTCGGTGTACGCGGAACGAAGCGATCAGCTGGAATTTAAATACTTGTCAGAAAACTGTAAAAAAAAGAGATTTTATTACTTGAAAGATAGTTTTTTCTCAACACAGAATAGGTGGAGCTTTTACAATCTACAAAAGTCTAAACTCCCATTTTACTTTGGTATATTCCTTCAATCTGGAATATTCCATGAATTGCACAAGCTAAAGTTGTTTAGAGGTTACCAAAAGAGAAGATCAATGACGTCTGAAATAATTAAACGAACTCACAATCAGGAAGTTCTAGATATGAGTTCTTCAGTGCAAACGGTTTTCATTATATTTGCGGCTATGACTTTGCTAGCAAAACTTGCCTTTGTTGCAGAATTTTCCTATTTTGAGTGTAAAAAATGTAACTTAAAGCTGGAGTTTGCAAAACTCGTATTTGGTGCAAAATCTGCTTACCATTTCTTGTTTAAAGGGGGAAATTTTAAAAGAAAGGTATTTAAACTCTGGTAAGAAAGGCCGTCTTAAGTACTAATACTTGTGTGAAATCTGGCGCGATTTTTATTTAATTTTAGGCAATGACTTAGCTTGCAAAGCTTGGCTTTCTTGCAGAATTGAATTGGGCTATTTCGGTTGGAACAAAATATTTCTTTTGAAGAGAAAGCTAGTAAAACTGTTATTTGTTAGAGCATAAACTTCCCATAGTACATTGTACCAAATGGCTGGTAAGTTTTAAGGTTACACTATGTAAATAATAAGGAGGAAGTTTGTTTAAAAACCAATGCTTGTGGGGTACTCCGCTGCGCTGCTGTACTCCGAATATCCTGCTTCGATCGCATGAAAATATGAAATGTAACCTATATATTGTACTAACTAATTCTTATTAAAGCTGGATTTATAAAAAAATTTACTGGTGGTAGCTTCAACTTCTGATTCATGATTTGTACAGAATTTCAAATTAAAATGCACTTTTTAAAGCTTAATTTAAAATACATGGTCATGCCTTTACATCTATTAAGGATCATTGGCCTTAAAAGCACATGAACTGAAAACACAGGTCATTAATTGATATAGTTATTTAAACAATTTTTAGATGATGCTTAAAAATTGGAAATGAAGTTAATTCAGAATCAAGCTTTCCATTTCTTTGAGTTTTGGCGACAAGGACTTGGAAGTCAACGAAGATTCATGAATGAAGAGTAATGGTCCAATGGCAACAAGTACTCCTAAGAACAAACCATCATCATCAGCTGTTAGAGATTCGGGTGGAGAGGAGGATGTATTGGAACTTTTTGTGAACGAGGGTGAATCGTTGGAGCCAGTGGATTTAGATGGCTGGGGAATGGGCATGGAGTTGGAGGAATCAGCACCAGAAATGTTGGAGCAATGCAATTTGCCAGTTCTTGTTCCAACAGTGGATGTGAGACACGAAAGGAGGCAGTGGAGATACAGAAGTCAAGTGCATCTGTATCTGTAGAAGATGTTGAGATGAGTGCAGGAGCGGTAGGAGTTTCGTCGGCGTCGACTATTTCGCAAGGTATGGATTATGTGTGTATAACGTTCTTCAAGATGCGACCGGACCAAAAGAAGTGTCCTTACCGTACAAGTGAGTCGAGAACTGCAGAGGTTAGAGCGGCGCTAGCGAAGAGGAAGTATATCTACAGGAAGTAGATGAAGGATCACTATCTTCCTCGTGTAGCTAAGAATGCAAGGAAGAATTTGAGTCTGCTTGAGGGACAACTTTCTGGAGGAGCAGGTCATAATAGCGGCGTTTAAGCGGTGGAATCTGTCACGGGAGAGACTAAATCTTGTGAGGGTTTTGATTCGCGGTATGTGTTTGGTGTTTACAGGAATTTATTAGGGATTGAAAATCCCTTATGTGAATGCACGTTCTGTCTGTCGCTAGCTAGCTGTGAAGCTAGCTGTGTACCGCCCACAATTATCTCGATAACAACACATGATATCGAGATGCGGTCTTTTGCAACTTATCAGGGACCCTTTGGAGATGATAACTTTTGAATATCGTCAAAATCGGTTGGTCCCTTAAGGGTCCAAAAGGGTCCTTAATTTTAAATTATTGGAAATTCAAAATTCTTTCTTTTGCAAGTTATCAGATACCCCTTCCACATGTTAACGCTTTAATATGACGTATATTGGTAGGTCCCTTAAGGGTCCAAAAGGGCCCTTAATTTTAAATTATGGGAAATTCAAAATTCTTTCTTTTGCAAGTTCTCAGGTACCCCTTCAACATGTAAACGCTTTAATATGACGAATATTGGTAGGTCCCTTAAGGGTCCAAAAGGGCCCTTAATTTTAAATTATGGGAAATTCAAATTTCTTTATTTTGCAAGTTATCCGGCACCCCTTCAACATGTAAACGCTTTAATATGACGAATATTGGTAGGTCCCTTAAGGGTCCAAAAGGGCACTTAATTTTAAATTATGGGAATTTAGAAATAATTCTTTTTTAAACTTATAAGGGACCCTACCAGAATGTAGATCTTCACAGATAGAACGTTGCACTGTGTACGTAAACGTTTTACGTTTACGATTTTCAGTCCGTCGTTACACCCGTTTGCCACGGTTTATTGTTGGTGAGTTTGAGTTGATCATTCCCTGTCAGGAGTCAAGTCAAGTTTTCTCTCTCTTTCTCCGGATCTCAGCGCGATACAGCGAGAGAGTTCTAAGGGAGAAACCCGAAGGTCCCGTCTCACACCCGCACTCAAGCTCTCATACTGCGCTCGACTTAAGCGCTAATTATCTCAGACCACACTGAGCATTGGCAGCAAATGTCAACATTTTTATTCAAGTTGGACCCTTATGGACCCTTCTGTGTGTTCAACTTATCAAGACCCGTGTAACCACTCCCGTTATTACCTCGTTAGAAGGATTACTTATCAAGAATTTATGTCGAAAAGCAAATTAATAAAAAAGCTAGAGTCAGGTTCGGAAAATTTATATGTTCATTTCCATCGTGCAATCTATTCCAAAAATCATACAGAAGTTTTTGTAAAATCTTTTTTAATATTGCATTTTATACAAACGAAAACGAGAGAGAAGACAGAAAACCACTGAGTAAATTATTATGGTTATTCACTGTGAAAAATATTCATGCTCTCACAAATAAATAATTGATTTATGCACGGTAGTGCGGAGACAAAAAAAAATTACGCTAGCAAATGTATTTCTGCAAAAGCAAAAGCATTACAGTGCTGAAGTAGCACCAGAGAACATGGAGCTTTTGAAGCGCTTTAAATGTAGGATAAATTGAAGTTAGAGCAGGGAGAACACTGTGGATACTAATGTAAGCGATTTTATGAGAATAAGAACGCTTGAAACAAACGAACAATTAACTCTCCGTTAAGATGTACTTTGACTAGAAACACAGTAAGTGCTTAAGGTCAGGACCTTTGATGTACAGGTCACACGACCTTTAGAACCGTTTTAAGGTGATGTACAGTCGATAGCTTTCCAATGATACCTCACTTGAAACGTCCGGTATAGATAATCGTAGACCTCTCCTGTTACAAAAATTTGCGTTTGAGAGTGATGTATGTGCATCGTTGGTGAAACCTTATTTTTGCTGTTTTAAAAATACGTAAAGATTGAGAGGAGGTGTGAGATTTAGATTTAATACTTTAAATGATATGTTACTATATTCAATCTTTAGTTTGTTGTTCATATGACTGTTAGTCATTCATTGGTTTATGGTTATTCATTTCCTGTACAGAATAGTGATCTAGTGATCTTCTATTCTTCTTCTGTTATTCTAATATAATATCTTCATAACACAATTATTTTACACACTTGAGTTTGAGCTCTCTTGCTATTCTGATCTTAATAAATTAAGTCTTCCTAGTTATACACTAAAAAGCCACTCCTCGATTTACTTAAATTTTTATTTCACCTCACATGCTGTTTTAAAAATTGGCTTTTTTAAGCCCGCAAAACGTTTTTAAAGCGATCAGCTGGAATTAATACTCAAAGTATTGAAATTCAAACTTTCTATGGAAAGAATCAATGAGCATGAACGCACTTGATGTGGTGGTTGAAAGTTGAAATTAGGTCCCAAGCATCAAATGTAGTCACGAACGAGTATTTTTCCGATAACATCCGCTTCTATAGAGACTTTTTTAAAACTTATTCATTCATGATGCAACTGGATTGAAAGATTTGAAAATGGGCTGTTACGATTACAGGATATTTAATAAAACAATACAATATTCAAACAATTAATGACAAATTTTATCAAACAAATGTGAAGTGGGAAAGAGCGGAAACTATTTACTAGGAGATGGAAGCGTGCTCCTTATACTAAGGGCAAATTTTTGTAACAGGAGAGGTCTACGATTAACAGGATCTACTAATTGTTAGCTTGCTTGTTTTTGACATTCACTAGCCTTAGCCTCACCTAAGCTTTTTATTTTTGGAAATTGTATTTATTTTTGAATTTTATTGTTCTGATTACTTTTTATGGTTTTTTCAACAATAACTCGTGTCACAAATGCGTAATAAAACTCTACTTTAAGACTGCCCAAGTTTCGGTTGGACCGTGTCTCTCAATCTGAAGTTATTACCAGAAAAATAATTTACCGTTCAGATATTATTGTAGACTACACATTCCCAAACTATTGTATTGTAACTGACTGGTTAATTTTTTTATCCCACCATTCGCCTCAACTCAGCAATATATTTACTAACATTCAAACTCTGGAGTCCTTAAAGGAATAGAGATTATACCTCAACTATTCTTTACGTGCTTTTTTAAAATGGTCGATGAAAAACGAAATAGAAAATGTTCGGAAACCTCATTAAACACATTTAATCTGCATTTGTGTTCAGATTGGAGTTTGAATCTAAACCAATACGCGAGTAATGTACTATTCTACCAGAATCTGCTGGTTTTTTTTGAGGTGGTAAAAAATTTATTTAAAAATAATTTTAATTGTAAAGAATAGTAACTGAGAACTTCGCAACTGACTTTAGCAGGATTGCATGACTTTAGCATGGCGAATAGTGGCATATTGAAAAAATCCGGTCAATATAACATTAACCCTTTCATTCGGATGAGGCTCAATTGATGCTCTCGTGAAGCGAACGTTAAAGCGGAAGACCATCAATTGATGCTTCATATAAACAGGATTGTATGCGGAGGAGCATCAATTGATGTCAGCATTTAGTCAAGCCAGTGCGCGGAAGAGCATCAAATGATGATGTTAATATTTAATACCTAGTAACGGATGGGCATCAATTGATGCCTTAATAAAAGGTGTTCATGAATTTAGCCATTCTGACGGCCTGTATTTGTCTCACCATTTTCGGATCGAAGGAATCGTGTATCACCCGAGATTTTTCTTGCATAATATAGACCAAGCGATTGACTATGCAGTGCTAAAAAAATCTCGAGTGATACACGATTTAAAAGCGAGATAAAAAATCAAAACCGGAGGGTGTTTTTTGGATGCAAATAGTCACATTTCCATCCAAATCCCTATTCAGCATAGTTGCTATGTTGAAATTGCTACAGGGCGTTCGACATTTTTTACAGGGTGATTCGCATATAGCAGAACAACTTCAGTTTTCTGCAATTTTTAATTTAACTTTTAAAATAATTTTGATTTTAATTTTTTTCTTTAAAGTGCATTTTGCCATTTTAGGAAAAATAACATTTTTGAACACATTAAAAATTACACCCTGGAAAAAAATGATACTTGTATTGAACATTGCCTAGAAACTTCAATTTATGGGGGACACCCTGTAGTGACAATTGTTTGTTTCCATACAATATCTCTAGGAAACTCATGACATAATT
>Ga0194135_10002277_pt1 | contig 11624 bp, 11 predicted proteins | sample LitLau_LLRF_2013_FD_134024 | JGI IMG/M metagenome (GOLD analysis project Ga0194135, IMG submission 134024) | Freshwater sediment microbial communities in response to fracking from North America - Little Laurel Run_MetaG_LLRF_2013 (version 2) | ecosystem: Environmental > Aquatic > Freshwater >... | reverse complement strand
CCCTTTAAGCATGTTTCAACAGAATTCTTTAGCAAGATTTAAAAGATTTCAGGGTATTTCGAAAGAAAGAACCTTTTGCTAAGAGTTTTGGCATTTTTGGGGTTTTTAGCAATCTTTTTGTCTTTGTAGAAATTTTTTTTAATGTTTACCATGTTTAATTATAAAATTTTGCGAAAATTCACATTTTGGAAAGACTTTTGTATTTTTTAGACAGATTTTTGCCACTTTTTAAAAAACGAAAAATTTTACGTTTTTTGGATTTTTAGTAAGAAAGGAATCCGCCGTAAAGCCCTCTGATGTGCGGCGAAGATGTCGATGTCGATGATCAGGGAGAAAGTGGAAAGATAAACGTCGCCTTCAGGTACAGGCGCGTAATTTCCGTTAAGAAAGACCCTCCGAAGACTAAAATTTTAAATAGACGCAGCATCGGATTGATAACCCAATCTCGACTCGAAAGTTCCAATGTAGGGATCTCCAACAAACGGGGATAGAGCGCCTAGGCCGGCATGGAAAATCGTTCATACTGCGGTGGCCGGATGATCGGTGGGGTCAAGGTACTCCCGTTCGACCATCGAGCGCATATAACATCTTGTATCATATACCCGATGGAATTAATTTTTTCTGTGGAATTTAAAAATTAAAGCTTTAAAGAATGGACCTTGGAGTCGACTGAAGATTATCCTTTTTCCACTAACAAGACAAAATGAATCTGCCCACAGACCGTTTGATTATTCATTTGTTGGAAGTGCGCTCGCGTGACATTTCAAAAGAAATGGACCTGTCAATTTATTTGATGTAAAGAATATGGAAATGGTACACAATACTCTTTCTGTTTTACCTCTCCCAAATTCTTTTCTATGCCTACGTAAGCTTGTATAGACCATTCTAAATTCCTTTTCAAAGTAGAAGACATGAGAAATAGCAGTCTGCTTCTACTTTAATTGCCGATTACATGCAGAAGAACATTGAGACTCCCACTCGCTGTTCGATAATTAAAATTGATAATGAAAAAAGTAATGGCAAGAAGAAATTTTAAAGAGAGAGGCACATGGGTCCTCTTTCAAGGGGTTCGATGAAATAATATATTTCCAACTGAAATACAAAAATACATTCAAAAATAGCACGAGACGAAATCTTGAAATGGCTCCTTTACCTAATGGCTCTAATTACCAACTTTACTGCTCAAACTTTGTCCATTTTTAATTGGTCTTTCAAAACGATGAAGATGCTTGTGATCTTCCCCGTTTATTTTAAATCATATCACTCGATCCTTTACAATTAACAATTCTAAAATATATCTAATTCAAACTGACATAAGCAGAATGTCAATTTTGTTGCTAATAAATAATGATGGAAGGAATCTATGCGAAAGTCGTAGGCTAAAGAAGAAGTGCAAATCCAACAGTACTAATCACAATCGCGTTTACTGAAATTGTGAATTGATTGATTGTGAATTCAAAAGATTGTGAATCAATTTATGAATTTCGTAAATTATGAAAATATTTAAAAGATTTTGTAAATCACATGAATAAAAACAAGGAGTCCTTTAAGTAGAAAACTAACAGGATTGCATTTGTTGAAGACTGCTTAAGTTCTGATATTTTTTTTCAATTTGACGCTAAACTTACGAGTAAAATAAAAATTCAATTATTGCGTAGACTGACTACTTCTAGCAGCTCCAAAATCTCTATCTCGTTCTACTAATCTAATCTAATGTCAAATCAAAATGAATATATTCTCTCTTTCGAATATAAATACCAAAGCTCTAAACTCTTGAAGTTGACTATCCCTGTCTTTACTAAGCATATAAATAAGAATTTTATAGTAGACTAGGTAAGAGAACTTTTAATTATTCCTTTCTTGGACTTGGCCTTGTCAATTTCGTGATAGTGTAAATGAAAAAATCGATTTAATTGACTTGAAGACAATTCTGTGTGAAACTGTTCAATGGAAATTTGATGATGTATTAAATTGTTTTAACTTTTCTTCTTAACTCTTCCTTTCTTTTGAGTAGGAAACAAGAAAACCACCATTTTACACAAACTGGCTCCTGCGCCACACACTCTCTTCAGCGGACATGGGGAGAGTATTTGATATTCACCTGTCCGAAGTATCCTCCCATGAAATTCAAAAGTCAATCTAGATAGAAAATAGGAATGGTTTGACGCTTATAAATTATTTAACTATGACATTCATCGCTCCGCATACTTTCCTGTTCTACTGGTATTCCGTCCCCTTTAGGCACAGTAATAAAGATAGTATTGGGAAGTAGACAATTCTAAATTGTATTTCACTCTGGAATTTCCTACATGGGAAAGAAGCTCTTATTCTCAAACTAGGTTAGAAGAATGCAACTATTCAGTGAGTCAATGCGAAAAATCCTCCAAGTTAGTATAAGGTGGGCCCATTTTTTAAGAATAATTCCATTTGAGTGGGACCGAAAGAATGAGTTAATTCGACTTTCCAGTTCCCGTGCACATGTCAAGTGTTGGACAGGTGTCGTCTATCTCATTCTCATCCACCAGGTTTTTGTGTCAGTGCGGCTCTGTCAATCAATTTTGGCTCAACAGGAAACGTTTTCGTTTTACTGCATCCTTGTCGCATACTACTTGGCCTTTATTCTCCTCTTCATATGCCAATTTTTTTTCTTTCTTAAAAAGACGGAATGGGTCCAGTTCATGAATTGGCTAATTCGGTTTTGCAACAAATTTGATGGTAACTCATCAACCTCACACTTCACTTTCACCTCACACTCATCATGCTTATTCATTTTTCAGAGCTTTACGCAAAAAAGGAAGCAAGTGCTCCATTTTGGCAAATGGAACTCCAATTGGTGCTTCGTGCTTATGGCTTCCTCTCCATTTTTGGCCCTGTTTTGACGATGATATTCCTTGTAGAATTCCCACATGCTCATCTTTTCATCACATCAATCCTTCCCCACCCAGGGCATACGTTGAATATCATTTTTGTAGGAATTCCGGTTAACATCATAATCAACTTTGCCATGTGGGCTACGATCAATGTAATGTTAAACTTCTTGGTGCCTTGGGTCTACATCACCATCTTCCTGAACAAAGAACTAAAGTAAGGTTAAATATTTATTACTTTGGCTATACTGCCAGAATTATGTAACAAATCATACTAAAGTTTCTTAACACCCATTAGGTTTAAGGTCAAGAGTCTCCACTCGAATGAGAGCCTACGGACACCTGAAAGCATTGTTACAACATACCGTTGCCTACAGGTACTTGCGGATAGCTGGAATGAACTGGGAAGGACCATCTTGATGATCGTCAATGACGTGATGATTGCCATGTCAGTCCTCTCTACCTTCATAATGGTTCGCTTCCATAAAGACCTTAGTCATTTTTCCTTTTTGTTCCTGACCACCGGAGCAACAGCCCTTGCTTATTTGGTATTGACTTACTCAAAGTTGGGGGAAGTAAATGCAAGTTCAACTCAAATGCTCAATTCTCAAAAGAAAACTCAAGCTCAGTTGGGATTCGATGACAGAAAGATATTACGCAAGTACGTCAAGTCCAGTTGTCCCTTGAAAGTCCACATTGGGTCGTTCGGCTACTATCGGAAACCTGTAACTGTCCGAGTAGTCGGAAAACTCATCACTTACACAATGAAGTTTCTACTTATGAACAAAGAATTGTCTTAAGCTTTAATGAATTAAACGTGTTTTATTTAGTACAGAAGCTGTCCAAAGCCAGAAAGGTATTAAAAAAAAACTAATTTTAAGTGCTTTAGCGAACATTGAGCTCCACCCCGTGATAATCAACTGACTTTGTAAATGGTTAACTTAAGCAAAAACTCGGTAAACCATATGCATAGAATTCACCAACCCCCATGTTGGAAAATATTGTCACGGCGGCGACTTTTTGGCAATAATTTAATCATTCTTTACAGCTTAAATCCTTGCCGACAGTTGGGAGGATTAGTTCCTCTCAAATTCGTTCTTGGTTAGTTGCTAGGTAACTAGTGTTAGCAAGTTCATTCACCTTTTAAGTTCTCTTACGTTCATGTGTATTTTGATTTATTATTATACGCCACTTGCGCACGCTCGGCCCTCGGCTCCTGCGAAAGCCGCCCTGCTAAAAAACATACAAACAAGCTAAATTATGACTCTGATTCTCTTTCACTCTCGAACTCCACGCACCACGCTCTTCTTCCAAATTTTAGTACATATACACAATTTATCATTTCAGTCAAATCAATTTATATCCAATTTTGAATTCTTACTCATGTTGTTCTGTTAATGCACATTCTTGGACTCCACACCCTTCTCCTTCGTAATTTTAGTCGTAGTATTCAATTACCATTTCTTCATTAATTCAATGTTAGCTTTAACATACTCGATACTTCCTACTTTATTCGCCTTATTCATTCTTTCTCACGTCATGCTCTCTGTTTTTCGTCTCACAATTTTAGTGTGTAGAGTGTTGGATGAATGGCCGACTAGCTAAACTCTTGCGACTAGCTGAAGTCGGAGAAATTAGTTTAATAAATCTATGACTTGAAATTGAAATTGATTAATATGAGACTCACCAGGGGTCAACCCAAGGTCAATCGTGTCAATATTTTATTTATTTACGTAGCGTTGATTTCTCTGCGTTGAAACGGGAAAGGGTCTAATCGTCGATGGACAACTCGCCAAGCGGAAACTCGCCAAAACAAACTCGCCATTAAGGGCAACTCGCCACAATGTCAGCTCGCCATTTTTAAAACTCGTCACGGTAGAACGCGCCATTTTTAAAACTCGTCACGGTACTCCCCTCTCTGGGGTTCTTTTTATAACTCTCAATAGAACAGCAGAAGAGGGACAGCAATTGAGAAATTTTAGTACAAGGATTTTTCTTTCAAATTGTCTTGTAGAAATACAGGCGAACCCTTTTCAGGAAAACTACAAGACAAAATCATTTTCAGCATTTTAGTACACGGAAAAATCCTAATGAACATGATAGATGAGATAACATGGTTTCTAAGTGTTCTGGCGCTGCTAGCCTATTAAATCTAGAATAAGACGCTGAATCGCTACAGCGATTTTTATTCGAAAGACGCCGAACTGCGGTGGATTTTTTTGAATATAGAAGCCATAGATCGCTTCAGCGATTTTATTTTGAGACGCTGAATCGCTGCTGCAATTTTTTCTAATCCAGAACCGCTGCATTGCCGCTGAAAGTTTGCTAACGCTGAATCCCTTCCGTAATTTCTAAAAAAAACCGCTGAATCGCTAGAAGAATTTTGAAAATTCACATAGCGCTTAATCGCATCAGAATTCTAACATATCATACACGCTGAATCGCTGAGAAATTTCAAAAATTGAGAATCACTGAATGGCAGAGGAATTTCGAAAAGTTAAGAATCGCTGAAACGCTGAAGAATTGCTAAAAATTGAGAATAGCTGAATTGCTCAGGAAGCTTAGTTTATAATTAGCAAACTCGCCGCCAAGGGTTCTAGCAAACTCGGCACGTACGAACAATACAGCGGGGGAATACAACAAACGTCTTTCGGTTCTTGCTGAATCCTCACACTTACCACTCTACAGAGTTTTGGAAATCATTTTTTTTAATCTAATAAATAATCAATGATTGGCGACTTCTAACGTGACGAGTTTTAAAAATGGCGAGTTGCCATTATGGCGAGTTTTAAAAATGGCCAGTTGACATTATGGCGAGTTTTTTTTTGGCGAGTTGCCCAGTGACGATTAGACCTAGCCTCTGGGTCTAGGTCAACAAATTGACTTGACTGAGCAAAAATTAAAAATATCCCAGGAGTGATCGGGCTTAACCGCGTTTGAAAACACTGATGTCAAACTAGAACAAAAAAGTTAAATGTTGATAGTCAAAAATATGTTAGCATCAACATTACCCAAGCTGCTAAGTAATAGTTATTTCTTAAGAGCAGCAAAAACATTTGCCTCACTACGTTCTTAATTTTAAGGTTTTTTGGAAGGTGAGCCGCCAGGCGCCCATGCCCATCATATCCGTGCCTTCCCAGATGAACACAGCAGAAATCCCAACATTTTTTTCCGAATTTGAAGCAAAAATGGTGGAGTTATAGTCGGTTTGCTGAATAAATGGGCTGGGAAACCAGGCCTCACTATCAAAGTACATGTATGTATATATGTTTCTGTGGGTTTCCTTTCGGGAACCCACTTCTATTTGCCGAAAGGAAACCCCTTCTATTGGGACCAGGCCACTTTATTGGGCATATTTCCTTCTACACCACCTACGACGTATCTCACCAGAGGAGAGTCCCAGCGGCCAACTCGAGGTTCTGCCTTTCCACCGTAAGGTAGGATGATGTCTTGCTCACTCAAATCACAAGACACCAGTCCAAGCATTTGCCAAGAGCCAGTCTGCATTTGGGATCTCTGTTAGGAGATAAGGTATTATGATAATTTCCACTACATGACGGAGTCCACCAACCAAAGCAGAAATTGGTGGTCTCGCTATCACGGTGAATTTCAATATTCTTATCTCCCCTTCGCACAAACTTTCTTATCGGAGGGAACGCGGGACTGGCAGCTACACACTTTTTGTGCAACTGAACCGAGCCCCTTACGATCTCAGGTTGCCCGTATCCGGCCAACTGGCGGTAGGACAACTCGCGGTGCGGACAACTGGCGGTATGCCTCTTATGGTAAGTTAGGTTGAAAGCCTACCGCCAGTTGTCCGCACCGCGACTTGTCCTACCGCCAGTTGGCCTAGAACCAGGTTGCCGATGGAAAGAGATTGATGCTCAAACCACCGGAAAACTCGCTCCTTTCTAAATACATGTAGTGGCGAGTGGCCGCCGTATTTATCATTTTTCATTTTTCCCATTTTTCAGTAAAGGGAACAGAGTAACGGAATTAGTTTCCGCCTGTTTTCTATTAATTTCAGGTTTCAGCTAAAATGAAAACTGTGAGGTAGGTTGAGTTTAATGTAAACATAACGTTGCATTTTTTCTAATGCCGCTGCCACATAAATCAATGCACCATCTGATTCACTGAAATCTTCCATACGGACTGGTCGAACTGCATCATGCTGGAAGTAGTCATAAAATAATAAAACTATAAAACCAATTACTGAAAAATCCAAACCTCAGAAAACTTTCGAAAATAATGATTAAATGAAGGCACTTAGTGACACTTGCCAAGTTAATTCTAGTTTAAAAAGTCATTTTAAAAACCTTAAAGACACAAAAAAGTTTTACAACAATACAAAAATGAGAACACGTTTATTGGAAATGATTTTCGAAAATAAACCAAACCTTTATTATAATAAATCAATTTGAAGAGTAATTTCAGAATCCAAAAATTGCCCGCCGTACGCATGTTGCCTTTCAACTTGATTTTATTTTTTACTTTCCCCGCCTTGTGTTCCTCCCAAGGAGACTGGAAGCTGATCCGGTGAAATCTCGTCCAAGAGTGCTGCTTTCCAGACTGCATTATTACTGTCAAATTCTTTGATTTTAACTCTCTTGACAATGGCATTTCCTATACTTAAAATGGGTGCACAGAATCGCGGGGCTAAAAGTAATCAAGGAGTCCAAGGAGTCGATTAATTCATGAGTTGGAAATGTCAAATTAACAAACTCCTTTCTCTTACTGTTCACTAGCGTGAGATTCCTTGGAAAATGTGCACAGCCCAAATGGAAACTCTGTGCAATACCCGGCTAATTCGGAATACAGGCAACGCAGAGATGCTGTCTATTATTGAAGCCGCCGAGGTCAGCAATGGCCTGAAATTGGTCAATATCCTTCCCCGTCTTCTCAGCGGTGTGGAAGATCTTTCGGATCACTTCCTCCAACATTCGCCGATAGTGCCGTTGTAAAAATTCGTTTTTCCCAGCAAGAACATACCGTCGAGTGTTCCACCTTCCAAAGGGAGCCAATAAGACTAACAAGAAAGAAAAAAAGTCTGTTGTGAATTTAAAAAAATTTTGTGTTCTAGAGGGATAAGTTACTCACGCGGTCTTCCGTCATTATCGAACCCTTCCACGGAGTAAGGTAAATCTGAAGGAATTTTATATTTCTTATCTAAAATGGAGTCAAGCCCATACTTCAGTCTCCGATTAAATGTCTGGAAATCATTTGTGGGGGAAACGTTTAACAAAATTTGATATCTCCGATTTCGCACTGATCCCGAGCCAGTTTCCAATCACTCCCGAAAATGAGCATTTTGGATAATTCATCCCCGTATTCTTCGCCAGGGTGGGTTACTCTTGGTAGCTAGGAATTGAGGAATCTCTTGAATGAATCTTAAATTCGGATGGCGACCCCACCAAATAGTATTCAATCTATGCTTTTTACCAGTTAAATAGTAACCACCTTTACGAATTTCAACAGTTTCTTCATAATTCATTACAATGCTACATTGGTTCAGTTCAGTCGGTCAGTTTTTCTTACTGTGTGGTGTTTGGGAAAAGCCAATCTGATCCCAGGTGCATACATTAACTGCATTTATAATTCTAATTCAAACTTGGAATTGAAATTACTACCCCAAGGGATTTGGATTCATTCGTCTAAACGGCACTACTGTAATTAATATTCGCAGATCAGCATTTGTCGTTAATTAAAGTCACATATCGCAAGCAATCGGAACTGAAATAATCCAATTCAATTATTTGAATCAAGCCCAGAATTCCTCCTCGTCCTCACTGTTCATTATTCGTCGATTATTTTCAAATTGTAATCGGAACTGCAACATATTGCAATTTGAGTTACTAATTTATTATCTTGGCGGTGAGTTAAAATGTGGCAGAAAATATTGTAATGCGGAAGCGGACGGTGTTGTAGGTGGAAGGAGCCATTTCCCTTCAGATGAGGTGGTAAATTAAGGCTCCCTATCTAAATTGAGTAACAGAATGGCGGGGTTTGTTTTCGCTCGCTCTCTCTCGCATTCGCATTCGCATCGCCGGCAAAAAGAACTTGGTCTCTCTCCTCTCTCGTCATTCAATTACTCTTCAAAATTGCAAAAAAAAAAAACAGGAGCGGAACACTCTTTGTCGTCATCATTCAAATTGCAGGAATCAGAAACAAATACGGACAATTTCGGTAAGTTGAAGTTTTAAAATAAAAGTTAACAAACACCAAAATAGGTTTGATGGGAACACGAAAAGGATTACAATGTAAAACAGCTGACTGTCTCTTTAAATCTGAATCTGAATTGTTTTTTCAGATTATCGCCCTCTCGTCCCGCTTCATACTTATCAAATCCATTCGCAGCTAGTAAGGATGGGTATCCATTCTAAGTGCTTCATCTGTGGTAATCTCACTTCCAATCGCAAATTAAGAACACCCACCCTCCATGAGGCTGAGGCTCAAATACTCCAAGATTGGAAACGAAGTTGGGCCAAGTCACTCTGCGAAATCCTCGGTTTGGAACAGGAGAGTTATACATATGTCTTTGCAACTGCTTCCTATTGTTGCTACTGTCAAGAGTCTATCTGTAATGTTGAGTTTACACTCAAGGCAATTAAGAGATTCCAATTCACCGTGTGTACCCTTCGGAGTGACATAATGGACCGCCTGCAGAATCAATACGCAGCACTCGTGCCGGGAGAGGAAGATCAGGACCCGTTAGCACTTACGGATACAAATACCCTTGAAAACGTCATCAGAACAATTCAAAGCATTAAACCGGAATCGGATTCAGACTTTGAGGGCGGAGGCGATGACGAATTCAATGAAACAGAGCACGAGGACCAGTACATTTTACCCACAATTCCCGAGGACAGTGTTGAAGTCTCTTCCCCGCTCCCTAAGCGACGTCTGTTCAGGCTTAAACGGAGATTACAACTACCAGTGGTTAATGTCAAAATTTCTGCAGAGCCCACTCTATCCAGTGCAAAGAATGAGAATGAACCTCATGGGATCTCAGGGTCAGGGTACGTAAAATGCGTAATTTTTTTTATTAATACGAACTTTATTGCCTACTTTGTGTAAAACTTTGTAAAAAGTGAAATAAGTTAACGTGAACGCATTAATGATTGCTGAATTGATTTCAGGGCCGCCACTTCATCGGTGAAAGGAGTAAATGATGTCAATTGTCAAATTCTACCTGCTCCGCTACCTCCACATTCACGGATGGGAAGGTGTAATAAGTGCAAAACTGGCTCTCGCACTCGCTGCAGTCGTTGCCACCGTTTCCTATGCCTGCAGCACCGGCAGACAACCGTACGTTGTTCAAAAGAGAACGAGTCCGATGGCTCGTGTCAAAGTTCCACGTGAGGACTCAACCATGTTTATGTTATTAACAGTATAACTACTCGATTTAATCCTGACAAAGTTTTTCAAGTTCAATCATGGTCAGGTCACAGCTGTTAACTCTCGAAATCTTTTTTTTACTCATTAGGTCTCCACAAATATTCAAAACAGGACAAACCGGACGTTGTCATAAGTGTCGCACAGGCTCTCGCACGCGTTGTAGTCGTTGTCACCGATTCTTGTGCTTCACGCACCAGGACAAAACCGTACGGTGTTCAGCGAATTTCAAAGAGGACGGTTGTTCCAGTCCAAATAAAATCTCCAGCCGGTGAGAGAACTAAAATCAAAATGCCCTACTCGGTTCTGATTCTTGATTGTTGCGATACTACATTTTTTAAACAGTTTTATCTTTCATCAGATCTGGGCGCATAATTAAACGAGCGAAGCGGCTCCAGAAAAGTAGTGACGACGACGACGAGGACTCTGCATTGGAAAGTGACCAGGTCCACGAAACTGAAAATGAGGATGAATCTCTGCCCACAGGTATAGTCACATTAAAAGAAGAAAAAAAGCTGCATTTAAAACATAATTTATATATACTTTAATCTGCTAATCTTCCTGATCCCCCTGTCCCAGATTATGCAGAAGGCAATAGAAGTCCGAACAAGAATAGACGGAAGCGGAAGTTGGGCTCCAAAAGTCCAAAGAAGGCAATGGAACGTCATGATAGTGATAAGGATGATGAAGAGGAGTTCCGTTGTCCTGTCTGCCAGAAAACGTTCCTTTCCGTCCGCCGGATGAAGGCGCATGAACGGACTCACCGGCACCGGTTGAAGGAATCCGCTTCATTCAAGTGCTATGTCTGTTACAAGCTCTTCCCATCGACCCGTGCACGTGATGAACATGTCCCACTCCACCAGCCAGACACCGCTTTCACTTGTGTTCTCTGCTCAAAAACGCTAACTAGCCTTCCCGAATTCATCCACCACGTTCAACTGGAGCATGACCGGAGAGTCGTTTGGTGCAACTTTCCGGAATGTCTCCAAACCCATGTAGCATTTACTCACCAGGCAGAGATGAAGACTCATTTGGAGATTCGCCATAGATTGGAAGGAAAGGAGCTGGAATACACCCAGCACTGCACACATTGTCCTCGCCGATTCAAAGATAAAGTACCGCTCCAGAATCACCTGGTTTTGGCTCATCAAATATTGGAAGGAAAAGCCCTCTCTTGCCAATACTGTTGCAGAGTATTCATTGGGAAACAAAGGTTGAAGCTCCATCAGGAAAATATGCATTCAGAGATCCAACGAAATCCAAAGTGTTCCATCTGCAGCAAGAGTTTTCCCACAATTGAGAAGGCGGCGGAACATGAGCTCCTCCATAACTCATCCCACCGCAACATATTTGATTGCGTTCTCT
>Ga0194135_10002276_pt1 | contig 11624 bp, 10 predicted proteins | sample LitLau_LLRF_2013_FD_134024 | JGI IMG/M metagenome (GOLD analysis project Ga0194135, IMG submission 134024) | Freshwater sediment microbial communities in response to fracking from North America - Little Laurel Run_MetaG_LLRF_2013 (version 2) | ecosystem: Environmental > Aquatic > Freshwater >... | reverse complement strand
GAGAGAGATCACAACAAATCACCAAACGCGCGATGTGGGAGGAGCGTTTGAATTCTCGCGGGCGATTTTTTATGATATTTCTGGAGCTCTGGCCTAGTGAATAACCCAAAGGGGAGAAAATTAAAGTTTTAAAATGAAACCATGTGTGACTCTTCTGGGATTTTTTGTTCCTCTCCTCCATTCCCCAAGTTTCAAGTGCCAGGAACCTGCTGAGCTGACCATGAGAAAACACCCTCTTGTCACATTCAGCTTGGTTTCAAAATTATTTTGAAAAATGAAACTTAAAATCAGTTTGGCATCAATCATTCAAGTGTCACTGTTTCAAATTTTCTTTTAAAAAATACACTTCACGTATAACCTCCCGAGAAATTCAAGTTATCGCTGCAGAGTAATTAACTATTAGATCCAGCAGGATCTGTTGATACGACACATCACATCCCGTCTCAGTTTTTTTTCTGTTTTTTTTTTTATTATGTAAACTCCGCATTATTTTCCACAGATTAGAATTAGAACCTGAGACAAGATGTAGTTTTCTTTAATATGCCCAAGGTCACATCTTGAAGACGCCAAGTCAGCCGTATTCCGGACTAAGTTAATGATTAGACAAAAACTAAAAAATAAATTTGGGATTCTTATGAATTATTGAAGTTATATTACATTTTTTAATCCAAGATTTGGATTTTGAGCAGAGAGAGCTTGAAGTGAAAGGAGGAGGGGTGAGAGTTCCTCTTGACAACTTTTCAGAATATCTAGAATCCGAACCCGAACCACGCAGTGCATCTGCATCTCCAGGCTTACCCGCAGTTCCCGACCCTTTTTTCTGGCAACGGCTTTTCCGATGATCTCCAGCAGTAGATCCCAATCCCATCTCCAACACTTCCATTCCAACTTGCGTGTCTCCATTATTCTATTGAACCAAACTGTTTATATAAACAGTCCTTGTTGTCGAGTGGGAAAGAAAACAAGGTCTCAACGGAGGCATACGCCCCAACACAAGACACAACTCAAATCAATGGAACTCAACACAACTCCAAATTTTAATTAATTGTGGTAACCAGAATGTGAGTGAGTCCAAAGTCCAAAGAAAGCTTTCCCTCTGAACAAACCGCTATCACTCCTCCTTCCTTTTCGGATACGAGTGTGGGAATTGTTGGCACTGTCAATTCCTGCCATCCCCAGTTACTCACAAGTGAAATTAAACGGAGCGTGCCAAGTCAAGCTCATATTCCTTTGTAGAGCCTCGTGGAATGTCGCTTGGAAACAGTCGTGTCAACCACTCACTTTCTCCATGAAATATGTAAGTTGAATGCGGGCTCTGCTGTCTTGTCAATTCATTATCACTTTTGAAACGGAGATAGTAATGAGCTACTAAATTATTTCAATTTTGTTTCATCATATCACTCATACCAGGCGTTTATGACTAACGTCCTCGTAGAATCGTCTGAATGCGTAATATTCGATTAATCTGACTGATAGGATCCGCACGGCAGACAAAAGAGGACATTAAGTTCCGCCAAAATCAGCCTAACTTCTCTCTGAGTTCAAATTAAGGTTGAAAAGAAAATAATTGTGTGGGGATGACGAAAGGATTTCCAGAGAGAGAGAGAGAGAGCATAAGATAAGAGAAAGTTAGTCACTTCAATGATGATCCATAAAGTGCTGAAAAAGCAAGAGATAAAACGGGAAGAGCGATTTAAGACAAAAGATAAGCGTCTCTCCTTGACATTGGCCATTTATGGGGGAAGCTCAAAAATTAATTCTATTGTTATTTCAAAGAGCCCAGCCTACAGAAGCTCTTTCTCGCAATTAAGAATTTTGAGTCGATTAGCTCTCCTCAACGGAACATTCTTTTACTCAGACGGTTCGTCACTTCAGTTCCATTCTCCCGTCCTTATCATCTCCCAGAGCAAAAACGCCAGTTTTAAAACCATGGATTCTGTAGAATCTCCTGACCTCTGCCCTCCTCTCATCAATAGTCTTCCACGCAGTTATACGGAGGCATTGACACAATCGTAATTTTTATGCGTCTGGATCACCGCCGAATTCGTTTAGCCATCAGTTTAGTAGTCTGGACGCGTTAGTTGGTAAACGGCAGTTCCAAAGTGGTGAAAACGGCTTGGTTTTTTTTTTTCTTCTTTCAACAGTAGTGTCAAATTTTGTTGTAATTAGAAGCGCCAAAAGCAGTGCCAAGAAAAAGTCAATGCCTCTCAGCCAGCATATCCTCCTCCAGCAGTCACCGTCTCAATTTTTGACCCAATTTAACAAGTTTCGAGTGATTGATGTGTCAGAGAACTTGGTCTATTACTCACCGTTCAGCACTTGTAGAATTGCCCGAGTGCCGCACTATTGCCTGTTCTGCGTTCTAGTGTGATTCTCTCTTGGCTGGAATAGAAAGCATGGCCGTAGTTCGGCGGAGTCACCAGGAGACGATTGAGCTGAGCATTGGAAATATAAAAATTGAGGATGAGGCCGCCTTTCTTGACTTTGGATTTTATTTTGAACAATCACAGGTGAAACGATTTCGTTCCGAGTCTCATCCCGACAGCGGACTCTCCCATTGTCCTGAACCGCCTACTCCGTAAGTCTCCTTTTCAATTACTTGCTTCAACTGTCAATACTTTTTTTTTATCGAAATCATTCCCGTCCACACGCTTCAAAATTAGAGATGAGAAATTAAAGGCCGACCTTTCATAATGCAGCCTCATCTTCTCCGCTTGTCGTGGCGGGGTTTAATATGTTTGTCTGGAGTTTAATGCACTCGGCCCGAGAGGCCTAGTTTTGCGAGAACCATTAACGTTCCCAGACATCCTACGTGTTTATACCAACAAAATAAGAATGGGAAAGTTCAATGGTTTCCGCTGACCTTCTGAACGTGATCCACCAAAGGGCTATGAATATTCGTGCTCGTAAATCCTTAAACTAGTTAGTGGGGAAGGAAAGGGTTACACACAAGCAAGCAAGTCTGAACTCTGCAGGTGGCTGGGGATGGGGAAGCGTCTGAAAAATTTGCAAGAGGAGGGTGGGAATTGGCAATATTATGATTTAAAGTGATTGTAATTATGTCTTGTGACCTCATGGGCCATGACATGGCAATGTCACCAAAGAGGCATATTACCTTTTTTCCCATTCTTAACTACTCCCCTGCATCTGTCCCCTTGTGAATCCCAGCATCCTCATCATATCCTTCTTTACCGCTTTTAAAGAAAAGGACACGTAAGAAGGAACTCCTCCACGACGGTCTTTGTTGTCACTTTGGATCCAGGATCCATATGGAGTCCATATGGGCCTAAAAATCTCAGACTCCACCACTGTTTTCATCGCTTCCTAAAGATTTTTCGGAGCAGGAGTGTTCACTTCGGACGGAGTACAAACAAGAGGACTCACTTGAGCCAGGCTGACCTTAGAAGAAAATGAAGAGTGTCTCCCTCGCACTAGTACACAAAGACGCTCTTCTTAAAAAGAGATTCCCATAGGTCTCCGGGTTCTTAATTCCCAGGGAGGGACGTGGTTGGGGTTCACAGGGGTACTTGGGTCGTCGTCAGAGGCACTAATTCATATAAGGGACAACCACTGCTCAGCTCACTTCACATGTGCAAGTGATTCATCTCCAACAGCCAATAATTTAACCTTTTTCCCATCATCATCATCAGCCGAATGTCGTCCCGGTCCCTCCTGAGCTCCTAAAGTGTTTCAGCCCTTCCTTGGAGAAAGTCTTGCCCTCCTTAGTACAAGAAAAAACGTCACTCGCCGTCATGAACCGTATGCAATAATTTATTAATTCTAAAACCATTAGCTTGTGACTGAGGCGAAAGAGACACAAAGGGCATGCAGATGGGGAGGCCCGAGAGTCAAGAAGGTACTTAAACTTACATCCATCCCGCACTAGGCTTTCCTTTATTTTTAAAAACAAGAAATCTCATCAAGAGAGCCTGGAAAAGGAGCCCTTTGGGCCTACCTCCCACTTTACTACGACGGACGACTCCCCTTAAGTGCGTCCTGAAGTGAACTTAACTGGACGCTTTTCATACGGTTCACTAAAATATATTTTTTCTGCCTCTTTCCCAAGGGCCCTTGGAATTGTTTAATTTTTGGTTTTAATAGTTTTTTGAAAATCCTAATGGGGAGGAAAGTGTTAAGGGCCCTTCTCCGGCTAGCCACACGTTTAAATTTCCAACTGACCACCCATACGCATAATGCGCATTCTAGCATTCGAAACTGTGTCTCTTCTTCCCTACCGAAATGTTTCCCCCAAACTCCTCACGGCAAATATTGCTCAAGTATATATTGGTAATCCAAAAGTTTTTCAAAACGTTTTCATCTCAAGTGAAGCTTTTAAACTGTAAAGTCCCGTATATCAAGTAAAGTATTCTCAGGAGTGTTTATTTTTTTTTACTTCCAGAGTAAACGTTCCCATCAGTCCGCCTGGGTCAACAATTGGGTCCCCGTCGGAGACGGATGCCAACCATTGGAGTCATCAGAACAGCATGGGTCTCAGCTCGGAATTGCCAACGTCAAATGGTAGGTAACCAATCAGGGGAGAAGGAACAAATTTTCCAATGGTCCTCCAGTCCTTAGCCAATCTTTACATCCGTGCTTTTCCAAATCCCTGGCATCCGCTACCTAATTAAAAATGCAAGTTTTTCCCTAATCATTTGGTGTTGGTGTAAAATCCGAATCCGAATCCTAGTTTATTTATCTCATGCTCGGCTCAACTATACACAAATGTGCCTGTGTGTGTGTACAGGTGACGTGAAGGGAGACGTCGGGACGAAGCCCTCATCCGAGAATCACCATGGGGAGTCACCCTTTTCAAATTCAGACTCTGTGAGCTCCTTTTCGGACAAGCCCTCCGAATTCACGGCAGCCGCCTACCAGCAGCTTTATCAAAGGTAAAGGTGACTATTATTATTCTCATTATTCCAACTTCTTCGGAAAGTCCCGCACGTAATTTGCTTCGTTATCTCCGCTCCGCAGAGCAGTAGTCGGGGGAGCTTCCCTTTGTCTTCCCTCACACAATTATAATTTATACCCCGTGGAACTTTCTCTTTTGAGGCGCCCAGCCTGTCCTTTCCGGTCCACTAATTTGGGCGTTGAAAAAAATACGCGCACGTTGAAGGAAGGTTGAGCTACAGGCAGATCAGGAAAAAAAAATGACCGAATTATCCCGATTTAATGGCAATCCCCGTAACCCCTTTCACTAGTACTAAAATCAACTTTGTGATCATTTGATGATTTAGCTCATACTTGCCTCCTCCAGTTTCAAATTACCAGAGTAGAGATTGAATTCTTTCTGGAAAGCTACTTTTCCAGACGGTCCTTTGAAATGTTTTGACTTTGCTACATGCCAACAAATGGAAGGGAATAATTTATAATAATGAATTCATATACCTTTGTAGAATAAGTAACCATATCCGGAGATACAATTTCCCGTCATTAGCTTCCTGAAAACTTAGTTTTTGAACAACTGTAACAAGTACGGATGACGGATAGTTTGTCATTTAAGGAAAAGTATTTATATACCAGCGAACAATTACCCTGACGGTACAAGACATTTTCCTCTTTCTATGCGTTTCCTATATACTGATGGCCATTTACTAATAACGAATCCTTACTAATTATTTTCTACATGGAGAAGTAATAATAATTATTCCAAATTCCAATGCTCAACTTATTCCAATTAATGTGAGAGGTGCGGGAATGTTTGGATGCAAACTTGCAGAAGTTTGAAAACATTGGTCTTTGGTTGGGATAAAGAGAGAGGGAGGGGGAGAGATCTGATTTCAAGATGCGGGAGCAGTATGAGGTAATTAATGCTCCGCCATCCCGGTGTAAGGTTCAACAGCAAGAGAAATTGTATACGATTTCGGATTCTCAATTTACAGGGAGAGAACGCATCCCTTCTCAAGTTTGGGAAGGTCACAGAATAGCCTTGATTTCCTTTCCATCTCCACTTTCTCCGCATTTCTCCTCACTCCAAACCCAGTGCTGGAACCGTGCCGGGAAAATTTCTGGACAACGCCATGATTGGATCTTAGTGGAACTAATAACAAAGCAGATTTATTCACAAAGGTCTTTTGACAAGAACATTTTGTAAGGATTAGTCCAAGAATTAAATGTTTCCTTGGAGCCGCTTAAGATCCCAGTCCCAGCAGGCCCTCCCGACGGACTGAGCGTATAAAGTTTTCTTTGGAATGAAAATGAAGACCAGACAACACCCATAGCATAAAGATAATCTGCATTTTCAATCTCCTCCAAAAGGTGCATCAAGAATTCTCCAAAAAAAGAATAACCTGAAAATCCTGAAAAGGTACGCTGAGGAGGGAAACTGGGGTCCTCCCGGGTCCCGTTCCCAGAGATGATCCAGAAAAGACTGACGGACGAAAGGAAGAAAAATTGTATGGTAACAGCCCGTGTAATTTGATCGCCTCCATTGATAATGGACTTTTGTGTAAAAAGGGATCCAAGGGGCACATTATTATTAGTGTCTCGACGGAAGGTAGATTCCGCTTCGGGTACTTTCTCTTTCCTCTCCTCCTCGTCAGAAATCCATGATACAGACAGTGATTTCCATGGAATCCTCTTCATCTTCCATTCATTCACGCTTTCGACATAATAATAAGACCCGCGTTCTGCAAGTAAGTCAGTAGTAGACATGGTGAGTAGACGATGGAAACGAACAACGCGGCTAGGGAAAATGCATCTTCCACCAATCCACCACCGACGACACGCGGAGCGAAGGCTTTCAATAGAGATACAAAAAACTAGTTCGACGGCTGGAGACCGCCAAGGAATAATGAATAATAGTTTTATGAATGGTCAAGTACGCAACGCGCAACAATGAAATCTCCCCCATTCCTCTTGATGATCCTCAATTTATATTTATGAACTCCCGGGCGCAACAATAGCGGACTACACAATACACAAAAAGTGTTAATAGTACTCTTAGACGTAGAATTCTCGGAAGAGTTCGTCGTTTCCATCCCGTCCCTTGACGGATGACGGAGGAGGCCCTTGCTTTCTCCCACAACTTTCTCTTGACGACTCACCCGAACCGAAACCTAATTCTGATTAAAATCTTATTATTTGTAGTGGAATGGGTGGCTACAACGGCGGATCCTACCTTCAAAGTTCCTCATTCTACAATGGAGGTCAAGCCTACCACCCCTCCCCGGCAGTCGCCGCCGCGGCTGCTCTCTCCCAGTCGTACCCCGGTGAGTCCTTTTATTTTAATGTCAACACTTCTGACCTCCCTCCAGTCCCTTCCCTTTTTCCGCTTCAAAGCAAATCTCCAACAATAGAAAAAGTATATTCCCATTCAGAACAGTAATATACTTGGTCCAACATTTAAAAATAAAATGAGCATTCAGGAACCTTTACCTCAGCAGTTGCCCGCTGTGAGAGGAGGGCCCTTTATATTAGGATTGTATCCCCGTGAACATCCCATGGAAGCCCTGCTTCCTATTTTCTTTTATTTGGATCTAAAAAATCGGATTTAAACATAAAATTATGCGCAGGGAAATACCTATTCTATACCTTGGAAATTTATGACAGTTTGATAAGAATCGATCCGAATTTAATGAGCACGTCGAAATTTTTCGAAAAAAAAAACACAATGATCCCGACCGGGAGAGTTTAGAACAGTTTTGATCGGGATTGGCTGGCATGAAATTATCTAAAAGACGGAGTTCCCCGCCTACAAAGAGAAAAGACCGAAGACACGGAGCTCATTTCATTTGTCCATGACTCTAGGCGGACGAGGACAGTGCAAGGGCGCCCCGACTGCCTCCTACTTGTACAGCGGCTCCCCATTCCCCAACTCCGGATCGGGATCCTACGGAAGCAGTGGATCCGGGTATTCGAATTATCACCAAATCCCTCCATCCTACCACCAGGACTACAGTCAGTACGCGACCACGTTTCAGGCCTCCTCCACCGCCTCATCCGCTGCGGCCGTGGCAGCCTCCGTCTACTACGGACATCCAGGGACACCGACGGCCTCCTCCTACTATTACAACAGCTCCTCCTCCCCATCCACCTCGTCTGCAACGGCCTCTGCATATCCAATCCCCTCAAACTCATCGATTCCAGGTAGGGCAAGGGATGACTCCGAGAATCCGCAGAGCGGAGGATTAAAAGAGGAAGAGGGAGAAAGAAAGATGAGTTCAAAGGAGAAAGTTTCCTTTCACCTGCCATCCCACTCTCTCTCTCTCTTTCCCTGAGTAGCCTCGAGCCTGATTGCGTGGATGATAAAACTTATGAGAATTCCATCCACTGACTGGCTGATAAGAAGGATGAAATTGGATTTTTTTTTCTTCTCTCCTTCCCTTTCTATTTAGATAACATAGGATTCCTTCCGGGTGAACCGAGTTCCCCATCTCCTACCATTAGGGAAACTAAACCCAAACGAGGTTTGTAAACTTTTCTTTACCTCGAGAGAGGAAATCCAATTAAATTTTTACCTGCTCCTACTCCGCTGTTGTTCCGGTTTTCCATTTCCAGCGAGGACTGGAGGAAGAGGACGGAGACCGAATCCCTCACCCGACCCCGAGCATAACCTGGAGCGAGTATTCATATGGGACTTGGACGAAACGATTATTATATTCCACAGTCTCCTCACTGGTGCATATGGACACATGTTTGAAAAAGTAAGCCAGCATCCTTCTCTCTCCTTCGTGTGGTTTTATTCCATCCACCTACCTGGAAGACAATTTTGTAATCAAATACTTGATTTCATTTTTAGTCTCAACAGGATATTAAGTTAGGCAAGGAATTGGCGGACACGATTGAGCATCTGATATACAATCTGGCAGAGAAGCACTTTTTCTTCATCGATCTCGAGGTAGGTCCAATCCAAAGGGATGCCAAAATGACAAAAGGCAAATAACAATGAAAATCCTGTGGGATTGGTACTGGGGAGGGAGGAGGATGGGGATGGGGATGAAGAATACATTTCTGCCGTGGGTCTGTACTGACTCTCAACGCACTCTCTATCTTTTAGAAACTGAAACGTTTCCTCATGTCTTTCTTCTTACAAACTTCCGATGGGGTTAGGGATAGATTATAATTTCCGACGCTTTGTTTCCTACTAACGCCACCAACTTAATTGAAACTAAAATTAAATCCTTTTGCGTTATGTGTATTTCCAGTTATGTATGTGTATCCTCATCCTAGTTGCCTGTGGTATTGCGCATTTTACTAACCGAATGAATTACAGAAGATTGATTAGGAAATCTGTTAAATTTTTTTGAATTGGAACTGTATTATATCTACAATTTTCGGAAAAGTGAAGAATTCTGGGGGTGGGGGACCGTCAATGTTGTAAACGGAAATGGAGAAAGTCAGAATGAAAATGGACTCTTTCTATTTTTAGGACTGCGATCAGGTTCATATAGACGACGCCTCTTCGGATGACAATGGCCAAGACCTTAGGTATGTCTAGGACCACCGCGTCCATAAACTTTGCATCAGGAAAATAACTCTAATCCTTCAATCTTCCTTGTATTCCAGTACATACGATTTTCTATCGGATAGTTTTAAAGCAACTGCCAGTGGGGGGATGACCCTGACAAGCGGCCCAGTCCGGGGTGGCGTTGATTGGATGAGAAAGTTAGCCTTCCGATACCGGAAAATAAAGGAAATCTACACGCTTTATCGCCATAATGTCACAGGTGGGAACGGCGAGCCTGACCAAGAATTGATTGACCTTCTATTTTCCTAAGGATAATAATTGTAATAATATAAGGATTATCGGCATTTCCTTAGTTTTCATTTTCACACAGTCCTTGTTTTCCGGTCCAAAGTGGCAATGCCTTTTAGCGCCTCATTTACCCATCATCATCGTGTTACTTCCTGAATGGTCACTACTGGCGTGAGTGAACGAATTTATAATTGGATGATTAGATTCTGGCCTGCTGCTACACTTCCGACGAGTGAGTGAGCCGCCACAGAGGAGTAGTACGGAAATGGCCGTTCTTAATTTACACCTCGTCATTATTCCCAGCATGACCTGACGACAGGGCTAAAGGCCCTCTGCCCATTTTTAGACACGTCCTCATTGACTCTGACTGTAACCAATTCAATGTCACTGACAGGCTTGGTTTTGATATTGAAAAGTTAATCAGTTATGCATTTTCAATTAATCAGCAGAAGAATATCCTCCTATGTAGGAAGTGGGAAGGGAGATTGGCTGAGTTTGTGGGAAGTTTAAAGTAGGATTTACATTAATTGAGGACGGATTTATTATCTCATCATCCCACCTTTCCTCCTGCAATTCAGGCAGTCCCAATTTCCGGTTTCAAATTCCCATATTTCTCCAACTTTGCCTGCCGCATCAACCATCTACCATAAAAAGTAATTAAAATCTGGTTATAACATGTTTCGGGAGTAGAAAAATTAAATTAATTTGACAAGGTATAGAGGAAACTCCTTCCTGATCACGCGCATTGCTTGTCATCATAACAAGTTCTTGGTCACACTTTCATATTCATCACTGTTGGCCCAGTCTCCCTTTGTAATTTTAATTCCTTAAAAATTCATAACCTCTCATCAGAATGAGGGAGATGAGAGGAAGGACAGGATTTGTCAATTAATATTTTTATTGATCGCTACATTTTTTTTTAGAATTCATAAGTTTCTCTTCTAAACGGCCAAGAAGCATAAATGCGATGTAGCTAATTGGCCGACACAGTCTGTACGCCTGTAGGATCACTTTCCATGTGTATACCAAAATGATTCACGACTGTCTTGGTTGTGCCTAGTACCATTTTATGCCATTTTATTAATTTATACACCAAGCACACCAGCAGGCACCAATTGGGAAGGGGGTCTAATTATGATGAGCCTCACTTAATTTTGTTGCTTATAGTTTTCAAGCGGCCACATGCCGCCTCGGATTTCATCATTCCCTGATTTTTATTAATTTGTCTTTTTCCTGTCTTCGTATTGTAGGATTGCTGAGTCCCACCGTGATACGTGACCAGTGGCATCAGCTCAGAAACGAAGTTGAGCACGTGACTGACAATTGGCTGACACTGATGCAGAAATGCCTCTCACTTGTCAATTCCAGGTGAGTTGAGTTGAGTTTATGCGAAGAATGAGAATCGTAGTAATGAGGATGTGCTTGGTTAACCCAGTTAAATCCTATCAATCAAAAATATGTTTTCATTACACTCCCAGGCGTCAGCCTCTAAATCCAACTTTTCATTTCCACAGCGCGTATTAACTAAACAGAGAGGGACCATGCATAACACTTCCTGAAATGCAAGTATGCACTGCCTGCATAACCCTTTGTTTCCTCAATAATGGTCTCCTCACGTGTGTGTGTGTGTGAATTAAAGAGGTGAAATTAAGAGTTCGTAAATGGGAATGGGAATTAGGCGACTGCTGCACTTGCAATTCTTGCACTGGTTTCGGCTCGTAATGATTCAATTGGTTGATCTAATAAAAGGAGAAACTTTATTTTTTGGAAGTTACCAATCCAACAATCCTTCCCTTTACTTCCTGGTCGTTTAGTGTTAAATGGTGAGAACAATAGGAAATGGGCTTTTTTTTTTACAAACGTAACGCCTGATGCACATGGTAATCATGATAATACCCACCCATTGCGGTTCATTGTTTTTTTTTTT
>Ga0194135_10002275_pt1 | contig 11625 bp, 8 predicted proteins | sample LitLau_LLRF_2013_FD_134024 | JGI IMG/M metagenome (GOLD analysis project Ga0194135, IMG submission 134024) | Freshwater sediment microbial communities in response to fracking from North America - Little Laurel Run_MetaG_LLRF_2013 (version 2) | ecosystem: Environmental > Aquatic > Freshwater >... | reverse complement strand
TAGCATCACTATCAATTTTATAATTTTCAATTCGATAATCTTCTAATTTTTGTTCTTTAACTAATTTTTCATTTTTACCTTGATCTTTAGCCTTTAATTGTCTTTTTTTCATTTTATACCTCCATTAATAAAAAATATTATTAAAACCCATTTTTATTACTTAAAAATAAAAAGGGTTTTAACATGTATTAACTTATAAGATAATTTTACAACTAAAATTATGAAAAAACAAACTTTTTCGGCAAAATTGTAATTTTTCATAATTTAAAGTTTTATGGTTAAGTAATATCTAACTTATGGATCAAATTATTTTTTGATATAGATAACCTAAATTGGCACTAGCATTTTCTAGTAAATCATCATATAATCTTTATTGACTAATAAAATTATAATATAGAAGAAGGAAATCATTATGAATTTTAAGAAAATATTATCAACAATGGCATTTTTAACTATTGCTCTACCAACAAGTCTATCTGTTGTTTCTTGTACTAATGAAATTGATGATTATGCATCATTACAAAAGATTGCTAATGAGTTTAGCACTGGTTTTAGAACTTATCTTGATCCTGGTGATCGAAAAAATGAAATTATTAGACTATACTTACAAACACAAGCGCGAAACATAGATTTTAGAATCAAGGTTGTGCTAATGGATGATGGTTATAGTCAATCTTTAAAATTTGGTAACAACGCCTTTGATGTTAGAATTTCAATTGCTACTAAAGAAATGGAAACCGCTGCTATTATTATAATATTGAATGGATAGTGTGATTTATTCAGCTAAGGTTTTTATCACTTAGTTTATAGCTGTATCATCATATTTGGCATAGTTTATAACTTTTCCTTTGGATTAAATTTTTTGGATTCTTAAAATATTATTTTAATTTTTCCGAAAAAATTAGCAGTTGATACTTGTAATTGCTAATTTTTTTTGCTAACATATTGTTAATTAGCAATTAAACACTGCTAGTGCTAAAAGGAGTGATATAATGCAATTAAATGAAGTTCCAAATTATAGTAATGATCCAAAAATTCTTGACAAATTTGCCCTTAATCTCGTAGCACAAGCTAAATCAGGCAAAATGGATCCCATTATTGGTCGTGATGAAGATATTAGAAAAGTTGAAGAAATATTAACCAGAAAAACCAAAAATAATCCAGTATTAATTGGTTTACCAGGCATTGGTAAAACTGCCATTATTGAAGGATTAGCCCAACGGATTGTTCGAGGTGATGTTCCTAGCAATTTAAAAGATAAAGTAATTTATGAATTAGATATGGGCTCATTAATTGCTGGTGCTAAATTTCAAGGTGAATTTGAAGAACGGCTAAAAGCAGTAATTAATAAAGTAAAAGACTCTAATGGCCAAATTATTCTTTTTATTGATGAATTACATTTAATTGTCGGTGCAGGCAGAACACAAGGGGCAATGGATGCTTCTAACTTATTAAAACCAATGTTAGCACGAGGTGAAATCCGTTGTATTGGTGCAACAACTTTTGATGAATATCGCCAATATATTGAAAAAGATGCTGCTTTAGAACGAAGATTTCGCAAAATGATTATTAAAGAACCTTCCGCGCAAGATACCACTGCCATTTTAAGAGGTTTAAAAGAACGATATGAAGCATATCATGGTGTTAAAATTCATGATAGTGCTTTACGAGAAGCAGTTTATCTCTCAGAAAAATATATTACTGATCGTTATTTACCCGATAAAGCAATCGATTTAGTTGATGAAGCTTGTGCTAGTATTAAAACAGAAATTGCTTCTGTTCCCAGTAGTTTAGATGATTTACGGCGTAAAGTTTTACAATTAGAAATTGAAAAAGCTGCTTTAAGTCAAGAAAAAGATGAAATTGCCCAAACGCGCATTATTGTGGTTACCAATGAATTAAAAATTAAAAAAGTTTTATTAGATCAACTTGAAAAAAAGTGATTAATGGAAAAAGCGGCCTTAGATTACATTCACTTATTAAAAAATAAATTAGAAAATGCGCGCAAACAATTAGAACATTATCAATTAGCTGGTAATTTTACGAAAGCCGGCGAATTACAATATAGCATTATTCCTAATTTAGCAAAAGAATTAACTGAAAAAGAAAATTTGAAAAAAGATAATCCGTTACTACGAGAAGATGTCACAAATGATGATATTGCCATGGTAGTAGCAAAATGAACTGGTATTCCGGTAAACCGGTTATTAGCAAGCGAAAAAGAAAAGCTGTTAAATCTCCAATACTTACTAACTAATCGTGTTAAAGGGCAAAGTAATGCCTTAAAATTAGTTAATGATGCTTTAATTCGAGCTCGCGTTGGCATTAAAGATCCCAATCGGCCCATTGGTTCTTTTATTTTCTTAGGACCAACCGGGGTTGGAAAAACAGAAGTTGCCAGAACGTTAGCTGATGCTTTATTTGATAGTGAAAAACATATGGTAAGACTTGATATGTCTGAGTTTATGGAAAAAAGTGCTGTTAGCAAACTCCTTGGTTCACCACCTGGTTACATTGGTTTTGAACTTGGTGGTCAATTAACCGAAAAAGTCAGAAGAAGTCCTTATAGTATTGTCTTATTTGATGAAATTGAAAAAGCCCATCCTGAAGTCTTAAACATTTTATTACAAATCTTAGATGAGGGTCAGATTAGTGATAGTCACGGAAAACTAATTAATTTTAAAAATACCATTATTATTATGACTTCTAATTTAGGCTCACAAGAACTATTAAGTGGCAAAAACAATAGTCAAGATCAGGTTTTAACGATTTTAAAAGCAACTTTTCGACCAGAATTCATTAACCGCATTGATGAAATTATTATTTTTAATCCGTTAAATAAGCATGTCATTAAAGAAATTATTAGCAAAGAACTAGATAATTTATTATCAAGGGTTAAAACAGAAAAAAATATTCAATTACATTATGATAGTGATATTGTTGATAAAATCGTAAAAGATGCTTATGATGAAGAATTTGGCGCTCGACCAATTAAACGTTATATTCAACACCATATTGAAACTTTAATTGCCAAAGCCATCATTAAAGAAGAAATTGTTCCTAATAAAAGATTTGTCATCACGCTTAACCACCAACAAGAATTTATTTTAAGTTCAAACTTAAAATTTAATTAAGACTTGATATTATCAACAACTTCGTTATAATTAATAACGTGTTAGCATTCTCTTAGAGGGAATGCTAAACAAGGTGGTTTAAAATATGTTAAGCACAAGACAAACACAACTTTTAAAAATTATTGTTGAACAATATATCAAATTAGGATTACCGATTGGGAGCAAAACGATTTTAGCAACAAATAACATTAATTGTTCTAGTGCAACAATTAGAAATGATTGTGTTGAGTTAGAAGCTTTAGGATTATTAGAAAAAGCTCATAGTTCAAGCGGTAGAATTCCTTCAACAAAGGGTTATCGCTACTATGTTGATCATTTAATGCAAGGTGGTGAAGAAACCGAATTAATTACTTTAAAACAAAAAATTGAAAAAATTTTTAATGATCGCAATTTAGTAATTACCGAAGTGTTAGAAAAAACTAGTAACATTTTAAGTGAAATGACCAAATTAATTAGTGTTGTGATCGGACCTAATGCTAATGAAGATACCTTAAAAAAAACAGAATTATTATCAATTAGTGCCCAAAGCGCGTTAGCAATTTTTATTACTAGTAATGGTCATGTTCAAAATAAAATGTTTAATGTTCAAGAAATTCCCTTAAATGATTTAACAATTGCCATTGATATCTTTAATTCCCGGCTTGTTGGTACAAAAATTAGTGAAATTAGCGAAAAAATTGAATTGTTAAAACCGATTTTAGCACAACAAGTGCAAAAATCAGAATTTATTATTCAAGGCTTCATTCATACTTTAATTAATTTTTCTAAACCATTATCAACTACCCATGGCGTCCAATATATGTTAGAAAATCCTGAATTCAATGATATTAATAAAATTAAAACCATTATTAAATTTATTGAATCACAATCACCATGAATGTACTTTGATCAATTAAGTAACCAAACAGTTCAAATTAAAATTGGTGAAGAATTAGGTAATGAGAACAATGATATGGCCATGATTACCACAACCTTTAAAGTTCATGACGGTGAACAAGGCAAAATTGCCATTGTCGGACCAAAACGCTTAGAATATGAAAAAATTGCCGAAATATTAAACTGAATTAACCAAACAATAATGAAAAATTTTAAATAATTGAGGTGAGATAATGTCAAAAAAATCAAACAAAAACGACCATGATAAAAACAATGATGATCAAATTGCAACAATTGTTAATGATGATTCAATCCCAACAAGCAATGCTGCTGAACCACAAAATTCGCAAGAACAAGAACAAGAGCAAACAAAAAAGCAAGATCTACCATTAGGAAAAATAATTGATCTTGAAAATACCATTAAAGAACTACAAACGCAAATTGCCAAAATGAAAGCGCAAGAAAAACAATTAATTTTAGCAGCCAAGTTAAATACCTTAAAAGAACAAGAAATTCAAAACCAAGAATTTCGCCAATTTTCTAATCAAAGAATTATTAAAAACTTAGTTACAACTTTATTAAACTTTCAACGAGCATTAAACTTTAAAACTGATAATGCCGAAGTTAAAAATTTCTTAGTTGGCTTTAAATTTGTCTATGATGAATTAATTAAATGCTTAGCACAAGAAGGTTTAAAAGAAATTACAGCAACCGTTGGTGATGAATATAATAGCCATAAACATGAAGCACTAACAATTATTAATGGCAATAGTGATGAGCCTTTCAAAGATGTCAAACATAATACCATTATTGAAGTATTATGCAACGGTTATGAATTACATAATCGGATTATTAGCACTGTTAAAGTTAAAATTGTGCAAAAAAATAACGAAAATCAAGATCAAAAAAATTAAGGAGTGACAAAAATGAGTAAAGAAGTTATCATTGGAATTGATTTAGGAACAACCAATTCATGTGTAGCAGTCATGGAAGGCGATAAACCAAAAGTTATTGAAAATGCTGAAGGCTTAAGAACAACACCATCAGTGGTTGCTTATGATAAAAGTAATCAAATTTTAGTTGGTGAAGTTGCTAAACGACAAGCAATTACCAACCCAGATGATACTATTAGTTCTATTAAAAGAGAAATGGGTACTAATAAAAAAATGAAAATTGCTGGTAAAGAATTAACACCACAACAAATTTCAGCTGAAATTTTACGATCAATTAAAACTTTTACCCAAGCAAAATTAGGTAAAAAAATTAGTAAAGCGGTTATTACCGTTCCTGCTTACTTTAATGATCAACAACGACAAGCAACCAAAGATGCTGGTGAAATTGCCGGATTAGAAGTTGTCAGAATTATTAATGAACCAACGGCTGCTGCCATTGCTTATGGTTTAGACAAACAAGATAAAGAACATACCATCTTAGTCTTTGACTTGGGTGGGGGAACTTTTGATGTTTCTATTTTAGAATTAGCTGATGGCACATTTCAAGTAAAATCAACTAGTGGTGATAATCATCTCGGTGGTGATGACTTTGATAATGTAATTGTTAAACATCTAATTAAGAATTTCTTAGCAACAAATGGCGTTGATTTATCAAAGGATAAAATGGCTTTACAACGTTTAAAAGATGCTGCTGAAAAAGCCAAAAAAGATTTATCAGGCGTAATGCAAGTTAGCATTAGTTTACCCTTTATTTCAATGAATAATAGTGGACCGTTACATTTAGATGAAAAATTAACACGTGCACAATTTAATGAACTAACAAGAGCACTTGTGGAAAGAACAATTGCACCCGTTCGTAATGCTTTAAAAGATGCCAATTTAAAAAAAGAAGAAATCGATGAAGTAATTTTAGTTGGTGGTTCAACGCGCATTCCCGCTGTCCAAGATGTAATTAAAAAAGAAATTGGTAAAGAACCAAATCGAACAGTAAACCCTGATGAAGTAGTTGCACTAGGAGCTGCTATTCAAGGTGGTATTTTATCAGGTGATGTAAAAGATGTCTTATTATTAGATGTTACTCCTTTATCATTAGGAATTGAAACTTTAGGTGGGGTTATGACACCTTTAATTAAACGTAATACCACAATTCCAACCCAAAAATCACAAGTATTCTCAACTGCTGAAGATAATCAACCCGCTGTTGATATTAGTGTCTTACAAGGAGAACGGCCATTAGCAAAAGATAATCATCCCTTAGGACGTTTTCAATTAACTGGGATTGATCCTGCACCAAGAGGCGTACCGCAAATTGAAGTAACTTTTGAAATTGATGTTAATGGAATTGTTTCTGTTAGTGCCAAAGATTTAAAAAATAATAAAGAACAAAAAATTACGATCTCAGGTAGTGGTAGTCTAAGTAAAGATCAAATTGAAAAAATGGTCAAAGAAGCTGAAGAAAAACATGCTGATGATGAAAAAATTAAAGCAGAAATTGAATTAACTAATCAAGCACAAGCCTATATTTATGATATTGATAAAATGTTAGAAGAAGCTGCTAAAAATGCCAAAGCCGATGAACCAGAGCAACCACAAATTACCGAAATGAAAAAAATGCGCGATGATTTACAAAAATCACTTGATGATAAAAACTTTGATGAATTAAAAACAAAATTAGAGCAGTTAAAACAAGCATTTGCCCAAGCCCAACAATTTATGAATCAACAACAAGCAAATGCCAGTCAAGATGATAAAAAAGACCAAGACGAACCAGCAAATCCTGATGAAATTATTGATGTTGATGCAAAAAAGAAATAAGTTAATTAAGGGTGAACAAAATGGCAAGTAAAACTCCTAAACGTGATTATTATGAAATTCTTGGGATAAACAAAAATGCTTCGCTGAAAGACATTAAAAGTGCGTTTGTTAAACTTGCTAAAATATATCATCCAGATAATACAGACACAGGCAATGAAGCACGGTTTAGAGAAATAAATACCGCATGCGAAGTATTATCTGATCCCCAAAAACGAAAATTATATGACCAATTTGGTCATCAGGGAATTGATCAAGGTGGTGGCAATAGTGCTGGATTTAGCGATTTTAGTGGCTTTAGTGGTGGTTTCCAAGATTTAGGTTCAGTCTTTGGTGATTTATTTGGTGATTTATTTGGCGGTAATCGCAGAAGCCAACAAAATCAGCGTTATGCTCAAGGTAAAACCCCTATTTCTGGCGAAAATATTTTAACCAAAGTGGAAATTGATTTTAAAGATGTCTTTTTTGGTAAAACAATGACAATTAGTATTAATATTGAAGTAGTTTGTGAAATATGTAAAGGAACAGGTGCTAAATCGGCTAGTGATATTTTTACATGTGATAAGTGTAAAGGAAAAGGAATTGTTGAATATGTCCAACAATCACCATTAGGAATATTTAGTAGCAAAGGCATCTGTAATCAGTGTCAAGGTTTAGGAAAAATTATTCGGCAAAAATGTTTAAAATGCAAAGGTCATACTTATTATATTGAAAATCAAAAATTAGAATTTGATATTCCTCGTAGCATTGTTGAAGGACAACAAATTAGAATTAAAGGCAAAGGTAAAGTTGGCCGCAATGGTGGATCGCAAGGTGATTTATTTATTAGTATTATGATTAAACCCCATCCGCTTCTAGAAAGAAGAGGTAATGATATTTACATTAAATTACTTGTTTCTTATTTAGATGTTATTCTGGGCAATGTGATTATGATTCCCACTTTTGAAGGAATAATTAAAGAAAAACTACCTTCAGGAATGCAACATGGTGATAAAATTATTTTAAAAAATAAAGGTTTCTATCATTCACATAGTCATAAGCGTGGTGATTTACATGTTATTCTTGATGTTAAATTTCCCAATAAAGTTACTAAATCAGAACAAGAAAAACTCTGAAATATTAATAATGAAACTAATTTTAATCCAAATGAAGATTTTGCTAACAGTAGTATTAAAAGAATTTAATTAGTTATCCTAAGTTAGATTATAATAATCTAACTTTTTATTTGGATGTTTTTTCATAAAAGAATATAGTTGCAATTAATTTAGTTGAAGAGAACAATTTTAGTGTCTTGTAAAAAAATTTTTTAATAATTTCTAAATCTATTGTAAAATTTAATATCTATTATAGTAAAATTTAATTGAGTCATATATTCTCATCCTATCTAGTTTTTTGTTTTCAAAAGGGGTTATATGACTCTTTTTTTTATTTGTAATTTACCCAATATTTTGAACTTAACCTTTAAAAAAATTTTTTAATATTATAGTTTAATGAATTATTTTTATTCACTGATAAAGATCCTCTAGTAATATTCAGTTTTCCATACCTTTTCTTTAAATATTTGGTAGTTTTTTGTTTGTTTTTAAGATAGATGATTGGTTATTCAATCATTTTACAACATTAATACATATTCAAAAAGTTAAAAGTTCATGAAAAACTCTCAGTTATGTTATTATTTATTAGAACAAAGGGAAATTTAGAGAGGATATTTTCATGAAAAATATGAGATGTTTATTAAAATTACTAGGAACAATAACCTTAACAGGATTATCTGTTATCCCCCTTGCTGCTTGTGGTGGTGCATCAAAATCTGATATGACAGACATTAGTAAAATGGACAGTAAGGATTTTGCTCTTCCGACAAAAGATATTATTGCTAAAACAATTACTGCTGTTACACCCGATGAAATAATTGAAGTAATAAAACCAGTTATTTTAAACAATATTAAAGCATTTACTAAAAAAGATATTACCCAATCTGATTTTACGATTACTCTTGCAGCAAATGCTCAAGGAGCACCCTATCAAGCATTAGATTTATCACCTAATGCTTCTACTAAAACTATTTTTATCCAAATTACTAGTAATACAAAAGTCTTAGGTATCGGTCACAAGACTGAATGATTAGCATATCAATTGCCAAAAGCAACAGTAAAGTTGGAAATACCAGTTAAAAATTTAACTAAAGTTTTTGCAACAACTACTCCTACTTCTACTCCTTCAAGTGAAAGTATTATCATGGCTATTAATGGAGTAAATGCTAAAAACCCTGATTGAGTAACTTTAACAAGTAATGATGTTGACATTGAAAATATTAATGCAACAAGTGCGACAGTTACTGGTAAAGGTGATTATCATCAAGATCAAATTACAGTAACATTTACCACAACGGTAGTTAAATCAAACTTATATTTAATTAAGGTTGAAAAGGGAAAAGTTTTATCAATAGCTGATGTTTTATTAGTTATTAATGGCGTAAATGCTAAAACCCCTGATTGAATAATGTTAGAAGAAGATGATATTGCCATCAAAATTGGTGATAATAATAATATTACTGTAACAGGTAAAGGTAAATATCAAGGTCAAATTACCCTAACTTATCAAGCAGATATTAAAGAAGTTACAATTTTATCCTTTGAAACAGACTATGATCCACATAAAACGTATAAAGATTTACTAACAAATCAAACAGTTATTGCTGGGGTGATTGCTGGAATTAATCGGTTTTATCCTGCATTAAATCCTGCAATTAATACCGATTTTACATTAGCATTAGAGGATGTAAAGGATCCAGATGATCCCCAAAAAATTGGTGAGTTACTTAAAATAAAAGTTATATCAACAAATTCTAGTGAAAAAATGAAAGGTTCATTTATCTTTGAAGTTAAATTAATTGACATTCCATAAATAAATCTTTAAAAATCTAACAATCAATTAGTAAGCAAACATAAAAAGGTCAGGCAAAAAGGAGTAGGTTAAGTTATTCTTACTACTTTTTTTGTTATTTATTCAAACTTTTTTTGACTTAATATCAATATTTTATTTTTTGAAAATATTCCAAAATTTTATTAAACATTAGGAGAATTTTTACAATTTTTTTAAGCATTTAGATAATTCTTTCTAAGAATTACCTTTTCAAGGATGATTTATTGAATTAAAAAGATTGCCTAAGCAATCTTTTATTTATTTTATAAAATTAAGGCATTTTTAATCTAGATTAGTTTTAAATATTTTTGTTTATCAACAGCATATGTTAATGTTTTTGAATTTTCTAACTCATTTTTGCATGAGGATTTAAATCAAATGAAGATTTTGGTTGATTGTTTGCTGATGAACTTATTGTTTGGGTTTCTGCAATTGTATGTTCAAATTCATCTTTATTATTATCCATTCACTTAATAACTTTTCCTATATTATGATCAACTTCATTAAAATTTATACATTTTCTAGGAGAAAAAACCTCTGCATGAGGATTTAATGTTTGAGGTTTTTTAATTATATGTTTAAATTCATCAGGTTTAAAAACCTCTGCATCAGGATTTAAATCAAATGAAGATTTTGGTTGAATGTTTGCTGATGAACTTATGGTTTGGGTTTCTGCAATTGTACGTTCAATTTCATTTTTACGCTTTTCCATTTTTCTAGGATTAAAAACCTCTGCATCAGGATTTAAATCAAATGAAGATTTTGGTTGATTGTTTGCTGATGAACTTATGGTTTGGGTTTCTGCAATTGTACGTTCAATTTCATTTTTACGCTTTTCCATTATAGATTTGCTTCTAGTTCTTTTTTTTGGCATATTTTAACTTCCTTTTTTTTCTTTTTTTAACTATTCTAATTATTCGTGTGAAAATATTGAAAAATAAATTAATAAAATATATACGTATTAAATAATCAAAATAAATCATCCTTAAAAATATAAATTATGAAATTACTAATTACGATAAGTGTTTTTTATTAACATATCACACGTTTAATTAAAAGACTATTTATTTTTAATTAATTGGTGTTTTTGTCATAATAAATAAAATATCTACCAGTAACTAATCAATGCAATTCCTATCAACAAACTACTTGCCACAATAACCATAACTTCACCTGTTGACATTGGTTTTACTGGAATTGAAACATACTTTTGGTTAAATAATAACAACCTTTTTTCAGTTGACAAATTAAAAATTAAATTATCATTTTTAAAATCAAAAATATTATCATAAATTTTACTAGTATTATCTAAATTGATAATACTATTATTTTTGTCAATTTCAATAAAATTGCTGATTTTTTCTTGGATTTCTTTTAAAATAAAATTTTATTAATTGGTTAAGTCCAAAATATTGGGTAAATTCAAAACAAAAAAAGAGTCATATAAAATGTCTAAAAGAAAAAGTATTTTTCCACAATCAAAAATAAACAATAATAAGTCAAAATATTTCAGAAACATTATTTTCATTTTTTACTTGTTCTTAATTTTTATTTAATAATGTTTCTGATTATAAGATGATTAAAATTAATAAAGGTTATGCTAAAAACATATTAACCTTACTTTCAGAAAAGACCATATAATTAAAATTAAAAATTATGCTAAAAAATAGTCTTTCTGTTTCAGAATTATTAGAATAAATTACTGCTCAATTATAGATATGAATAAACAGAAAAATTATTAAAGCAGATAAATATAGTCTTAGTTAATGATTGAAGTTTATATAATTTGGATGTTTTAAAATAACTAACCAATTAAAGCTTGTTGTAATGATTTTTTAGTTGCTATTTTCTTAGTTTCATTACTATTTTGAACTAATTTTAACTGTGTTTCATTATCTTTTGTTAGTGTTGTACTTGTTTTTGAT
>Ga0194135_10002274_pt1 | contig 11626 bp, 10 predicted proteins | sample LitLau_LLRF_2013_FD_134024 | JGI IMG/M metagenome (GOLD analysis project Ga0194135, IMG submission 134024) | Freshwater sediment microbial communities in response to fracking from North America - Little Laurel Run_MetaG_LLRF_2013 (version 2) | ecosystem: Environmental > Aquatic > Freshwater >... | reverse complement strand
CTAACGTAAGTTTAATTCAAAGCCAGAAAAAGCACCGATTAAAATCTAAACATTAATACAATCCCATTGCCTATTCCTATAAATTTGTAAGCCAAATCTTTTCCTGAATGTTTTGGATCCCAAAATCCCAAGTATTCAAGATATTTGAATGAGGGCATGTACCTAGCACCGAGCCCGAGCACAATACGAACGAATATTCGAAGCTGCCCATAAATAACTTAATAGCTATATGCGAGTACTATGAAAGACTCACAGTTTTCTGTTGTCGGTACTCTAATTCCTGTGTTTTTTCATGGTGCATCAAGAGCATTGTATGGGCCTGCTCCAATTGTTGCTGCCGTTTCAGCAGTTCTTCATGCAATAGCTCTTTTTCTAAACAATGGTACGATGTGTGTTTCCTTCGCCGAAATTTCCGCACTTCGAGGTCTAAATATTCTTTTTGTACACGGTGAAGCCTCTGCTCTTCCTGAGCTTCCAATTGTTTTAGGTTTTCTTTTTGACTCCTAGAAATAAAAACGATGTTCAGATTTCTCCCACGAGTTTTCGATTTGAACATGAATGTATTCACCTACTGATATGAGCAATTTTCACTATTCTATTGCAGTTTAATGCTAAATCTGATTCTTTAATGTACTAAAACGAACTTCGCCCATAAAGTCCATTTTATTTTATTTATTTTATTTTTAATTACTAATTACTTCGAAGAAATCGAAAAATCGAAGGAATCGGAAAAAATAGCCTCATACAATCTATAGTAGACAAACAACTAACCGTGGTTTCAGACGTATGCTTATACACAGGGTTTTCCGACTTGCGACTTCAAGAAAGTACGTGAGTACCCCTATCGACCATACTCAACGACGTATTTGAATGGACTCTTCCCCACAGTAATTTATATAATCCGAATCACATAAAAACTAGGTTATGATAGCGAAACCCTTTTTTCTGTACAATGACTCAAATTCATGTTTTTGCAGAAATTTGTAAAACGTGACGGAAATTGTAACGTCACAACAACATCGCACAGAAAATCAGTTTTTACTATCATAACCTAGTTTTTATGCTCTATCTCATTCTGTAAGTAACCCATACCAGTGGAAGACCCGTTGACTACAAAACTTACTGCAATGTGGCGTCCCTTTGCCGTTTGGTTGAAGTTTCGTCCATACTTAGCTCACGCTTCCATCTCTCTTTATTTGCTTTGTATTCTTTTTTCTTTTGGGCCTCGAAGCATTTCCTATCTGATTCTTGGCGATTCGTTATTTCTTTAAATAACTTCTTTTCAGCTGTTGAACTTTGCTTTAGCTAAAATACAAAGATATCATTAGGAAACTTAAACTATTTGTACTTAATGGCACGTGGTCCGGATTCTAAGTTATTGGAGGTCCCCACTGTATGGTCAGGGTCAGGGCAACAGTAGCCTTTCTTGAAATCACAGTGCACAGACAGCGATTAAGTAAAATACATCGCCGGACACAATAGACCAGTCGGTCGCAGTGCCCTATCCTACAAGAAAATAGACTTTCCGTCATACACTGTAATACTTTCACTCATTGCTACGAGCCCCTGATAATGTCACATAAGAAACATTTTTTAATTCCTAGCTCCAGCCCTGGCAAAGCTATACCGAAATTTTAGGAATAAAAATCATAGATATTGTCATCAGCTAGGTATCAATTTCGACAGACTCGCTGTTTATATTCCCTAAAGAACAGTTTTCCCAACACTAACCTTTCGTTCAAGTAAGGTAACATGTTTAAATTGTAGTTTTTCAAGCTCCTTGCTAAATTGAGTTAAGAGCACTTCATACTCTTTATCTAGCACTTGCTTATGAGTCTCCATTTCTCCCTTGCAGCGATCTTCCAGTTTGAGTAAAGCTTGGTGATGTTCTCGCCGCATTCTCTTATACCCGTTCATTTGATCATGCATTTCTTCTTGCATGTGTTCTTTCTGCTGTTTCGTAACTATAGACGTCGTGCGAATTGTGGCAAAGTTGTTGTTGGTTGTAAGCTCGGTCGAAGGCTCCAAATTATTAGTCTAAAAACAAATTAAATGAATTTTTGCATGTCTGCTTGCATTCGTGCAAATGGGGTCCTTGCGTAAAAAAATTCAGATTTATTTTGTTTTCACTGGAGGTTAAAAAAACCTCTGTGAAAATAAAACTTTTATTTTTCTCTTTTACTTTTTTCTAAAATTGACAAATAATCATGATTATCATAAGGCGAGCCCTTTTCATGCTCAAACTACAGGAAATTTTCCAATTATTGTAGAAGAAACTAGCCGTTTAAAAAGCTTATTTTTGACCTCTAAAATACAACTAATGCAAAAAGTGTGATTTTTTATACAAAGGACAATTATTACAAAATGTTGGTAGTAAGCTTGGTTGAAGAATCCAAATTATTAGTCTAAAAACATGTTAAAATGTACATGTAACTATAGTTTTGAAGATCAAGAAAGTGGCGAAACAAACTACAATGAAAATATCCACCAATGTTTTTCTTATCTCACTCTTGTTGTGGACAAAACATGAAAACTCAGAACTCACAGCTTCGCTTTTCAATATGAAGTTAGCTATCTAGTTATGTCCATTACCTATGGTTGTACATTACAAACCTTTTGCTGATTCCTTAGGGAGTTGTTGCGGTCCACAGCAGGGAGGGAATTCGCACTGCTACTTTGGGATGAAGCACTGACACCAATTGACTGAATGGAATGCTCGGATGTAATGCTGTTACTTTTGCTAGAATCACCACCCGCCTGCTCATCACTGACTACATCTGTAACCAAGAAATTTTATTACATCTACATGAATCATAATAATCCATTGGAGGGGTTTTCGGTTGACTTCGTAGCACTTCAGAGTCTGATGATGGAATTAATAGCGAAACGGTCGTCACGATTAAACTATTGGTGTATTATTCTGCAAAGAATTCTTGAGACTTCTTTCTTGTTGACTTCGTGGTACCTTGAAGAACTAGAAGATCTTGGAGATGTAGACATCGCACTAGGACCACACTTAGAGGAAAAAACCTGTTGTTTTCACTATCATAACCTAGTTTTTAGGTAGAATCTGATTCTATAAATAACTCATACCAGTGGAAGAGCCCTTTATTGCTATAGAATAATAATAACATACCTTCAACATCTCCGGTGGCACTCTCTGTTTCACTAGAGTCGGCCATTAAAATTTTCTTCAATTTCCTATAGTTAAGATTATCTAGTTCCCGAACAGCAGCTTTCGTTCTCTGAATTAAATCAATCAAGGCCTGTTGTGACCGATTTTGCATGGTTTGCAACACTAATTTATGCTGGAAAAAAGAAATGTTCAGTTATGCACTAGACAACTCCCATACATGCCGAGGAATGTAAGGCTAACGCCACTTGGATTCATTTTGGATCCATCCGATTTGAGGCGCTATACTCCCGGTCAACCTTGCTTGAGAGTGACGTCAGAATTTATGGAAAGTGCCATTCTCCATAACATAAGATGCTTATCAATTTCAGTTGTTTATAAATGCAGAAGGATCCCATCTTATGATCTAAAATCCACTCTGACGTCACTCTCAAGCAAGGTTGACCGGGAGTATAGCAGCAGGTGGACACAGAATAGGGGACGGGTATGAGTAGGTGAGTGATAATTGAAGAGTTAGAGGCTCTGAAACCGGTTTCTGCAGGTACCGTCTGCAAATTGGTGCGCCAAACCCATCTTTGGACGAGCAGGTAAACTTTTCGAACCCTCCATAAAGGTAGGGTATCTATTAATGAGCTTGTCTGTGGTCTGGGTTACCAGGGTGTCGGTAATTATTCCAATTATTTGCCAGAGGACAAAAAGATTTCTGGGTGTAGTCTAGCTATACCTAAATGGGACATGAAGAAGTGAGTGGTGGGCGCTTAGAGAGGCTCATGTACCGACTTTTCACTTTTAGCACAAAGGCGACCCGACTATTTATCAAATTATTGCATATATGTACCATTATTCCGTGCTACAGCCAACAGGTACCTAGTGAAGATTGGATTGTTGATAGTAAAGATTCGAAATGTTGATACATGAGCCTTTCTAAGCACGCCCATCCCCTACCATCCGTGCCAGCTAGCCTGAGCTGGCCTATACGTTTCCAACCAGAAATATTGGCCCGTTCCTTGTTGGATCAAGACCGGATTGAGTCAACCTATTCTATGGAACAGAGTTGTCTTAATGACGACTCAATCGCACCAAAATCACCCTAAACGGATCACTGTTCTTTATCATTCATGAACTGAACTCGGCCGGGATCCGACAAAGAACATGCCTTTAGTAGCGTACCACAAAGGATCACCTGTTATGCTACAGTGATTGGTATGCGTGGTCGTATGTTAGAAATCGGTGCACCCCGTAAGTTTAACATAGGTCCTTCCGCTATGACCAGTAGTACTTCAATGATAATACGAATAATAAGACATAGTCCGACTAAACCTAGATGGAACAAGTATGGGGGAATTGGGGGGACGCTGAGGGAGGCTCATGTACCGCACTCAGTACCGACTAGACTTTTTATCAAATTCTAGCACAGGTACCTATTCCATTCCAAAGCCAACAGGTACCAACTATTTAAAATGGTTTGTTATTTTTGGTACATGTACGCCCCAATCCCTCCTACTTGTCACATCTTGGTTGAGCTGGACTATATGAATACTTACGGAGAGGAGTTTCCCAGCTGTAGGCCGTTCGGTAGGATTCTTTTTAAGGCATTGCTCAACAAAATGGCGGAAGACATCGGACCAATCAGACGATTGCAATTGAGGAGGCTCGTTTTGCGCTATGTGGTACAGCGCACTCATTGCATGCATATTAAAATAAGGCGGCTTGCGTTCAGCTGTAAAAAGTTCAACAAGGAATTGAATATCATTTTCAATCTTACTTTTTCTACCTAAACTTCATCTTATTATTTATTTTGCATTCTACCGACTAATCTGTAACGCCCAAATATTAACTTCAAGCTGCAATCTCGGAGTAAATTAACAGTTTTCAACTATTTTATTGTGACGTCGTGGATATTATCTACAGGACTATTAAAATGGGCTGAGTGATTTACGGAATTCCGTATCCCCCTAAAAAAACGTACCTAAATCTTTTTTGCAGAAGATCAAACAAATAAGCTTTGTGCAAATAAAACTTTTCTGAAAGGGCTAGTTCCTATAAAATTGGTGGTTCTACAACACTTTTTAACGCAATTTTCAGTGGAACTCCCTATACTAAAACCTGGGGGAACTTTTCCAATTTAAAAAAAAACTCGCTATTTTAAAAATTTATTTGCGCAGAGGTTATTTATTGTCCTTCTGTATACAATACATTAAACCAAAAAATGGATTTTATTTTCCCAGCAAGTACCCTATTAGATTTGCGTAATTAAGGTGGAAGTTAAAAAGTCCTTACTGTGCAATACTTAAATTTTGCGTAGAAATGAGTCTTAAACAGTCCAGAACTTGGGACGTCAGTGTTACGGCTAATTTTACACAAGTTCTCAAGTTTTTCACAAGTTTTTTAACACTATCAACTTTCAATTGGGCAAAATTGCACAGTAGAACTGCATTAGCATTCCTATTCCAGTATATAATTTCACGATCATAAAATATTCACACATGGATAACTTACCAAGTTCAATGCAAGTAATTCCTAATGACCAAACATCAATTTTTCCATCATATTCTCCTTCATCCATGGCTAAAATGACTTCAGGAGCCATCCAATAAGGGGTTCCTACGAAACTATTTGCTGGGCACACAAAACTAGCAGACCCAAAATCCGCTAAAATATAAATTAAACTATTAAAATCCAATTAATAGTGTATTGTTAAGCATCATTGACGAGGGACCGTACTTGGTAGTGGGACCACTAAAGTTCAGGGCCCTAATGAGTTAACCTGCGAAAAGTATGATTATGCAATATTTTGCGTACATGCACACAATTCATATAAACATTTTCTATCCGTGAGTGAATTTCACAAACGTTTTTTTTCTATTTTAAGGAATAGTCTTCATAGATTTGCGAACTTCACTATCGTTGGGGGTGCGCAGTCGTTTTTTGGTGAATAGCGCCGTTAATTGACCTCCAATGTGCGCGCGTTTGGTATTAAATTAAAGAAAAATAAATTTCTAAGCTTACTAAAATATATTTATTCAAAAAAACATTAAACTTCAGGAGAAAAGTGATTTTTAAATATTAACATTTTAATATTTTTAAAATTCCTAGAACTAAAAAATTTCTTGTTCAATTTAAATTCTGAAGGTATTTTTAAATTCGTTATTTTTTTCTGAGAAAAATAGCATAGTATTTTCTTGATTCGTGCTTCCCACTCCAAGAAATCAGCGTTTGAAAAAAAGCACAAAAAATGCGTTGTATGCCTAATTTAAAAATCAATTTTCTCATAAAATGTGGGTTATTTTTTTAAAACAACATGATATTAGTTTGTCAAAGGATTATACTTTAATTTAAACCCAAGTTTACATCTATTAATGGTCTAACAATAAATACAGGTATAAACGTTAACACAAAAGTTCCTATACTCAAATCTATGAAGACTACCCATAAGAGAAGGTCTTCAGTTAGTGCCTTATAGTATTAATAACACTTACCTAGTTTAACAGTGCCGTTTTCAGTGAGTAATATGTTTCCAGCCTTAATATCCCTGTGAATCCTTTCCATTGAATGCAAATAATACAACCCTCTTAAAACCCCATCACAAATTGCAGATATTTCAACCTCTTTCAAAGGTTTCTTATGAACTTCAATAATGTCCGAGGCTGACCCCAAACAGTATTCCATAACCAACTACAACAAAAAATATTATTATTACACATTCATGGGCTTTGAAAAACGAGAGGGTATCGCTCGTCTCTGATTTGATCGGGTGTACGCTTGCCCGTCTCTGATTGGCTCAGGGGTGCGCTTGCTCGTCTCTGATAGGCTCGGGCTCAGGTATAGACGTGGCTGTTAGTACCTCACATGGTGCCACCAGACTGTATCATGCCATCATGTCTAATTAATTTTCCTTACCCATGCTGTATGATCACGAAGAAAACAGCCCTTGTATTCAATTGTATTCGGGTGGTTCAGCTCAGTCAAAAATCGAATTTCCCGTAATATGTCGTCCCATTTTTCATGGCTCTGTTTTCCTAAGTATGACATCTTTTTAATGGCAACGATTTCCCGGCTGAGGAGGCTCCTAGCGTAATATACAGCTCCGAAGCTTCCATGACCTAAAAAATGCACAAATGGTATTAGAGATGAATATTTTATTATTTGAGAAATCTCAAGGTGTTTGAAATTGGGCTGATAGGGAAGAAATTGACGATATTTGAGTAAAGAAAGTTCTAAACATTGTGCCCCAGTAAATGGGCCTCCTGTTGGGGCACAATGAAATAAACACTTTATTTATTTATTATTATTACATAGTAATGTAGTTACACTAGCGGTAGGTACTCACTTACTTAGTCGAAATTGCAATAGAAATTTTAAAAAATCCAAGCCTCATAGTGGGTCAATGCTAAATGGACAACTGTATAACGTGCTACATGGAAATATTTGCAATAATAGGTTTAACCACGCTAGCCGAGAATTTTTGAACATGTTTCACGCCCATCCCATATAAATCTTACCTAGCAATTAGAGGGTCAAAAATTCGCAAACATTCCCGGGAAATTTTTCCAGTGCGTTTACCCCTAATTTTAGTGGATGGACCATTCAACCACAAGTTTGGCCCATGTTGACTCAAATTAGTGACGAAATACACTTACCTATTTCCCGAAGATCTTCAAAAATCTTTTCTGGATCTTCTTTGGCAAATAAGGCAGCCACATCAGGATCCTCAAGACTGCCTGGCCGAGGCACTGAAGGCATGGCGCGCAATCAAAGGCTTTTTGGTGTTTCAATTAAAAATCTGAAAAAAAAAGAAATAAACGTCAGCTACAGATAAAATGTCTTGTTTATAGCGAAGCTCAACCAAAATGGGTCATGTACAGGAGTGATCTGGAGCGCTGAGTGAGGGTAAGGAGGTACCTGGCCAGAATTTGATGAAAAGTCGAATCGGCACCATGCTAAAAGTGGAATGGTGGTACATGACCCTCCCTCAGCATCCCCTCTCCCCACCCGTCCTAACTTGGCTGAGCTGGACTATATAAAAGCAATTACTGCTAGTTGTGGTTGGCTGATTATTGTCGTAACAAACCAAACACTGTCCTCAGTCCATTTCCTTTAGACTGGGAAAGTGTGACGTCACGATTCGTCTGCTGCTAGCAAAACTTTGTCTGTTTTGACACTTTTGCACCAAATTTTCCCGAAATTTCACATTTTAATAACAGCTTTTATAGTTCATTGTCACTTATTCACGGATCATAGTCAAAATTGGTCACATGCTTTCAGGAAATCAATCAAAAAATCAAATCCCAACAGATTTAAGTAATTTTTGGCCTCAGGTTTGTCTAATTTTAATCCTTAATACGAAAATATGCACTTAAATAATGGAAACAACTTGATAACTGAAAATTTCATAAACCAATTTTTTCGACATGTTATTTTAGTAATGTCTTGCCTCCAGCAGACGACAAATTTCTTCGTCCGACGTCACGACTTTCCCAGTCTATTTAAATGTTTAGGTCCGGTCTGACCGGACGGGGGCCAGCACAGGAAATCCCCAGTCCCCCAGTATTAAGAAAAGAAATGTATTGTAAATTTCATATCATTAAATTTGATTTGATTTTTGACCATATCTGGTCGGTCGGCGGTCATCTGTTTTGGGACGAGGAAAACGCCAACCGGGCCGGACCAAATCCTGCACACATAACTTAACTTTTATTAGAGCCTCTATTCGCGTAAAAGTACGTACGTAGCGTACGTAAGAGATACTAAAAACATGCAGTACAGAACACGAGAAAAGTGATGTTACACGTAAATAAATAATCTCTTAGCACAAAGGTAAAAATTAGAATTTTTATAGAAGAGCCAGTTAAACCACACATCTTCCTGTTCCAACTTCGTTGAGCTAGATTATGATGACAGTGGTTATACGAAAATCAATGTGGAACTACAATAAAATAACGCGTAATGGCCGGCATCATTAATCAGTATTATCTCTTCTCGCGCGCCAGCTCGTTTGAGATAAGAAGCTTAAATACAACGATTAACAACAAACAACAAATAAAATTGATAAAAACTACCTAAAAATACGCACTTCTGATGATAACATCACACTAGCACACAGGTCCTTTTTTAATCATTTTATTCCAATTATTATTGGGGGTCAATAAGGTGGGTTGTGCTTTTCTAAGTTTGCGCAGGCCCCATGTCAAGCTTTGCAAACAAAATTCGAACCGGAAAATAATGGACTTCTCCACTGGTATGAGTTATTTACAGCATAAGATTCAGCATAAAAACTAGGTTATGATAGTGGGAACCGTTCTTTTATGTGAAGTCTCAATACGCCGTAAATAAAGTTATTGGTGACAGTGAAATCAGAAACACGCATGATGTGACGTCACAGTTTGCGCCGTGTGTCGTCACCTTTATTAACTTAATACAACTTCAAACATAAACACCGAAGTGGAGACATTGCAGAAAAATCTTTTCATTATCCTATCCTAGTTTTATGCTGGACCTGATTCTGTAAAAAAACTTATAGCTAACAGTATGGACTCTGCCACTCCTAATAGAATCAGATTCAGCACAAAAACTATGATAGGTTCGGGAAAACCGTTTCTCTGTGCAGGGTCTCAAATAGCATTGAAAGTTGCTGAAAATTGAGCACAATGACGCACAATCCATAAAAGAACTAAAATAAGGGACTTGTGACGTCACCAGAAATTGAGGCACTCCACTGCTGAGAAACGGTTTTCACTAGACTATCCTAGTTTTTAAGCTGAATCTGATTCTGTTAATAACACATACCAGTCGAAATGAGCGATTATTTTTCTGTGAGGTTTCTCAATTCGCCGCTGTTTGAAGTTGCAGAAACACGGATACTGTGACGTCATCATTTTCATTAGCAATTTTCTGCAGCTTCAAACATAAATTACGCCGCATCGAAACATCGCACAGAAAAACCGTTTTCACCATGCCATCCTAGTTTTTATGCTGAACCTGATTACTTAAATAACACATACCAGTGGAAAAATCCTCTTGAAAACAAGGGAATTATAATTTTGTTTACTGCCTTGAACTTGTTTTTAAGCTGTGAAATGGAGGATTAAGGATGAAAATGGTAAGTGACACTTAATTCATGAAGGTGCTGACCCGTAAATACGTACTAGTCCCTCGGACAGACCTCCCTGTTATTGGCCTCTTCCCCTGATCAAGGCTAGGGCAAACTTCCCTCCTTTTCCCTCAAATTTCCCCTTCGATGAGAATTTTTTTCACAACAACCTGTGAGGAACCAAATACTTGACATGTCGCCTAAAAATTATTAAAATCCGTTAAAAACTCTGGCTATGGCAAACTTCCCCTCTTTTCCCCCTTATTTCCCCTATCTAAAAAGCTCTCGAAAAAATCTAAGTTAAAAATCAAGGAATACCTGTGCCAAGTTTCATCAAAATCGCTTGAAAACGGTGACCTCTGGACCGGACTGACAGACATACAGACATACATCCGACGAAAGAAAAAATTCCCCATCTCGTCGAATCGGAGACTTCGATCGCTTCGCTCGCACAGTCAATAAGGGCTTCCCTAACTTAGACCAGAGGTGCGGTACGGTGAAAACTTCTGTATGAATGTTAACTTACCATCTCAACTCTCAACAGCACTTCAACCACAACTGCATCTTTTGTTTTCCCGAAACGCGTTATAAAAGGTGTATCCCCCCTCTTAACTACTCATTATTTTACTGCGCATGTCTAAAATTTATAATATACAAGACGGCTAGCTATTATGAATAATTGTGAATGTCTTCTTAGGCTGATTCGGCAGGAATTTTTAAAAATTACAATGAATGCCTTTCAAAATGAATTTAACCGAAAATGTATATGGGCGAGGTTAAGTTAATTTCAGTTCTTCAAAAAAAGCCAGGGTCCAAGTCAGAGAAACAGGAGTTTTAGGTTTTGGTGCTCACACATTTCAACAAAGAAGGAGAACGTAGAGTGAAATATTATTATTAGTTTATTATTTTTCACAAATTCTCTCCTTCTCTTTCTTGTTGACTTCGTGGTACCTTGAAGATCTTGGAAATTGTCTGGTTATTTTTGGACCTCAGACATAGGAAGAAAAAAAATTGATTTGATTTTCATGCAAGGACCCCATTAAGTTCAAAGTTGCAGCACTAGCAGGCGACAGTATAGAAAGCGACCCTCCCTCTGAATGCACTTCTCCACTGGTATGAGTTACTAACAGAATCAGATTCAGCATAAAAAAGGAGTATAGTGAAAACCGTTCGTGCAATTTTTCCCAATTTCCTGAACCATTTAATAAAATTTACGGCGAATTGAGGCCCAGCACAGAGAAACTGTTTTCACTATCCTATCTTAGTTTTAAGCTAAATCTTATAAGCGGACCGCACACGATCAATATTATTGTCAAAATCCGTCGTTTTGACAATACTATTGACCGTGTGCGGTCGTGTATTGACGTTTTGACAGAAATATTGACGGTTTTCCGGAAAACTGG
>Ga0194135_10002273_pt1 | contig 11630 bp, 7 predicted proteins | sample LitLau_LLRF_2013_FD_134024 | JGI IMG/M metagenome (GOLD analysis project Ga0194135, IMG submission 134024) | Freshwater sediment microbial communities in response to fracking from North America - Little Laurel Run_MetaG_LLRF_2013 (version 2) | ecosystem: Environmental > Aquatic > Freshwater >... | reverse complement strand
GCAGCAGTCGAAGAAAACATTGAAGTAAACTTTCGTCATTTGTAAGTTTTACTTGAAATTTTCAAATTTTGACACTGCAAATGTGAACGAGTGAGTGTCATTTAGGCTAGTAGAATTAGGTTAGGTTTAGATCAGTAATTAAATAAATACAGTATAATAAACGCCTTTTATTAAAAGGTAAAGATTATAATTGTAATGGGCGAAAAGTTTCACGATTGGTGATTACTGATTACAGGCTTGCAGTTATTAACGCATGCACCTGCAGTCATTGGAAGTGAACTTTTTCACTAATTGATGTAATATGAACGTTGATCGATATAATCATCAATGTAATGTCATGTTTTAGACAATGGAGGATGTCAAGTCGCTGGTAAAGAGTGCTCGGATAAGAGGACCCTGGGACTGGATAAGACTGGATTACGCAAAGCGAAAGCGTTGAATGCTACTAGTTGAGGATATTACCTACTAGAATGCTACAACATCCATCGCTTCGCTACCCTTTACTTTACGAATCGAATCTTGGAATGGAACTATTCGTTCAGTTCTTGGATGAGTTCAAGCTATGGAATTATTGATAATATGTTGCTTATCAATTATTAATTATCATACACATTACGACACGAGAGGACTGCAACCTCTGACTGGTGAGTGCCTTATGATGCTAGTGTTGAAACAAATAATAACACCTAACCTAGTGGTGAGAATTTTATCTAAGTTCGGCCAAACAAAATTCGATTTTGTGTTGTTCCAAATAAGTTGGGTTTTAAAAGTTTCTCGCTTGTATCACGTTCGTTGCTTGTAAAATAATATGTTGCTTTTTGGGGTTTATAACATTTCATGCTTGCTACTATGCATTGTGCACGAAATGAGAATGGGGAATACGTACAATATGTTTTGCTGGTTTGCTTTATTTTTTGTAATTTATTTTGAACTAACAAAATGATTAGACTTTTCTTGTAAATATTCAGAATAGTTAACATTAACATCAAGTTGTTGACGAATAATGTTCTTAAGTTGCCTAACAGAGTTAGGGTCTTTTGCTGCAGAGATGGGAACAATCTTATCGAAATTTATAACAGAATTAGGAGCCCAGTCTGCTGGCAAAGATTCAATGTACTTCATAACAGTTTCTGAATTACTAAACGTGCTTTTAATTTGTTGAATGACTTCATAAGAATTAGGCAAGTCACACTTGTTGAGGGCTAAAACTGCGGGTTTCTGGATTAGGTCTGCATCATATAGTTCCAACTCCTTGTACAGGAGTATGATCGTTTCTAACGCAGTTCTTTTAGGATGTTTAGGACTCAGTTGAAATCCGTGCAAATCAACTATAAAAAGAAGCAATTGAGTTCTCTCCACGTGCTTTAAAAATTTGTGTCCCATTCCGATGTTAGCATGAGCTCCTTCAACCAAACCGGGTAAATCTGCTAACGATATTCTTCTAAAATCTTCAAATTCTACAACTCCAATGTTAGGTTTAACTGTTGTGAAAGGATAGGATGCTATTTTTGGGTTTGCTTTTGACATTGCTTTAAGAAGAGTCGATTTGCCAGCATTTGGGAACCCTACAAATCCCACATCTGCAATCAGCTTCAGGTCCAGGGTAATGGAATGAGCTTGACCTCGTTGAGCTGAAAATCCATTAGCAGCACATCCTCCTGCCCCACCTCGAGCAACAACTACCTTCTCTTTAGCCTTATTGATCTCTCCAATAATTTTTCCATCTTCTGAGACTGCAGATATTCCCAGAGGAACGGGTATTTCCAAAGGTTTCGCATTCTCTGCGTACAGACAGAAGAGTCTAGAATCTGATCCTGTCTCGGCTGTGTATCGTTTTGAGGGTTCCCTTTTGACAACATCATGTAGTGCGATACTTTTGCTTCCCACGATAACAACATCACCACCACGTCCGCCAATTCCTCCTTTAGAAGGCAATCCTTGACCTCCAGTTCCAGCTTTTACGTGAATTCTCAATGAGTCCTGAAATCCGGCTCGGAACCTTCTCTGCTTTTTTACCGGTACTTCATCGTCATCATCATTATTGTTTAAACTACTAAAATAGCTACATAAGACTTGATTTTGTCTCCCACAGATTGGCTGTCGTCCATTACTGAGAACGAGTTTACTCAGCCTGGCCGTAAATACCAGCGCCATTTCCAAAGTTGGAATAGTATCTGCAACAGAGTGTAACATTATAACAGTTTATTTCAATACAATGCGGTTTGCAATATCAACTGACCATTTTAATGTACATACCTAAACTTATCCCACCTTCACTAAATTTTCAAAATCTCACAGACATCAGGCTTAGTTATCAGTAATCCACCCCCGAATCAACTTAGGTAAACTCCCAGATATAGTTTTGACTAGTTCACCTGCTCTGAAAGTAACAAGTGAATACTCTTGTAAATGTCAATTATTACTTTCCGGACTAAAAAATAGTTTATTATTATTATACTTATGTTTTTAAACGTACTTGACCAATCTTTATCTGGATCAGATAAACTCAAACTCAAACTCTTACCAATGATAAAACCCAGTCCGTGTCTCTGAACTATTTCCAGTCCTTCCATAAAAAACGAACCCTGTTGTGAATTTCAAACCATGAGAAATTCGCATGAGACTTAAATGGGATGAATTTGGCGGGCTAATGATCTCGTATTAGGTCCAACCTATAAGGTTTCCCAGGCCGGGAGGGATGAATGGCCTCTTCATGTAGAATAATGTGAGGTGATGTGGCGGAGCAGAATGGCGAGAGGGGTCAGGCGCGACAACATGTCATGATGAGAATTCACCATCTACACACACAGACTGACTTGGACCATACTACACAGCACACACAGTCTGTCGACTCTGCTGAGCTCAAGAAGGGTTGCGCTCCACCAAAATTCGCACACTCAGGTCTCAGGTGAAGTTGAAGACGAGTAGACCAGTTTTTGGTGTGTGTGTGAGTCGTGCTAATCATTAATTATAATAATACCAAGTTTAAGTACTTCAACATTCCAATTGCGAAATCGGGAAAATCGTTTTATTTCAAATTTACGAGTATTACGAGCACCCTCCAGCGTATTCCGTGCTAGCTGAAATCATCAATTTCAGAGTACACTTGAAGAATTGCTTCATCATCATCATCAGTAGCAGTTCAGCAGTCATCCACGTATAATTAAGTAGTGGTGGTAAGTGTGTTGATGGTGTGTGTGTGTATTTACTTGATGTTTGCAACACAGGTGTAATCAAATCTGAGTGAGATTTAAAGTTTAAAGTCTAAAAATGTATATTAGTGGTACTACTTGTTCCTTCGTATTTAAAGACTGTTGAAGTAGATTTTAGTGAGCAATGTTAATTTGTGTAGTAGTGATATTATATGTAGAGTTCGAGGGTTAGGGTTAGGGATTAATCTACGTGTGTGTTTTAAAGGGTGTGAGAATACACATTTATTGCCTAATGTTATTGATTTAGTTAAAGCATAAGTATAGCTTAAAGGAATTTAAGTGTTGGATAAATAATAGCGTGAAACTTTCGTGATGAGCTAACTAAAAGGTATTTTGAAACGGATTTTGAGTGGTGGCGAGAGGATAGGTAGAAATATTACAATAGGAATGAACATTGTATTAAATAAGGTTGATTTAATTCGGCTGTCATATTAAGGGCACACACGTCATTCAGTCATTCATGAGAGAGTTGTTAGTGGTACTGCTCAATAATTATTGTGTTGAGTTATAATAATATAGTTTGATGAATATAATTGACACATGTTGTCAATTATACCTGTATAATACAAGTTTTCTTGTGTCAATTTGTTAATTTTTCAGTAAAGCTAACATTCAAGATGGTTATTTAAGTGATTTAATAATTTAAATAGTAGGAACACACTTAAATTGTTCGTATTTTAATTTTACGTGAGCTTGTCAAATGCGTAAGCAGGTTGAAATCCGAAGCTGAAAATATTAGAGAGCGATTGTTCACTCTTTTAACAATTGAAAGAATTAAAATATTTAAATAGTACACAGGACGGGAAATAATGGAAGTATTGTTGCATCATGAAGTTCATCACGTCATTGTGAATATCGTAGAAAGCCGGATCACCACGTGACGGATATGTGATTTAGTTGAACGTGAGAAAAAACACTAGTTCCCTTTCCCTGCCATATTAATACTATTTCAATTCTACCATTTCTAAAAGCATTAATTATTGAAAATGACGAAAGCAGTCGCCGGTAGATTTATTAATAAATCTCTTCTTCATTGATCATGGCCACAATAGTGGGTGCAATTTTTACTCTACAATGTCTACAAGACGTCATTGCATTTACTGATGGACTTCCGACGGAAATTTTTGCTCTAATGTAAAGGTTGTTCTCGATTTGTCGGAGTTCATTGCAAAATGAGATTCCGATTTATAAAAGTATGATTTATGATTTGCATTGCGCGATGTTAGAAATGACAGTGAGAATATTGTGCGAGAGAATGGTAGTAAATGGGTTTTGTAAATGAGATATAACTCCAATCCTTGGTCTCTTAATTGGGTTGAGAAATGTTTCCCATGGCTTGGGAATCCCCACAAGTATAATATGAACAAAAGTACGTATACATGGTGCCAGCATGGATTTTTATTATTAGCTGGAGCTTCTTTATCTAAAGTTGCTTTTACATTCTGAGTTTCTTTCCTAACAATAATAGTGAAATCAACCTTGGTAAAAATATTCTTGGTACAACGAACACTACAGAAAAAATACTGAGGATTTGTGTTCAGATTTCATATAAGCTCCATTAATTGCTGTAAGGTGCATCTTTAATTGTATTTTGTCTTACCTATAATATCGAAACTATTTCAAAGTCGTTTATGTGAATGATGCCGAGTAACGGATGGTATTTGTACCGTGTCACACTTATAACTTATCTTGTCATTACGAAGGCTGCGTGAAGGTTAAAGGTGTTAGAAGGTATTTTTAGTGTGTGAGGGAATTCAGTATGCGAGTAATAACTCGGGGGTTTAGTTACGAAAATAAATCAATAAAATCAATAAACTAATTCTGTGTGATTGATGTTTTTCAGGTTTGCAATCAGTCTAGAAGGTGACGGAATGTGAAAGAGTGCTCTGAAACTTCAAAATTCTATCAAATTCATCAGTGTAATCATCACAACATGTAGTGGAAGTGAAGTTCTATTTGAAGCTTACAAAATAAAAATTCGAAGTATTATCATGGCATCCAGCTTTTGTCCACATTTGACGTTTCGGTTGGCGTCCAGACATAAACGTTGCTCGGAAAAGAACCATCTAAGTGAAGAAGACATAAGTGTTATAAATAAAAGCAGCACTAGTAGCACCAGTGATTGTACAGGAAGTATAAATACCAATGAATCATTAAGTGAAGTTCATGAAGGATCTGGAGAACCAGCTAATCTTCATGTTGGTTCTGTAGATGAGAAGTCAGTCAGGGACTTCAAGAAAACTGGTAGTTCACGAAAAGATCTCTTGTGCCAAGAATGTGAAGCCCTTGGCCTTCCTGCCCCAAAAGCACCTCATCATTTATGGAGGTGTTTAGAACCTAAATGCAAATTGTACCTGTGTGGAAAACAAAGTCAGGATCATTCCCAGCAACATTGTCAGGTTGGTTAATTGAAATACGAGCTACATATTTATTTTTTGATTTACTTTTTCTGATTGCTCTCTTCATTTAAACAGGAAAACCCTGCGCACGTTTTACAGGAAAATGCAGTCAATCGAAAAATATGGTGCAATGATTGTAGTCGACAAGTGTTTCCTGATTTCCGAAATCGCAGACCGGCTCCTGGTGTTTGGATCCCTTCAGAAGAATTGACAGATGAAGCCCCTAGAGGATTATTCAATATAGGAAACACCTGCTTTATGAACGCAGCTCTGCAGTGTATGGCTGCTGTAAAGCCCTTGAATTCTTACTTTCTTGGTCATGGGTGTAGTTTAAAAGGTATGAAATCAATGAAATCATAGCATCTTGGACTTATAAAGATGTAGTTTATTCTAATATTTCTTCTTTAAATTTTAGGAAAGAATGTGGCAAATAGTTATCTTTGGTTCCTCTCCGAAATGTGGTCCACTGAACCATATTCGAAGGGAGTTATGCCATCAAGACTTTTGCACGCCGTGAGAGCTGCACATCCCATTTTTCGCGGATTCCAACAACATGACACTCAAGAATTCTTGAGACTTTTCATGGACACCTTAGCTGAAGAAACTAGAGTACCTCACTTCTCGTTGTGCGAAAATGATGATGAGAGAAGTGATAGTAGTTCATCTGAAGATGGCAAGCTTATCCACTTACTATTAATACCTTGCATTTTGCTAATTGAAAATTCGATTTGCAGGAATGTCTTCAGACTCGGAGACCGAATCTTTTGAAACATGTGACTCAGGCAATGCCTCTGAAGAAACAATGTCTACTGACATTCCTGCTGGGGATGCTAGAGGAGAGCTGGAAAAATCTAAGAAATCACGGGAAGTGAAAATAACTATGAAATCCATTGTGTCTGAAATATTCGATGGTCAAGTTGAATCTTCTGCACAATGCTTGTCATGCAAACAGTATGTAGACAAATACATAATTATTGAATTCATACTTTATTTTTTGATGGTAATCATTTAATCATTAATGATTGTTTTAGAATTTCGTCTAGATTAGAAGTTTTCCAAGACTTAAGCCTGCCAATTCCTACTCGGGAAGAACTAACTGCCATTCGTTCCGTGGACAGATACGAGGCTGATGAAGGAAAAGCTCACCCAGGTTGGGTAAACTGGATCTGGGAATGGGTTAAAAGCTTGTTTTGGGGTCCTTCACCAACCCTTGAAGATTGTTTTGCTGCTTTTTTCTCATCTGATGAGCTAAAAGGTTTTTAACATACTAAAATTTTGCCCGTAATGTTCCTAAAGGTCTCTGTATTTAAAATTCAAACGAAAATTTAGGAAAGAATATGTATTCTTGCGAAAAATGTCAAAAGCTTAGAAATGGCGTGAAACGATGTTCCCTTTATCGACTACCGGAAATCCTTTGTGTTCATCTTAAACGATTTCGAATGTACGAATACAGTGGAGGTATGGGGTTCTCTGGGAAAGTGAGTCAATATGTACAATTCCCTCTTGAAGGACTTGACTTGGGTCCTTTCTTAAATAGAGGTAAACTCCTTCTGTTTGCACTTATCAAATCTCTTTTAGAAATCTGACCATATAAGTTGATGTATTGTATGATGTATTAATTGTATTATAAAACCACTCTAGACTGTTCAAACGCCGTAACGACGTATCGGTTGATGGGTGCAATTTGTCACATCGGATCTTTTCTTGGTGGACACTACACATCATTCATCAGGCGAGATGATCAATGGTACTTATGCGACGATTCTCGTGTAGTTCCAGTTTCACCGGAAACAGTTGCAGAATGTGAGGCTTATGTACTATTCTACCAGTAAGTAATGTTCCAGACATGGAACCAGACCAGGTTATTATTATTGTTTATATACGATTAATTCCACATTGTCCGTATAATATAATTGTTATTTCAGAAAATCAGAAGATCAAGATGAATCAATATCTAAGCTCAAAGAAGACATCTTTAGCACGTGGACGTCGCATGATGATGAAACAATAGATGAAAAAAGGAACGTGCTTGGCAGTCACCGCTATCATTTGTTGTCCCGCAAGTGGCTCAATCGATTTGTTTGGGGAGATGAACCAGGGCCTATTGATAACTCTGACGTTGTATGTCCGCACGGATTTATAGTCCCGTACGAAACAGTGCATTTGGGAGCAACATGGGTACCTCATTCTGTATGGGAAATGTTATGCAATAGGTTTGTTTAAATAAATATGAAATAGTTTAAACTACCAATCATTTATTGTTATTCTAACGATATTGTACTTTAATTGTAATTTATACAAGCAAATGATTATTTTTCAGATTTGGAGGAGGTCCTGACTTAGTTCAAAATGACAAAAATGAAGAATGTGTGATATGTTCGGCAGCGTGGAAGAAGCATGTGAAGGCCACCAACTCTGACCGTGAAAGAAACTCCAGAGGTAGCAATTTGTTAAATTATTCTTAGATTCGGATCTTGAGAGACTTTATACTTATTTCTGTGTCTATTTAATTTGAACAGGATTCGATGGCCTAAATTAATTTCTAGTAAAATAAAATATCCTCGCAATTGGCACCACTGCATTCTCTTGAACTGGAAGTTACAGTCATCTCGTCATCTGCTATTAACAGAATCAATTTTGATAGAATCAGCTTTACACGTTGAAGTTTCTGCCACTGACACACCTCGTCTTTCCTAATTTAAAAAATCCCACTAACCACACGTTCCAGCGACGAAAAACTAATCTAATCTAACCGGGCGACGCAATGTTTAGCTTATATCGAACTTAATCGTAGTATTTTGGTACCGTATAGGAAGTATCTTTGATAAATTTTCGTAATATACTGAGTATATTATGTTAAGTCAATGAGTTTACAACCATTTTTGTTTACTGGAAATAGGAAATCGTATCTGCTATATTTAGCAATGTTTAGCGTACAAGATGCCAAGATGTGTAAAAAGAAATATCAGACCGGTTATACATAATTTAAACCTGCCATCAGAATATTTATTGTTTCAAATGACTTGAATTTAAAAAAACCAGAGTGCGACATAACTAATTTATAATATGATTGAAATTGTGAAGATTCAAAATTTCATAATATATGCAGCATTGCATGATTTATTTTAAGAAATCAAGTTGAATAAACCAATACTGTTGAAAAACATAATAACGAAATATATCAATGATGATTTGTGAGCATATAGTTTGTGCTTTAGTACAATTCTTTACATACCTTACTGATACCTTTTCAATAACTGCGAGTGCTGAAAACTCGAGACACGCTGACTTAAAATTGTTCGTTAAAAGTGTTTTCTGTGGTCTAGAGATGAGTTAAAAAAGTGACTGGAAAGGGGAGAGAACGGAAAAGCCATTATTGTGGCTTTAACGTGGCCATTAGCATAACACCTGTGTCATCAATAATTTATGCATATTACAGTGCAACTTATTATTACCGGTTCACCCTTCAGGTAGTTCAGCTTCTGTGTACAAGAAATCTACATTATATAGATAGAGATCGGTGGTTTATGAAAATGATCTTCTCTGTATATCTATACGTATATACGTATCGCTCCTTTCTTTATCCATGCTGCTTAATAATTCTCTTTCGATTGCTTACTCCATATCAATACCAAGTTTTTAAACTATTCTTATTCAGTATTATACATTTATTGAACATTTACACACGTTGTAATGATACATACTATTTATTAGCACATGATTGAATAGCAATCGAGGAGAATCCCCTCTTTAATATCTTTCTATGAATTGCAGTTCGGTTTTGAATCTGTTACTACTACAAGAAAGATGACTGAAATGTAGACCTGATCACATCGCTGCTAACATTTCTTGTTTGTCCTTCCTCCATAAAAATACGTCCCTCTCTTTTCATACAATTCAATCGTACTAAACTATATATTACATATAATGTTATTACTTGTATGATGTTAATGATACGATACTATATGAGATTAAAGAGACTTAACGAATGAATCTTTAATGATTCCAGATGCTTCTCTTATTAACGTGTAGTTCATATCAATAGACCTTCACTATCATGATTAGCCGTTAAATCTCCATCACGTTAGGTGATCTCCGTTAAACATGAGTCACTTAACCCTATCTGTCGACAAACTCCAAGTAAAATCAATAAATTGAGCCATTTCGGTTTTAATTATTCCCTATTGTCATTCAAATTAATTCAGGTACAGACAAACCGCATTTTGCTTTTAAGACCCTTCCTTCCTCAACAATAAACTAAATGATGGAGGAGACCACTCTTATTGAGGAAGCTCACGAGGAGAGTTCGCAGATAGTAAAAACTCAGGAAGAGGTTGACATCGTAGGCAATAGTGAAGAAGATTCTCATGACATCTCACACAGAGAGAGTCCTGACGACATTATTACTTCAAAGATAAAAAGTAACTTCAACAGCACGTCTGCAATTACAGGAGAAAGTGTTGGAGAAAGTGAACATTCAGCAGGCTCTCCACCACCACCCATCATTTCTGTTTCCGGTGAAAGTGACAATAAAAATTTGGAGATGAATGATGATGAAGATTGTCGTAAGGATGATAATAACTTCTTGGTGGTAGCTCAACTTGATCCACCTCACCACGAGACTCCATGTGCCCTTGCTTGCTGCAACGACTCCAACTCAAATATCTCAGTGTGTGGGGGAATTCAAGAGGTCCCCTTAATCCCTGTAATGACCAGTGTCATTCAGCAAGACAAAAGTGTCCTTAAAATAGGATCAGCCTCAATGAATGAAGACATTTCTGATTCAGGAGATAGTCTGAATTATGCCGGTGGAGATGGTGGTGAGAATAAATCTCAGGAGTATGAAAGATCCCAACCAATTCGCATCGACTTGGACAGTATGAACAATGGCCACTTGCATCAAATAACTTTCTCCCACCAACCGGATTACATTCAGAATTTGAGAGAATCCGTTGTAATTCAAAATTTTGACACTCAAAGTCCTATGGACAAAATAAGTTCAGAAAATTATGACCCACATGCTGCTGGTGGTTATTCAGGAGTGATAAGAACACCTCCAGAAGAGTATTTGTACCACCCGAACAATCCACACATGGCTTATCGAATTCAACACCAACCACTAAATCCTTACATTAGTCAAGTCCACATGTCGTCTCCTTCTTCAAGACATGATTACTTGTATGGAGACAACTTGCCTTACGCTCAGATTCCAATTGAAAAGATCCAAAACCCTGGACACTGGGGAAATGGTCATCATCACCATCATCATCATCACATGTCCCTTCCGCAGTCAGAGAAAGGTTGTTCATTATTTACGCGTTAGACTAAGTGAAAGTTCATTCGTAATTGTTGATGTAGGGTTCTCGACTGGGTTTCTTACAGATTACAAGAAGTCTGCATGCGATAGAGAAAGAACTCGGATGAGAGATATGAACCGGGCATTTGATTTGTTGAGGGAAAAGCTTCCTCCGCCATATGCTAAGCCACCGGGGAAGAAGCTGTCAAAAATCGAGTCACTAAGGAAGGCCATTTGTTATATTAAGTATCTCCAGTCCAGACTAGAAGTCCCTCCTTCACAGGAAATGTACGGATGCAGTCCTCACATGGGAAGTCCTATGTATCCTGTAGGACAGATGTCTTTCGATCCGAATAATAGTGTGCCTCATCATGTCCAACAACATTCTCATCCATCGACCAGTATGTATCACCAACAGAAGTTACACTCTCAAGCTTATTTTCCTCAGTACCCGAATCCCTACGGGTATCCTTCATCAACTTCTAGTCTAGGTCATCATCTCAACCAAGAAGGATTTAATCAGCAGATGAATCCAGGAGCTCACTCATCAGGATCCAATAATAATTTGAGTCCTCATCAAGGAATCATTCAAGATTCTATGGATAGTCTCAATAATGATGATCCTACACTGACTGTTGTGAAACCTACTGATCTGACAATGTCAACGGGATACACAGTAACACTTCTTAATTCTTATGATGGGATACAAAGCAACTTAAAAGT
>Ga0194135_10002272_pt1 | contig 11633 bp, 12 predicted proteins | sample LitLau_LLRF_2013_FD_134024 | JGI IMG/M metagenome (GOLD analysis project Ga0194135, IMG submission 134024) | Freshwater sediment microbial communities in response to fracking from North America - Little Laurel Run_MetaG_LLRF_2013 (version 2) | ecosystem: Environmental > Aquatic > Freshwater >... | reverse complement strand
GTTATTATTATTCTCTCTTTCGCACCTGAGTTAAGGAGGCAGTTTCCATCGTCGGCAGGATAAGTATTGATTTCACAAGAGCATCTTGGCTTGTGTTCGATGACTTCGCACTTTTTCCACAAACCTTTACAATAGCCAACACAAGGGTCACGGCAGTATCCATTAACACATGCCTCGTCAGGTAAGCAATCCACATCCAGATTGCACCGAGCAGCTATCTCGTCTGAATTTTTATGAATTGTTTTGATTAAAAGGTCCAAATGCAAATGAAATACAACTTCTGGCTTCTGCTTGCACATAATTCAGCTTCATTATTATTATTGTATTACCTTCAACAACAGCAGCACAAGCTTCAAAAGGATTTCCAGTGTAGCCTGGAACACAAACACATGTGGCGTGATGACGAACCACCCAACATTTGGCGTTGGCTCCGCACTTTACTCCATCGCATGGATCTCTACAAGTATTTCCTTTGCAGGCCAAGTCTGGAGGACACTGGTCGTTGTCCCCACAATACGAAGCTGCGTGGAATTCAGACATGAAATTGAAATTCCAGCTCAATAATACTTTCAAGAACCTTTTTTTATACCTTTGCACTGGAAGAAAGGATCCCCATTGAATCCCTTCAAACATCTGCAAACTGGGAAATGATTTACAACTTTGCACTCTGCTTGAGCTGCAAGTATCGAAATCACGAAATAGTTCATTTAAACCAAAACAAAACTAAGCAAAACTGAATTTGTTTCATAAGCGATGATAAAATCCAAACTCACATCCGCAAATTCCTTGACAAGGATCCTTACAAAGCCCCCTGTAATTAATTACCCAAAAATTACCACCTCAGTCAATGTCTGCAATTGACATATGTCGCCCTTTCATTTACTTATTACTTTATTTCATACACTCACTTGACACAGGCAAACTGCGAAGGACAATCCGCATTATGCGCACAAGAAAGCGGTCGACACTTGGGTGGCGCTCCAATATGATGTGGCATACACGCACAGAGCACCGTTTGCTGGGGCCCACTCCCCGTCCCATTCCCCCCTCCGTTGTTACCGTCACTTTGAAATCTCTTGAGAGCGCGGGAAATGGGCGCACCCCATTGGAAGTTCGAATCCTCCGACCGCCGTTTCAAATTGTCCACTTGGAGACATTGTGAATAAGGACCACACACTCCAGGGTCCTCACAGGGCGGAGCTGCAAAGAGTCAAGGTTATCAAAGGTGTGACCTTTTATGAAAGGGGGGGGGGGTCTTGTACCTCTTCCTGCGTGAACCGTAGTCGAGACGGAGAGAAGGAGGAGGACGAGTCCGACGAAGGGGTCCATCATCATCTCTGCGGTGATGTCTGACAATGAGTACGAAGTGGCAACAATAATCAGGAATTGGCAGTGAAGGATGGTCGGGATGCGTGACGAGGCTAAAAACCCGTCGGACCTGTTTCCCACACTCTCCTTACTTCCTCGGATCAATGAACCTCCAGCTCTTTGTTCACTCCGCGTCTTAATAAGTCTTAAGACAAGCATTCTTGGCATTCCTCGACGGAGGCGACGACAAAGGTTATGCTTCTTGTAGGAATTTGGGGCAACCTGAGAAAGATCATACGACAAGAGCACATGCGGAAGTGGAGAGTGGACTTTTATCGTCGGGCCATCGTTTGTGGGGGTGTACTAGTTTTAGTTTTAGTCACTGACCGAAGAAGAAGAAGAAGTTTCGGAGGTCATTTCATTAAAATAATTATTAGGAAGGAGAAGGAGAGATGATGACATGATGAGTAGCGGGTTGTGTGATATGGATCTCTCCACCGGTGCTTTATTCTAAGTAAGTGTAATATTCTGATTGTTAACATTATTGTGTGGGTGGGAGTAAAAACCATTCTGGCCGATCATTCACCCAAAAAAGCATATATAGACTTGTTGGTGTTGTCACACAGAGGTATATATGATGAAGGAAGCTTCTATGTATGATCTCCTTTCCTGGGAGTCTCTTTTAAAGTCAGGAGATGATGATTTCCTAATAAGACGTAGGCTTTAATCTTTCTTGTATGTATATGAAGATGCGAAGAAGACCTGACAATAAAAGACCTTCTATGGCTAGCTCAAGTTTATATTGCATCACTGACCGTCGACGACTCCTCAACAGATTTTTGGGAAGATGCTGGTCTGTCCTAAGAAGATGAAGAGTATTCAGGGTCTTGTACTTGGTGTACTGGTTTTTGTGGGGGCTAATGGGCTTTCGATTAATTCCAGAGCGTCCTCAGGTATGGAATAAGTATATAAAGGTCAAGTAATTATTGAATGGAGTTTTGGGTTATAATGGTCTGTGGTTATCTTGCAGGTGGGGCTTGTCATCCGTCTCCTTGTGGAGAAGGAGCGACTTGTGAACTCAACGGAGGACTGACTGTTTGTAAATGTCCTGAAGGACAATCTGGAGATCCATTCTCAAGTTGCCTTCCAGGGTCGTCATCGTCTAAAAAGCAACTTGGAGCAGAAGGATCAGAGAGACCTCAAGAAACTTCGTCTCATCCAATGATGGTGATGATGACGAGTGTTCCTATGAGTTCTGGTTCTGGGGGAGGAGTTCATGGTCAGGTAGTGCCTTCCACTCATTACTTTGTCCAGACTACAGAGACGTTGGCGAATGGAGGTGGATATGAAGTTGACTACTCTCGAGTTCCAATGAGAGGAGATGAAGCTGCAGGGATGATGACTCAGCGTCCTGGTGTTAGTAGCAATAGCAATAATAATGGCAGAGAGGATTCTAGGAGAATCGCTTCATCATCAATAATGTCTCCGTTGAGAGAAGGAATCGCTGTAGCCACAACTGGAAATGTTTTCCTGTCTCCACAAGTTCCATTCCAAAAAAGGAGACCTGGTCATCAGGAGGAAAGTGAAGGTGGATTGGTTTTAGGAGGAGGTGGCACTCGGAGACAACCTGGAAATTCTAATTCATTCCTGCATCTGAATAATCAGGCTGATTATGTTCCCACGGAAGACCCCTTGGGAGTTTTCCAAAGGTGTAGGGCTGTGAATGGGATCGTCGTTTGTGCTGAGAACTCTGGTGAGTCTACAGACAAGAAGGAGTTTAAGGGATATTAATTAATAGTAGGACTTTAACAATAAGGTTTTATTGCTTTTTCAGGCACAAACAACGATTTGGGTTCGCTAAGTGCCAACTTTAATATTCCTGTGAGACATGACGGAGACATCGCTCGTCCTGCTCCGCCTCATCATCATAACAATAATCATCATCAGTGGGAGGAGTCTAAAATGAATGTCGGAGGTTCAGGAGGAGGAATCAGCAGCGGTGGAAGTTCCCGAGTTCCAATGATCTCCATTGCTTCATCTTCTGCTGTATCTTCTTCAGGGACATCAAGTGACCTCTGTAAAACAATGTGTGGGATAAACTCTGTCTGCAGACTTGTTTTGGAAAGACCCGTGTGTGGATGTCCTGAAGGGACAACAGGAGATCCTTCAGTTCGATGTGAAGGAATGGAAGACCAAATGATGAATAACAATGTTAATAAGTCTGGAGGCGGAAACATGGAGATGTGTAGTCGACACACGGAATGTAAAGAGTCGGAGATTTGTGTACGGGGTCAATGCAGTGATCCTTGTAGGTCGACTATGGACGCTGGGGGAATGTGTGGGGAGAATAGCAAGTGTGTTGTCCTCCAGCATACGCCTCTTTGTGGATGTCAAGATGGGTTCAGTGGAAATCCTTATCAAAGATGTACACGAATTGCCTAATATGCGTCAATATGTAATTCCTCCTTGTATGTATACAATAAACGAGTCATTATAGTCAAGATGAGACAACCTTCGTTGCATGGTCTTCAGGTGTGAGTTGATTGTACACTTGGATCTACCCTTTTTTGTACTTGTATTGGCTCAAGTATATAGTTACTGTCCACTTGCCATAAAGCTAGTACCTGTAGTGTCTTCATCAGCGGCTGGTCGCGTGTCCTTGTTTTGTAGACGGGTTTCAAAGAGGATGGCTGAAAATTCAGGGGGAGTCATTCGTCGGAGGGCAAAAGTGTCCTCTGCATTAGAAGAATACTCAAAGACCATCAGTTCAGTGATTGAAGACATTAAGAGTCTCATTGCTACTGTGGGAGGTGTGGAAATATTCTCAAATACTAAATTGGGGAAAATGATGGAACTCTTTCAGCCGACAACTACTCTGTGGAAATCACTTGAGGTTTGTTCCAAAGAGGAGTTTGATGGGGTTCTTAAAGAAGTGATGACTGGAGGAAGCGACAGGATGAATTGTGAGGAATTCCATCGTCTCCAAGAAGCTGTGGAATGTTATTTTGAAAGGGAAGGCGAAACTGAAAAGTGGTTGGAGTCTCTGGATAGAAGTCTCAATAAGGTTCAAGATTGCTCATGGTCTAAAGGCGAAACTATTCCTGATAACATTTGGTTGGAGTCTTTGGAGTGTCCTGGAAAGTCACAAGCTCTTAAGACGCTGGTGACTGAAGCTGAATTCACTTGGCTTGTCTTTCTCCGTCACTTTTCTTGACTTCCTTGACGTGACCATGTGGCAATCCTTGCAAATTCCAAGGTAGGTTTCCCTCGGTAAAGCGTATATGGAATTGTGAAACGATAACATAATATGGATTTAATTGTTTGCAAGGAGACATTGGAATCGCTTGGATGTCGTGTGGTCATTGTGTCATTTGGATTGCGAAAGGGAGCAGAGCGATGGAAGGAGGAGACCAATTGTCCTTTTCCCGTTTTTCTGGACGAAGAGAGGAAGTCATTTGGGTATTTTGGGATGCAACGTTCAATGGCGAAAGTTTTCGGAAGAAAAACTCGTGATTACTTTGTTGGGGGATTGGTCAGTGGAAATAAAAAGTTCATATCTCCATACGAGGGAATCAAAGATGATCCTTTACAAATGGGTGGCGATTTTGTTAGCTCGTCAACGGGAGGAATTGTCTTTTCTTATCCTAGTAACTCTACTTCAGATAGACCAAAGCTCAGTGAGGTCATTCAAGTTTTAAAATGCGTCAGTAGTAAATAATTCGACGGTTGTTATGAAGCATCTGTAACATTCTGCATAATATGTCAGAACTCGAAGTGGTAGTCGTCATTTGTGACTAAAGTGGAACAGCCCGCAATCTGCGGATTCTACTTTGCGATTTTTAATATGACGATGGGAATGTTGAAAATGCAAGTAAATAAAGATATATATGTTGTAAATGTTGAATTACATTACAATTAGAGTGATTTTTAGTAAAAAAAATAATAATTAGTATTAAATCATACTGTTAACAGCATGTTGCGTTGTATGCAACCTTTCTCAAATAGTTGGCCAGAGAGGTCTCACATCTACAGGTATATAAGTTGATTGTTGTCCATAAACTGGTGATGTAAGAAAATACCTTTCAAATTATGATTGAATTATGAAACGATTTCTGACGCATGCGTTATTGGAAACCCCTCTTGCATTTTCAAAAGATCAACAGATAATGCCGTAAACTCGCTATCCTGCCTGAACAATATTATGTGTACAAGTTATCTGAAGAATGTACAATGATATTCTCGAAGTCACTATTAAAGATGTTTTTATAGCATAAAAATGGGAGGTATAGTTTTATAATGTAGCTGTTAGGGAGTTTCTGTTGCTGCGAGTGTGTTTGTGTGGATGTCATTTGGAGAGTTGAAGAAATGCCTGAAAAAGTTGGATTGTTGAGAGGAGTTTTATGAAGGGAGAATTATTGTTTTAAAGTTGACCTGATAATTTCAAGATAATAAAGAAAGAATGAGGCGTGTTTAAGAGAAATAAAATGTAACGACTGATTATTATTTGTTCATTTGGAATAAATTCAGCAAAAGTGGACGAGCGAATGATAAGAAGACGAGAGAGAGAGAGGAAAATGGAAAAGCATGTAATATGGGAGCTTCGCATCATTTCGTTTTTTGATATCGACCCTTTTTATTCTTCTTTCTTTTGATTCGTGCAAGAATGCTGAGAGTCTATTTATTTCTTGTGCTTGTCTGTCTCTGGTGTGTAGGGTCGTTATGTAACGTAAGGTTTTTATTATGAGCATTTGATGATGAAAGGATTGTCTCTATTAGGGAAAATGATGGACATCCGCAGTTTAAGGCGAAACGTGAAATTATTAAGAAAGGGGAAACCGCACCACCACCGAGACACTGAAAAGTTTGTGTTCTTGTGTGCGTTCAGTTTTATGAATTTGATATGACTATTTCTTGACTTATTCTTCATCGTTGTACATAATGATAATGAATGTTTGAACTTTCGGGAGTAGTTGCAATTTTGCAATTGCACACTGATATAGATAGAAGCACGTAGTCAATTCATGAGAGATTTCTACATTGACGGGGAACGGGGTAACTTAATGTAGAGATTTTAATACTTTAAAGCATTCTGTCATACTCGTCTTAATTAATTGTACACGTATGCACGGTTAGTTTATGCGTTCATGAGCTCCTGCTGCTGCTTTCTTTTAATATTAGTTTAGTTTCTTCAATTACCTTTTAATTTTTGAACGATAGTAAATATGAGAATAGTAGCTGCCTAATAATTTAAACTTTAAACATTCATGAGGAATTCGATCACGCTCACGATATCATGATCTTGTGAAACTGAAGCTAATAAAATGAAGATCGAACTTTGTCTTCCTCGTCCATACTCTCTTATTTGTTACGTACGTATGATTTTTGATTATAGAATTTTATTGTGGAAGTTTAATTAAGTAACTGTTCTTTATTATTAATTAAGAGAAAAATTCGGGAAGAGTGGATGATGATGATAATGGTTGGGAATTGTGAATGAAATAATAATGATGAAATGAGTTATTTGTATTTGGAAGAATTTGTAATTACAAAGTTGCTGATGTTGTTGGTTGAGCGTAATAAACTCGTAATTAAATGTGTGCTACAGTTGCCAAGTTGTTGTTGGATGTAATTTGACTTTGGAAGTAGAATTGCAGCTAGCAGATTTGATTTTTGATTATTGATGTGAGATGCCCAATGGAATGTGTTCATTCATATAGGAGAATCGCAGAAGAAGAAAGTTCCGTTACTGTGAGATTTGGTTGTAATTAGAGATTTAAGGGAGTGGAATGTAATAAATTAGAAATTAAATGGATGGAGCCATTACTGTTGTCAATATTGTTTTTGCGGAGACACACACGGAGAGAGATGTGAATATATGAATATCTTTGAATTGTTGGAATGATGAGTTGTGCCTTGCGTGGAATTTGGAAGTGGATTATGAATTGTGGAAGTGATGGAAAGTGTAGCATGACTGAGGGTCATTAGAAGTTTGTTGGCTCAATTAGAATCTAAGTTGGAAGTTGGTGGTATGGAATGCAGGGAGACCTCATTTTGTAATTGGACGGGTGAATCGATGAGATAATTTCGCATAGTTGAATTGCTGATTGGGGAGTGAAGAATGGCATCTTCATTAACTACGAGTCGTCGTTGTTTGTGTAGAGTTCTATGTTATGTTTTATCTGTAGAAGGAAAGAAGTTGCAAGAAACGGCAAAGAATAAGTCGATGAAGCCGGGTAGAAAAAGAACAAGAAGTATCAGTCGGCAGAGATAGTAAATTAGACGGGAGGCGATGTTTATAAAAGCAACACAATCTGGACTGGACCTTTTAGTTGTTCGTTATGTACCACAAGTTTGAGATAGAACATTTGAAAGAACAAGTGGCCATTTTTGCAACATTGCGATTATCTCTGGTATATAGGACCAGATGAAGGACTCCCCACCTCTTTTTCTTTCAGACTTTAACGTGTGTTTGTGTGTGTATAGTTCACTTTGAATTATATGCATATTAAGATTGCGACTTTTTAACTGATTCCACTAAAAGACTAACGAACAACTGAACAACTACTTATCGTGTCAAATAAAACATACAACTCGTATATTACATCATGGAATGGACAGAGAGAGAAATGTCTTAGATGAACTATAGGAATGTTCAAAGCGTCTGTTGCAATTTGTAGATTTGAGTTTTGATAAAGAGAAAGAAAAGAAAGACTTAATGAGATGACAAGGAGATATGAAAAGAGAGACAAGGTTTTGCTTATTATTGTATTCAATTACTCAACAAGTCAGCAAGTGAAATGAAAGGTGTGAGGAGTAAAGTTAAGTTGCGTTCATCAATCTATTCTATGTGGCTGTTTATTTGCATATTTGCAGCCACACACACTCTCTCTCTGTTCTTAGTTCTTATAGCTCAGGTTGAGTATTATCTCGCTCCTGTGAAAGTTTCTTGTGTGGCCAGCTATACAATTAAAAAGGCAGAGAGTTAATAATTTGATGATGTAAGTTTTAAAAAACGTGTAAAAATATTTAAGCAAGTTATTGAGAGTTTGAGATCAAGATGAGTTTTTTATTATTTGGTTTTGCTTATGTGCTGTGTGTGTATGTGCGTGAAGAAGAGTTTTAATAATATTTCTTATATGATTTTAATGTTAAAAGTAGTTAGTTTTGGTAGTTTTTTATTTGAGACGAGACTGTTGTTGAAGAGAAGACGAGACGATCGAGTGTTTCATGCAACTTGTAGTTTGCGTACTCTTCTTATTATGCAATAGTCTATACACGGTAATAATAATGAGAGTGTGCATTTCGTGAGCACGAAATGTGTGTGTGTGTTTTAAATTGTCTGGTGGTGAGGAATTAGATAAATATTATTAAAATAATCATGGAGAGGATTTCACATGCGAATAATAAATGCAGTTTTGAGTATGTGTAACATTTGAATGTGTAGAGTTCAAGAGTTTGTTGTTGGATTTGCAGGAAAGATGATCGCAAGCAGTATAATAACACAAATTAAAAATATGTTTGTCAAATTGATAAATGAGAAAGGATGAGATACAGAGGAAGATTAAGTATGAAGAAATGAGGCTGAAGGGAAAGGCATAAAAGCAACGCAACAGACTTTTCATCTTTTCTTCGTTCGGAGGCAAAGACAGAGCGAGGGTAAATATAATTGTGGCCAATAAATATAAGAAGGAAGGTAGGATTTTGTGTGTGTGTGTGTGTGACTGGAGAAGACTTCCAGAAGAAGGATTGTTGTAAATACCTTCATTTTTCATCCTCTTTGGACGGAGGGCATCAGGTGGTGTGATTTTTTATAAATGTGTTCATCAGTTCATCACGCTATAAGCCTATTATGTACATGAAATCACTCCAAGTAATATTACTCAATGCATATAGGTATATATATATGTCTATTTAATATGTGTAGCTTCGCACTCTTCGCTCCGATTTTACTCATCACCTGTTGATCTCCCGAAAGGATTTTGGTTTTTAGTTTTTAACTCACGTGCATTTCTTCGCTTTTGTAGTCTCATTGGGATATATATGTGGTGAGTACGCGGTGGCCTGTGGTAGATGAGGAAGGTAATAATGATGATGATGATGAAAGGAGTACGGATAAAGAATAAGACTACATGGAGACTGGACAAAAATGTATGAAATGAGTGAGAGATGGAATGAAAGTAGGAAAGGAAATGCGACGACGACGAGACTCTACTCGGGTGTGAGAAACTAAAAGAATAAAAGTGTTGTAGCTTCTTCTTCAGGGAATTCGTGACACTTCTTACGGCTTCTTTTTTCTTTCTTCTCTTTTGATTGCCTTCCTTGAAGAAGCAGAGAGGAGGAAGGAGAAGGCTTTTTAATTCTTTTGATACGCACTTTTTATTATTAATTGGAAGTCCTAAGAATCATCATCATCTTATGATTACTTGTAGAGTGAGAGAGTTATTCAGGAGACCATGATTTTACGAGAATGTACCGTGGCATCTTGAGATTCATAAATCTCTCTCACACACTCACATGGAGCTACTTTACACGAGTTTTAGAGAGACGGGAGGTCAGGAAGAAAATAATGTTCTAAATGTCTCATCCCATGCAATACTTTGAGGTGAGAACACAAAAAACTGTCAACTGTGTCAGGAGACAAGTAGTGTGTGTGGTTATTATTGTAAGAATATTATGATATTGATAATGACACACTTAATATGATACAACTTTGGAAAAAGAGTAAAAAGAGACAAGTACAACTTTAAAAAGAAGGTACATACATGCAACACATAATATGCATATAAGGATGAGTTGTAATCGATACATTTATTTGATACCATAAGACAGCTTCTAGTATGGGTTCGATAGTAAAAGGTATGCACAAAAGTGGGAGGGATATCTCTGTGTATAAAATGATTGGAAGTTTGGAAGGATTTTATTGGGAGAGATGGAAGAAGAATGAGTTTATAGGGAAGAATTAAGAAGTATGTGTGGTTATTTGTTGCGCGTCGTTGTTGCATGAGCCCAGAGGCAAGTTATTGGGATAGTTTGAAGGATTTTTACAATAACCACTCGATCAAAAATGGATTTTTACGGATGGATTTAAATAACTTTCTGGTTTTTTAATGTTAGCACGTGGGTTATTATTGTATGTAATATATTTTGCAAGAGGAAATCCTTTTCTATGCAATACTATGCACTCATGCATGCATATCTAACTGACATTGATATGGGCAGGGATGAAAGTGAAAGATCAGTTTGTATGTGATTCAGAAAGACCAAGAGATGAGACTTGTTGAATTGAAGGGAAGGCATTAAAAGAGGGTATGGGAGAATGAAATAAGAGACTTGAATGAGATTGGGAAGATGCGATCTGACGACGATGGGGTTGGTTTTGTGTAATTTCAGGGGTAAGTTGAGAGAGAGAGAGAGTTCCTCGAGGCTAATTGTTGTTTTGTGAGGACTCTTCTTGGTTGTTTCTTCTCCAGGAGAAGACAAAAGATCGAGGAACTGAGAGAGGAGTGGTGAGGAATGTGGACGAGAGAGAGAACAAGTTGGTGGACCATGTAATTACACCTGAGTCAGGTAAGATGGCCGAGGAGAGTCAGTGGACTTGCACAAAAACGAATCCTTCATCGTCAATTCCTACACACTCTCCCTCTGTATATATTCTCATCCCTGTATTATTCTGTATATTGTGTCGACTGACACTGCAAGTGGATTATTATTATTGGAGAGATTCACCTGCAGCAGCCTCAGCATCAGTGTCTGAGTGTGTGTAATATGTAATCATGTATATCCTCTGCTACTCACAAGCCTTTCTTACCTGACTTCTTACCTCACTCTACTACTACTACTACTACTTAATTCTTATTCTTACCTCTCATCATTATGATTCCCAAATCTCTTTCTGCATTCCCTTCCAGTCTCCTCGTTGCTTGTGCACGCGAAGGTCTCCCCCTCACGCCTTCTCTCAAGCTGTACAATAATTTGAGATTACATGCAGAGGTAGAGAAGAAGAAGCATTTACTCTGCCTGGGCACATTTATTCCATCTGACACTTTTTTGAAAAGTGGGAACTTTTGCAAGTCTTGTTTTAAATTTCATTCGACAGAGATTCAATTAGTGAAGTGCATCTGCGAAGTGTTAAGAAGGAAAATGTGATAAAAAGCAATATACTTTTTAAAGGGAGTTTGGAATTTAAAATTCAACTTGGAATTATCGGCGATGAAAGGGAATTTTTACTATAATTGCTGAAGCTGTTTTTGCTGAACCACATCGTGGTGGCATGAGCGAAGAAGACTTATATGTTGTTTGCAAAGTAAAAATATATATATCACAAT
>Ga0194135_10002271_pt1 | contig 11634 bp, 7 predicted proteins | sample LitLau_LLRF_2013_FD_134024 | JGI IMG/M metagenome (GOLD analysis project Ga0194135, IMG submission 134024) | Freshwater sediment microbial communities in response to fracking from North America - Little Laurel Run_MetaG_LLRF_2013 (version 2) | ecosystem: Environmental > Aquatic > Freshwater >... | reverse complement strand
AGTTTGTAATTTGGCTTTTTGACAAATGAGTACACTTCAACTCTTAAAGATCGGCTCAAAAAATATGTGCTCGTTATTTCTAGTACCTTTTGGACTGCTGGACTATACATTAGCGTATAATCCCTTCCAATTCATTTCTCTCCTGTAGCTTGTGTGGAATGTCATCTTGTGTACTATCTAAATCTTTACTACTCTAGCTTTGTTTCTGCAAATTCTCGGATTCAAGTACACATTCCTCTTTTAAGTAAAATATCACCAGTGCAGTTGAGAGTATTAGTAACAGTCAATGAATAAATGTAATTGTAACTCCTCCAATCGATTCCTTTGTGAAAAGAATACTCTATCTATGCCGTTATATACATTAAAACAGCCGAAAAGGTTTTAAATGGCTCTGGAGCTCAGCTAAAAATGTTGCTTAAATTCACTTAGCGAAACAAATAACTGTTAAATAACTATAATTATTATTATTCATAATTAACTTGGATGTATGGTTTTGTTCTCCACTACACATTGTTGAAAGTGGGAAACTATAATTGGCTATAAACTTTGTTGTATGTTGAAAGTTTCCTGATAATCAATTTTTGGATTTATGATTAAAGGCAAACAGGTACCCTAATTTTGTAAACAGATCCAGGCAATGTAAAGTCTAGGGAGATTTTAAAATTTAAAATAATTCCTGAAAAACAAAGTTTTATGTTCCGCTATCGCAGTTCCTTTAATTCTAGAAAGTCGAGTCGACATTTATTATGGAGACTGCTGACGACTAGTTAAAAGTTTATTATAACCGAAAACAGGTGGTACACTCCGATTTCAATTCTAACCTCTAATGAAAAAAAATTAATAGAAAAAAACAAGTCTTCCTTTGAAGTTCTTCGTGCGCTAATTTTTTCCTGCAAAAAAAACAAGCTGTATTACTTCATTTTTTAATTCCGCACCGTAATCCTGCCCATATCTATGACCAGGCACGTGCTGATTTTATATCTCACCAAGTAAAATGCATGCAACAAATACCATTAAAATTCGTACTTGGATAAGAAGGGAATCTAACTTAAAGTGAGAACTATTTATAAAAGTTGTTTTAAATAGAAACAGCTTGTTTTGACAAAAATAATATTTTTCAAATCAACGACAAGAAATTGGTTTAAATGAAAGAGTCAATACCAATTGAAAATAAATCTTATGTTCTACCTATCTGAAGAACATTACTAGTTGATTATAATGTTGAACGAATTCATCTTTTCTACATAAAAAATCCAATCCAGGTTCATTATACAAAAACCATTACAATTACTTTCTTATATTCTAACCGATATAAATTTCTATTTAAAATCCATATTGCACCGTCGGTGATTCTTTGATCAAACGAAGATCACGATTTACATTTCCTGTGTGTATGAACATCAATCAATTGCTTGTACTCATAATAATATGTTATTGCACACACTTATACACATATTATTTCTTAACTCGAACAACCGAGAGGCATGAATGAATTAAGGTTCTGATCATATGAGTACTCGAAATCGGTTAGATTTGGTTTAGTCTATATCTCCGTCACGAAACAATCATTGCGCAAAGGAGCCATATATTTCACCCAGTTTTTGGTTGAAAAAACACTCGCATGTGAAATTAAAATAGGTATTTCTTTAAAATTGAGTTTTCCTTGAGCACACATACTTGCAAAACTCCAAAGCATGCATGTCACGGTCACGCCTCATGAGTAGTACACAACCTATTTCAGGTTCTTATGTTCCCTCGTAAAAAATGTCGCAAGCATATTGAAGCGCAGCTTAAATTGCTTGAGAAGTCAAAAGTTTAGAATACAAAATGTGATATTTAAAGTGAAAAACGAAAATATCAACCCATCCAAGCGTTTGCTGCATTATTTCGAGTTACAGGCTTCTTCATTCGTTTACCAATTCATGGGTTACACTCTTACACAAATAGAGTGTCTGTGAGGAAATAAACATCTTTTTAACGGAATGGAGTTAACAGTACAACGAAGCTAAAGAGAAATGTCTTTAATCGACTCTCCAAAAATGCCTCTGGAATGCAGAGACTCGATGAATTTATTCGACCCAAAATATAACGTCGTACTTTAGGCTCTATATTGTGTGGCAGTTGGTTGTTTTATGTTTTAAAGGTAGCTCAATCATGATGATGATGAGGAATTGTTACTTTAGCGTTTTAAGCTGCATATTTAGCACGAGAATTCTTGTCACTTATTGAGTTGAAATGTTTGATTGAGAAGATGGTATTTCCGCCTCTTCTTTTGCAATCGCATCATCCCTTCGAAAGTAAAACCTCCTACTCCTTCGTCTTTTTCGTTGTCATAAGAAGAAACTATCATGTCTTATTCCACTCCCGCTTTGATTCTCTGGAGTCTATTGTCATGTGGGTTTCTTGTCTGTTTCCACCGCGATTTGTCCGCTTGTTTCTCCTGTCTCCGTTCGTGTGTAATAACGTTAAGCCTTATGGCTTTACGTCTTCCTACTTTCAAGTTGTGTAATCAACTTTTTCATGTAGCTTACTAATTATCTCTCAGAATTAAATGTACTGGAAAGATAATAATAAGGTACCTTGGTTACTTACTTTTCTGGGCAAGTGATACAGATAAACTGTAAGATGTTAGCACGGAGTGTCTCCGAGGAGAACTGAAACTGTCGTTCTTAATTTCCTTCTTGGAGAAGGTGGTTACAAATGTATTCAACATGAGTAAGAATATGATGATATATAAAGGAATCCTGATTTCAAGAAGTCTCGTCTTTTCTCTAATTATGAAGATCTTAAAAATTTAAGGGAGAGTAAAAATTGAAAAATCTGTTGGTTCGGTCGTCTCAAGTTCTGTCGGAGCATCGATAGTATCACAAGAATCTTGGAGACCTCCACAATGTCCCCTGTCTTTTATTAACGACCTACCGATAGATTGTGTAGGTATATATTCGCATGGTGTGTGTATGTAAGTGGGGTTGCTGGGATTTTGTTCTCAATTTCTGCTTCTTGCGTCGGTCTGGTCCTTCTTGTCAGAGTTAATGGACCCTTGCCCTGTCAGTCCTTCTATATCCAGTGTATGAAATGCCTCGCGCCGTATATGTAACCAGAGATCAGAAGTTGCATTCGAACTTAACAATAATGATCATAACTTTTAAATTCTAACTTTAGTAAAGCAGAAGAGAAGGAAGACGTTTTGTTGTCTGTTCTTGGCTTCTCCCTTCAATTGATTTATTCAAAGTATTCTTTCTTATCATGTGATTCTTGTTCATAACATCTGATTTAAGAAGATGTTCATTGAATATTAAATTATCGAATCAGATTGACAATTCTATACGTGGCACTTGTGTATTATCTTAAAACTTAAATTAGCTCTTATCCTGCATTTCGCATAGATTCAGTACTAATAAAAGCAATCGACGGTGTCATGTCATCAGACATAATTAAAACCTGAACTTTTAATTAATTATTTTGTCATTTCATAAAAGTCATATTGCGTTATGTTACGAGTTATATTTGAGCTTTGTAAGTGGAATATCCAGTTTCCTCATTTATCAAGGTTATTAAGCTAACTTCAACTGTTTGGGAAACCGGATCACTTGTTCCCCTGCCTAAATATAATATGTGCTGGAGCAGCTTTGAATAAATCAACATAATGAAAGAGCGACCTAGGGGGGTAGTCAGCCCACCCTTAGCTCTTCCTAGTAACTTTTCTTATTTAATGTTCCGCGAGTGCTGTCTCGATTCCCGTTTTTACCGGTAACGCTTTACACCACATCAGATATTTATTGCAATGCCTGAGCGAGTGCTTTCTAACTCAGGATGATGATTACTTACAAATGAAAGTCAACAAGGAGCATCCTAGTTCTTCTACAAGTTGTAAACATTACATATAATATACTTTCGTTATATAAAAGGGAGTGTAACATAAATGGGATAGTCATAAACGATGTAGATCTGTCATATCTGAATGTTATTACTTGTTCCTTACGTTGGAATTGGTAGAAGGGAAGTAATCTCAATCTCTGTTTCTATCCTTGTACACTTTTGCTTCAGTTACTTCCACAACGGAGGAAAATGTACACCGACAATCGGCTTTCTAAAACTATTTCTGTCTCTGAAAGTCTTTTCTGAAGGGAGAAATGATTGTCTCGCTTCTCAATTTAGTCGTGTCTAGTTTACCCATCCGAGTTGGAAAGATGACTCGATCCGAATGAACAGTTCAATGTAATTTCTCTATATATTTTCTATTGATGAGTGGGGGAGAGTGTGTCGTGTCAGAAGCTTTTTCGTTAGTAATCTGAGACTCAAAACTCAGATGAGGTGTGTAGAAAGATTTGCCATTTCACCAAGTGATTATTGATCGGTTTTCTTTCACATAGAAGTATGCCGTGCATAGACTGTTTTAGAATGAATAGCACCAAGTCTTGAAGGTATTTTCTGTAGTAGGATGTACATTATTATAATGCGTCCTTCCAAAAACACTACAGATTGAAGTGTCTCATCGATCACCAGTGAGTTATTTGGACCCGGAGTTTGAGATTTCTCTCTTTTGTGTTGTTTAAAGAGTGTTCCCTTGACATTAGGGGCTGGTTGGTCTGTCTTTTGAATCCTTAATTCTGCATTTTTAATTCTACAAGTTATTTAGTTCCTATAATATATTGCGTGGCATGGCAAAGCAGTCAAGTTGAGGATTACGGTGGGAGATAATCATCAAAATCATTCATGTTGAAAATTAGTCCGTTATCTCTGTTGGTCAGCCATAATTCTAAAATGCAGTTGGGATTATTTGTAACCGTAAATAAATAAATAAAATAGTAACTCCAATTAATTTTTCGAAGTTATTCCCAAATGTACTGTCCACGTAGATTTGAGCTATATGTAGTATTGTGCGTAATAAATATAATTGCAGAAGTTCTTTTCAATCTGTATTATAATTTTTCTTCAAACAGTTAAATATTTCCTGACTGGCTTTAGAACGCAGATAAAAATACTTATCGAAATTTACTGCATTAGAAATGACTATCATGAATGCTTGTGTGTAAATTCAAAATACCAGTTTCTATCTGATTTTATGCCTAAATCACACGAATTAATCGTAAGGTATATGAGAATGCGTTTCAAAAAAATTTGTGTGTAAAGCGAGAGAAAAATGGTTGAGCAAATAATTTAAAACTAGTTTGATGTTATACTGCTATTAGGGGAAAAACAAGACAAGGCATCAGGCTAGTTGGTTACTAATGTACTAATGTATTAGCGGATTTTTAGATTGAGCAGTGTTTTTTATGAAAAGATGATTTACTCCGCTTCCTTCCACCCTCTCTGTTGTACTTGATGAACTTGTGCCTTCTCCTGGGACTCCCGAATTATAATTTTTACAAAGCATGCCGGCCCTTCAGTATATACTTTTTTGGTTCATTTGTATTGAGTTTTCTTCACTTTCAAAACTTTGACTACCTGAAGCACGCACTAAATTGCACCTTAATAACAAGGAAACAATAGAATGAATGTTAACAATAGAATCGAAGGCTTATCGCGTTTCGCAGTGTAACATACATCATTTCCAACTGTTTGGTGAGTGCTTTCACTTTAAACCAGAGCATAGGTAGGGTCGTATATGTATAAACTTCCAGTGTACTCCACTTATTAGTGTATACGTCTGTCATTTATTAAACCTGCTCTCAATTTTTTTCTCATAGAATTACCCTTAATTCCACAACTTAACACTGCTTTCATAAATTTGAATATAGTTTACAGGTCACCTGTCGAGTAAATTTTCCCATGGTAGAGACCAAACCAATTCTCCCCAACTAATAAATAAATTTCTTACTTTGAACTAGAAATTGTTGTTTCAGCTCTAAAGTATTTCTGAAAATACATTCCATGTTCTGTGAAGACCTGCAGCATTCGCAAGTGAGTGCAAGTGCAATGTTCACTTGACGTTAATAATTTGAATTGTGTTTCAAACTGCAGAAATTAAAAAATCAGCTGCTTTTCAATGAAGCTATTAAACTATTATAGAATATTAAATAAAATTGCAATCTAAAGTGACACTGAAACATATATTTCCCGTTTTTTAAGTAAGAGCTTTGAAAATCCATCGCTTTATGGAACAGCTGATACCAGAATCCTTTAAACCCAAATTAGAAATCTTTTACTGAGTCCCTACTAAATTTTCACTGATGCCTTTGTGGGTTTGATTATGTGATTGAAGTTGAATTGATTATATTATAAGCAATATTCAAAATTTCAAATAAATCTTCCATCTCTTTCATCATAAAAAATCTCACAAACCTCACTCACTTTGTGATACTGTTCTCTAGAAACAAAACACACTGAATTTACCATTTCGTATTCCCGTTTTATAACTGGTATTTTCTTCAATCGAAAACCCCAATGGAACTAGGTATGAATATGTCCTTTACTCTGAATTCCACGAAAAGCTTGGTGTGTTAATATAATCGACGGATAAAACTCTAGGACAAAAAGTCAGAAGATTCTTCAATCTCGTCAGGACTTTATGCGTAGTGTCCAAAACGTAATTTATTTATTTTATTTTCCAAATAATTCTCTCTAACAAAGTATTAACCATTCAAATGAAACGCCCGATGTTTAGGGTGAAGCTGAAATTATAAAAATTCTAGAATCTCTTCGTTAGATGTTAATTATTCCAAAAAATCCAATCCAATGGAGCTGTTTATGGGCGCCATATACAACGCACATACGTTTGCTGATTACTTTAATAACTGTCTTATGGAGTTTAGTATTCCAGAAACGTTTCGAATTGTGGATCAGTCAGAATTAATTAAATCGTTAAGTTAAGGCAATTGAGCAGCCAATCTACACTACCATCATCAGCAGTCCCAAGAGGTTGCAGGCGTAGCCATAAGCTTTCGTAGCTGCTGGTAACTAACTTACAATCATAATGATGTTAAAAACCGACAGAGTTGGCATGAACAGAAAGAATGGCATGGGAATAAAGGACTAACCGAATATATTCTGAGTGAGCCAATCTATCTATCTGACAAGATAAGGAAAAGGAGAAAGTAGAACAATGTCCCATACGCTATTTGTTCCATTATTTTTGCTTGGGAAAATAGTTCAAGAAAGTGAAGAGCACTCGGTAATTCCCGTTTGTTTCTAGGCATATTATAGGCTGAACTAATTAAGTTGGGGGTGATCAAGAGAATATTGAGCACAAGCGCACAATAGGAAGGAAATAATTATAGCAATTCATAATTTGAATATAATGAACTCCAACACCCATAAAAAGCTAAACAAGAAGTAAGTCACACTCGGGAAATGCATGCACCAGGGTAGAACAAATATTTTGTCGATGTAGAGAGGTCCAGTAGATAAAAAAATGGATCAAGACATAAAATGGATCAAGTTGGAAAAAGATGAAGCCAACTGAGATGAGCGTTATTGTAATTATCCACAAATGAAACCATTTCAGATTTCATGGTCATCTAAAGAAAGCTTCGGTTTATGTAATGTAACTCAAATTATCAACCCAAATATTTTTCAAATACAGCAAACGATATTCCTGACAAAAGGAACTTTAACATCGACAAACACGGTTCCAATGAAAGCTCAACCGGTCTTGGTACAGAGTTAACCAAACTCACTGTCTTGTCCGCTTCAATATACTGAACTACTTCATGTTTTACTTCAGCTATTGCTTCTCAAGCATCCACTTTTCCGTAAGAACGCCTTCAGTTATTTGAGCCACCAGTTTCGTATACACGGCTTTGCTGGATACGATCTCACGGGCATAAAATCTGACAGTCAAAGCCGAGCTTTCTTTCAAAACGACACATTTCACATCTTCCCATATGAAATTTCCAATAAATGGTGCACAATAAAAGTCCAGCAATTCCATACCCGTTGTCTTCCGAATACGTTTCTTTCCTGTCATTTAAATTAGTATACGTGTTATTGAAAATAACATACTCCGATACATTAATTTCCAACCTTTGTTTAAGTTGTTCTCTCACCAGTATAGCAAACTACATCCCGTTTCATAACCGCGGCTACCTGACCTGTGGGTAAGCTTTCGTACTTTACAATATTCCGTTGCGCTTTCTATTGGTTTTTCTGGATGTGGAATTGTTACCCTCGACGTCAATTTAGAAACATGTCCCACACTTATTACAAACACAAAACAAAATTAAAACTTGAGACTCCTCGGTTACTTTCTTCGCAAACTTTACCAGCAACTAAACAATGTCCCATCCACACCACAAACTTCTATTGTTTAGTCTAATCAGTCTAATGACAATTACTGCGATGCCTATCATAAGCCACACTGGCCATGAAAAAGCTGGCTTTAGAAATTACCAAATAAGCGTGACCTTACCTAGAGAAAAAGCGCTGTAGAACAATTCCAATTTCCTTTCAAAGCCTGGACCACATAGGGCATCGTCGGGCATACGGATATCACTAGATTCCCATGTTGTCACTCTTGTATTGAGCACGTTGTCGTAATCCTGTTAAAATTCCATTTCAATCAATGACGAATGACGTGTTTAAATTCATAGATATCTCATGCCACGTTAGACGTTATGTAAGATGTGGGCGACAAATTTTTCCTCTTTAATAGAAACTGAAAAGACCAATAATAATTTTCTTCTGTTGCAACCGATTAGAAGGCTTCCAGACGAGCTAGGAATGTTTGTTTCTACTACAAAAAGTATTTGTGTTGTTTTAAAAATGTTAAATACAACCCAACCTTACCATTCTCGGAGAAAGTACTTCAAAGAGACAACTACAAACGAACACAAGATATCAGACACCACAGACAGTAGTATTACCGAATCATTTTGGATTTGATAATAAACAGTTTAATTTAATAAATAAATGAACATGCGTTTGAGCCCGTGCTATTGATGAGTTCACAGAAGCCTCAGCCAGCGTCATGTGCACGCACTCTCGAGGGAAGTATGGGAATGGTACCGCTCGTATTAAGTAGCGATTCATATTCACAGGTCCACAAGGGTATAACTTGAATAAAAATTTTCAATTTAGCTGCCAATATTCAGTTTGAAGAAAGATAAAGAAACACAAAGCTCATTTTCGCGTAAACTTTAAGAAGTGGGTGTGGCAACTTTCTCTTTCCAAAACTGGTCAGATTTATGTTTTTTTGTAAATCCTCTTAAAATTATTTTTGATAAGCGACTTAAATTCAGAAAACAAAAGTATATTCTTCAAAAATATTTCTTAAGATTTTTAAAAGGTGAAAGTAGAGGAGGAAGTAGCCCCACCCATGCTACTTTCTCTATAAGAAAAATAAACGAATAAAATTAAAATCTTTCTTCAAACCGAGCATTGGCAGCAAAATTGAATTTTTTTTATTTAAGCTAGACGCTAGTGGATCTACGAACATGAATCGCTAGGTAATAGGAGCTGTACCACTCCTATACTTCTCTCTTCAGTCGGTATCTCTCCCTCAGGAAACCCTCCTTCAAATGCTCCAGTTTCATTTTTAGCAACATTGATCAATCAATTCACAGTTCAAGAGTGACATAATCACAAAGTACAATTACAAAGCAGTACTACGGTGTAATCAAAGCGGAAGAGAAGTTTTTGCAATATTTTCGAAATTGCGGGCTTCAAGCAACTTCAGTGACTGAGGCGCAGCTGGAGTCTCCAGTGTCACATGTCACATCTCTTGAGATGGAAAGTCATGCTTAGTCGTTTCACTAACCGAATTTGCCATCGTCATTCCCTAACCTTACCGCAAACGAAGCCTCTCCAAAATAGAAACCATTAACAACGTCTGCAAAAGCCAAATGAATCGCATTGTAATGTTTTTGTGATGTAACTTGATTGAGATTTATCTTTTTGGAAGAAATGAATCTATTTTGCATTGATAATCAAAACATCTTAAATTATAACTGACGTCGTTCAAAGACATTGAACAAATCAGGACAATACTAATCAAACTTTCACCTCGTCATGCGTCATTAAAAAGACAAAACAAATCATACACATTCACGACGATCTAATTACTGTTTGGGAACCATTCTCTAAAAATCAACGATAATACCAATTATTCAAACAAGAGAATCTGGATAATCTAGAACAGTGGGAAATTATTTGGATTCAACAACGAACCTAAGCGGAACCTGTTCTACTTACAACTCTCGGGATTATTGGGATTTACTATTGGGATTTTGTATACTTGCAATTGATATTGACTCAAAACTAATACACACAACATGGTCGTGATAGGTACTTCAAGTTCTAATAACGTTTCCGTCGAACCGTTCATATAAATTGTTGAGTCCTCACGTGGAAATGGAAACTCTTCCGTATGGAGATGGGCTGGAAATAATCAATGAGGGCAAGTGTAGACTTCATGACTTAGGTCTGGGTTAGTAGTAAGTAGAAGGCATGGACAAGAGAGTCAACTCTTATGGAATGAAAACTCCTTACAGGCGTGTTGAGAAATTTTTCGTTGCATTGGGGCAATGTTTTCACGGCCAAACACATTTCATTGAGTTAACTAAGAGAATCGCTATGGACCAACAGTAAAACGCGGCTTATAGCCACCCCCGAACTGTAGTCGCCTCTTTAAAACTACCCCATCTCTTCCGGGAGATTTAACAAGTAAAGCCTCACCATTAAGTAATAATACATTCCGGGTTTTACGATTTCTAGCTTTATTTTATTTACAAAAATCACTACTTTTTAATAACGCCGTTGACGGACATCAAGTTCAGAAATATGGTAGTCAATCCTATCTTTGATGAAGACTATCCTATCTTCGCCACGTCAACTTTATGGATATTGCAGATCTTGCTGTAAAAGCATGAGGTAAAATTCGCTTGTAGCTATGATGCCTTTGATATTAAATATTGAGTACTTTTTCTTGTATAACTACTTACCACCTTGATTATTGGCAAAAACACATTTGAATTTTAGTATATTATACAATATATTGGCAGGCAGGCGCGATATATAAGCTTCTCACAATGCTTCTGGAACTTCTCAAGTAAGCTGGAATCGTTTAAGATGCAGAATGCTCCCAGATTAGTTGTAGACAAGCAGATTTTAATCATCGTTCTAATTTTAAAAGTTTACACGATTTCTTATAATTATTATTAAACTCATTCCGATCACCTTTTGGGGGTTTCAATGACAATCAAGCAGCTGCTTACAATTCAATATGAGATTACAAATAGAAAGCGAATAAAAATGATCCAACAGAAAATTTGCAGCCACCAAATAGACATTAATACCGAGTAAGCCGTCTGACTCTTTCAGCTATAAGCTCCTGCTATTCACTGTTTGATTCCATTGAAAACAAACAATATCAAGAGTTTATTTCATTTTCTTCACGTACATTCTTCTTGAGTAAATTGCCTTGATGAGATGACAGTCATCAATCATGAAACTCGATAAGGCCTCTACGTAATTTAATAATTTGATAGACTCTCCACTAGTTATGTTAGTTACGGATTACGCTACTGACAACCAATTGGAAAGCTATTGGTTTTGTAACTCATCCAGTGAAAATGCAATTATGCGTTCAAATCTACATGTATCACGTCTATTGCTCGTATATCTAACTGGGGGGATTTAATTGCTTCTTTATGAATACCCAGCGAATAAGTTTATTTATCTACAACACACCAGTTT
>Ga0194135_10002270_pt1 | contig 11635 bp, 9 predicted proteins | sample LitLau_LLRF_2013_FD_134024 | JGI IMG/M metagenome (GOLD analysis project Ga0194135, IMG submission 134024) | Freshwater sediment microbial communities in response to fracking from North America - Little Laurel Run_MetaG_LLRF_2013 (version 2) | ecosystem: Environmental > Aquatic > Freshwater >... | reverse complement strand
CCGTTAACACACTCAAGTCAGCACTTTCCAGAACCCAAAGAAAACCAGCAGACAATTCAAACACAATTAAGGTAATGCTACAATCAAAATTGCTCGCTAAAGTAAGCAAAAAACCGCATAGCTCTAGGGATAACGGTTCTTCCCTGAGGATGATGCCGAAATTTCGCTTTCGGATGTCCTAACATTCTTAATACCGACTTTCGGATCACAATTTTTGGGCTCAAATGACTCCACTGATGTCAGCTTTAACCCATTACCCTATGGTCCCAGCTCTCTCCGGGATACTCTGTATACCATGACAATAAAAAGCTTTTATCAGCGCTCTCTTTCTATATTGCAGGAGAATACAATGTTAATTGAAGAGCTGAATGAACTGAGAACAAAACTAGCACGTATGGAAGAAAAACTGAAGAAATATGAGACACTCGTAATAAACGCTTCAGGGAAAACTTCCTCAGTCCAGGTGGTCAAGAAAAACATAGAAAGACTTCTTTTCTCTCAAAACGAAGTCAACCAGGAATTGGCCCAAAACCTCCATCAAGCTAAAACGGAAGTAAAAATGTTGGAAGAACAAGTGCAATTTCTGAAACGCCAAATAAACCCTACCTAAAAAAGTAAAAGTAAACTTTCATTGTAATACAGAACTCAAAAATTTTACATTGCCTGAAGATGTATAAAAACACAGGTACCCGTTGGTATTATAAAACATAATAAATAAACATATTCCAAGTATTCTAATAATAACAAGATTATTAAAATTAATCTAATAATCACTTGATAGATAGTGTTTCAAGTTAAAACTTGTTTCATAATACTCTGGCGGTGGGAAATGTCAGAGATGAGAGATGATGCCATTAATTGAGGGCTAATTTCTTTTCCTAAAAATTGGGAGAGAAGAACTCTCGGAGGTTTTCCACCCCCATGACTTAAACAATCTTTTCGATACCGCTCACCTGCATTTCTTGAAAACGGATCCGCAACAAAGTAAGTTTGCCAAATGCACGAAGCCACAGACCGAGAGAGGAGGTAGGAATAATATCTGAAATAATAAAATCCCAGTCATAATACGGAACGTGATTTATGGAAAATTACTACATAAGGTTTTTCAAAAATGTGTGGATAGCTCTGAAGAAACAGTTTATGTCATAGATTAATTAACTAAACCTATGTAAAAGCTGGGGTTTGCCAAGATTTTGGGCAAGAAATGAGCAGGAAATCGATCGGCTTGTATTACAGGATACTCAATAATATTCTTCGATTGCATTTTCAACAGTCATATGACTGGTAGGACAATGATTTGACATGAACGTCATGAATCTACGCGTAGTCTTAACGTTTGTTTTATGGTAGATGATTCATGCGAATAGTTTCTACCCATATATCCATAAATATTAGCGGGTAATACATGCCTTTTTACATGAACAGCCCATTCGTTCTTAGAACGTTTTCCAAGACTTGCATGTCTAGTTTCAAAACTAAACTAGCTTAAATACTAACCTTGCACCGTATCCAACCAGATGGGAAAACCGTAACTGCCATCCAGTATTTTCAACTGGATCCATGAAGTAATATTCCCGTTGAAGATCAGAGAACAGCTTGGTACTAGAGTCTATGGGAGCATCGCTGTGCAGTCGTTGATCCAAAACAGAGTACAATACCTAAAGCAACGTTTAGTTTCACAATTTTACATTTACATTACAGTTATTTTCCACTAGCAATAGATTAACCAAAAAATATGTAACAAGTATTTAAATGGGACCTTCCGTATGATTTCCACATACTTGAACGTAGTTGATAAGGTCTCGCTTACGGCTAACCTCGTTCCCTGCCCTCACTACTTCCACCTCTATAATTACAATAAAACATTATTAAGTCTACTACCTGAGTTTGGGTTTCAGTTGCAGACAGAAGGTGTTTAGCTTGGCAAAGTTTGTTGACAACACTGTCAGGCATACTCTCCTTGGTTTGAAAGTGTCTAGTAAAAGTGCGAAGGACTCGAGGGTCAGCTAAGAAAAATTCCATGAGAATACTAGGGACTTCAGCGAAATCTGTGGCGCACCGAGTACCAGTTACATGTTGATGCCTGGTCCTGGCCATCATGGAGTGAAGCGCATGACCCATTTCGTGTACAAGGTTTTCTAGTTGTCCAGGACTCAGAAGGCATGGGCCTGACCACCGAGGAGCCTAAAAATTCAAAATTGTGTAACAAACCAGCAATCTATTTTAGGTTTCATATCTGGTTATTTTGTTTACTTCTAATGGTAAAGACTTAATAATAATGATATTAGTAAGAAAGCGGCCGAAGATATGGTCACTCTCTCTTCTACGACATATAGACAAATTATTATAGAGTGACTTTCCTTCTATTGGCCAGGGTATTATACTGAGGTCCCGTAGTCAATTGACTACTAGACATCAGATCTAGGGGGCCTATATTAGCGGCAGGGTCTCATTATAAGACCCTGGGAAGTCACTCTAAAAGGATCCAGATTCCAGATATAGAGAGCTGCCCTAGGGCCTGTTAAACTCTTGTTCATGATTTTTACAGCATTATTTATAAGCATATAATGTAAATTATCTAAACTATCTGAACCAATGTGGCGGTTTTTTAAAAAGAGCGACATAGCGGAAACATTAATTTTAACGCACCTTTGATGAATATTGCCGTCTTACAATAAACTTACATGAAAATTGAGCATTAGTACGACGACGGGATTTTGGTAAGTTCCGTCGCTTTGCATACGGCCTCCACGAATTGTGAAGTGGCAATCTTGTTCGGGTTTCCCAGGCCGTCGGTAAAAATCACAGTAAATATGGCCTAACAATCCTTCTGTCTCATGAACGACTGCTAGTTTGTATACATCAGACGCCCAAACTTCCTCCTCACTTACTCGCTCGTAATTTAAGCTGATGCCAAATAAACATTGAGTCAAATTATTTAGCCCTTCCATGCAAGCACCGAGACAAAAGAAGTCGGCTACGTCTACTGCTTCAGACTGAAATAGAAGAATGTTTCGTAATAATTAAAGTATGTCCATATGGATTAGGACAAACGGCACAATGCAAAGATTTTCAGAGCTGCTTTTCTTTGGCTTAAAATCGTTAAATAGTGGTTAAAAACCAACCTGCATAAATTCATGCTTGAGTTGTCCCGAAAGGTAATTAACATCCCACGGATAGATCGACTGTGCTTTTGGATTTTCCCTTTGCTTAACTTTCAACAGACTTCTTAAATCTTCCATCGCTAGGGGTTTTATTTCTTTATTCAAAGTTTCAAGGAAAGTTGCCACAAATTCTGGAGACTCTGCTGTTGTTCCTCGAAGAGCTCGGTGAGTGAATGAAGAGAAACCACACGTAACTGCAAGCTCGTGCCTTACTTTCAATAATTCCTGCAGTAAGTACTCCTGATGATCGTCTGGATGTAAATACACTTTATAAGCTGCCTCTCTTACCTTTTCTTCGGCACAATCAGACTGCAAACTATTAACTACTATTTTATCACCCTGAACTTGAAAAAAATTAGTAACCCCAGATGGCAACTTGTTTTTTTCAATAACTCGTTCACGACTAGTTCCATTAATAAAATATTGCCCAAGTGTCATGGCTGATTCAGTAAGTGATACAACCTTTTTACGTTCAGAGTCTGATAAATGTATCCCCGATTGTTCAAAATCAAACAAAAACAACTTAGCAACATGGTTGTCAACATCGGAGGTGGGAACTTTGTCTCCATTGAAAACAACACTTCTCAGACAATCGTACAGTTCTCTGTTAGTGTTCAGTTCTTCAACCAGGGTGCTGATATGGTAGGTTGCATGTTCAGCCGCTTCTCTGTAAGCAGCCTTTGGATGGGCTACTCTTATAAACTCTGCCATATCCGCAACGCAACATAGTACGTTGCTCAGATCATCAAAAACGTCAACCATCTTCCTTTCCCGCTTTGAAGATGTTGCCTCCTGGACAAGTTCGCTTGCCCTCTTACAGGCGTCATCTTTAATTGCATAGAATCCAATAGGCGATGACAACTTATCTATCCCGAATAAAGTCTTTTTTTCACTTAAAAAGCGAGATTTTGGTCCTGGCAGGGTATTGAAAGCTGCACCAAGGGAGGACCATGTTGCTACAGACCGTTTCACAGTTCGAACAACGCGTCTGCTTATTTTATCTAATTTTCGGCTTGCCATTCGGAAATACATTATACTGCTTTGCTCTAGGTACTGTCAATTAAAAAACACACACAAGAAAAATATAAATTTGTTTCACCGTTTGTTTAGATTTTTAGACGCCATATTCGTTGTTTACGAATATTTTCTAAAGACACGTACCTTTGGAGAACTGTGCCACTTGGCGGAAACGTTTTTAAAAAATATTTGTGGGAAGTAAGTAGGTATCTACCTACCTATCTGGTAAGCTAGGTAGTAGTACTATCATTATTATATATTTCGGCCAAATAGTCCAGCAGAGAGGCCATAAAAAATATTTCTATTCTATATCAAATCAACTTTTTTCGAGGAGCCGTATAATATATTTTTGTCTTTTGATAAAGCTATGCTAGGTACCTATAGGTACCTACCCCCAAACTTCATTATCATTTATTGTCATTGTTCAGGATATTAGGACCCGATAATAGGTTTGTATAATATAATATAATAGTGTTGTAGAGTGCCTGAGGGAGTGAGGGTAGATAACAGCTTGTTAGGAGTTGGGAATTACCTAGTCCTCACACTTTTGACCTCGAAACCCCTCTATAAAATAAATACCTACTCGTTCTGGTTACAAATGAACAGGTAGCAAACTACTGCCAACAATTTTTTCTTAATTATTGGTAAGTCCCTACTTTTAAGCAACCTAGTTGGAGGGCCCATTGACATGCATACACAAATTATACATCGGTAGGTACTACTTTTATATTAATTAATAAGGTTCAGACTTTCGTTTCAATTTTTCAATTTTCTTTCCTATTTTTGCATTGCCAGTTGCAGCAGGCCTATCATCTGGCACTGTGCTTGGCTTCCATAAATGAAGACATCCACTTTCTCCCCCAGTAATCAGTGTATTCTCCTGTAAAATAAGACATACTATTTTTAGACACTTCCTGAATCGTCTTTTTCATCCAATACCTTCGCTGATTACAGAATCTTTCCGATGGAATTAAGCGCGGGGACGAGTAGTAGACAATAAGTCAGTCGAATCTCATAAGTCATTTCGACCCCGCTTCACGAGCGGATCAGAGTGGCCGAATCAAAGTACTTAGATTTCAACCTGAGTTGAGTAGATTTAGGTGGGACTGCGTACGGTACATGTCCTCATTGACGAATTCGTACTGATGTGGACTTGTCATTTATGAAACCGATTGCTTGCCAAGCCGACTTCCTTCACCTCCGTTGTTGGCGTTGTTTGGGGTGTTTCGGTGTTTAGTGTGCGATTTGGTAGGTAGGTAAGGTCCTACACCTACATGTATTACCTATATTTAGAAAGCAATAATTAAGAGGAAATAAAATACTTTGACTACACCTAGACCCTTTGGGATGAATACGGCAAGCCAGTAACAACGAACGAAATAATAATAATAATAACTCTTATGAGTAACTTACCTGAGATATATAAGAGCTGGTTCGAATTATACCGCGGTTCCCAGCTAATGGAATGGGTGATTCAATCGATCCATCCGTGACTGGCAACACCCATGCACTGTCCCTAAAACGATAGGGTTTAAAAAGCATAGAAAGTAAACCAAATTTTAAAATACGATTATTTGATTTTAATTGAAAGTAAATAACTTACATACAAAAAAGGTCAATCAAACCATTCACCTCGGTGATATTTGGAACAGCCAGCAAAAAGGTACCGACAGCCGGAAACCCGATAGTTTGATAAACTGTGTATGTACTTCCTTCAATTGAACCAAGCGGCAGGGTTTGTTATTGTTTCTTTACGCGGTATCTCCTACTCGCCTTTGGCTCCTGGGGAGCCCAAGAAGAAATTTACGAATGTAAAATAGAAATATTAAATACATTATTATTATTATTATTATTATTATTATTATTATTATTATTACATTATTCATTGAAGAGATGGATGGTTTGATTGGCTTTTGTTATGCACGTTAGTTGTTATATAATAAAAATATCTTCTCACTGTGTCCGCGATTGGTATCTAGACATGAGCAATTCGACAGCGGAGGCTGAAGGTTTCTGGTGTAGTAGTCGCTGGTCAGCCTGAGTATCACTATTTTGTGATTATAGGACTAATTGTTATTAAAACAAATAACCCACCCATTTCCGGAAGAAGATCCAGATACAATAACAAGTTGACTCGGTGATTTGCGATGGACATCAACGATATATGCGGAGTCGTCCGGCACAGACAAAAACCCGGCAAGCTGTTCCCTCGACCATTGGGCCTCTGGAGCCGCTCCCTCCGTTTGCCACATTTGGACCGTCTCAACATGGGTCACGACACTCAACGTTTCCTCTCCATTCCATCGAACCTTGGCAACGCTGCTTTCTGTGTTGAAACTGGACAGTAGTGCATCATCTTCATTGGGTTGCTTCAAATCGAATAAGTTGACGATTCCATCGGTTGAAGAACTTAATACGGAGTCCGATTGAGTTGGATGGAAAGCCGTCTAGGTACAAAAGTTAAACAATCAACAAACCAACTACAGCTGTAATCTTTTCAGGATCCAAAGTCAATGGACTCTTCAACTGGTGTGGGCTATTTACAGTTTCAGCATAAAAAACTAGGATGAGGTAGTGAAAACCGTTTCCATTCGCAGGGTCGCAGTTGTATTGAAAGTTGCAGAAAGTTGAGCACGCTATACGAGGCGTCTCGCAACTGCAACTGTCATTACAATTTACCACGAATTGAAGCCCTGTACAGACTCAGAGAAAAGGTTTTCACTCATCATACCTATATAAAAAAAGAAGGTTTCTTCGTCATCGCACGAAGTTCCGGTCGTAGTAGTTTTTATGCTGAATCTGATTCTATAAATAATCCATTGAGTCAGCTTTTTCTGTGGAATTGAGTGCACCGATTTCAACCATTCACGCTCAACCCAGCGAAAGAACACTGAAAGATTTTAATCCAAAATTTAAATTTTGGCACTACAATAGCTCCCTTAGAATTATTTTCAGGCCTAAAATAATTTATTGTGAATTGCCATTGCCCTTACTTTTGCGTCTACTTTTCCAGTTATTTTTATTTTTATCTTGGTTTGATACCTAGAGATAACGTGCTTGCTATACTCTACTTACGGAAGTAATGTCATCGGTATGGGATTCCCAATAGCCGCCGAGCAAATTAGAAGAGCGCAGGTCCCAAAAAAGCAGAAACGCGTCGCCCTCGACAAGGTCAGTACCAGCACAAATTATGCGGTCGGTGCAGGAAACATCCATGCAAGACAGCGGCTTATTTTTGCCACCTTTAAGCTCATTACTGCAGCGTCCCGTTCTCAAATCCCACAGCTAAAAGAGTTGTTTTATTTATTATTTTGCTCACTCTATCAAAAGCAGCCATAAACTTATACCCCAGTAAGAGTTGAAAAAAGGTTAATTCCACCAGTCCACCACAATATTTTACTCTATCAAATGTAACCATAAAGGAATACCAGTTACAGTTGAAGCTTTAAAGCAAGTGACCTACAATAACTCAAAGCCACTGTCATCCAAGCTTTGACTAGGACTAAGGTATAGGTAGGTATCAATGCTTACTTTCAATTTCCCATCGAGAGACGAAGTATATAAAAGATCACTTGACTCTGAACTAAACTTTACATTAGATATTTGTTGAGTATGGCCTTTTAATGAACTTAAATGCACAAACTCTCCATTGTATATTTTATAAACTTCGGCTAAACTATTTGATGTTGCAATAGCGCATGTAATATCTGAGCCAGTCCTAGAAGAAAACAAAAAGGAACTTAATAGGTAACATTATAAAGAATAATAAAGTACGCGGCTACAAAAAAACCTACTATTTGGCAAAATTTATTTTTAATTTGTCATTGTAGGCACCCTGAAGATGGGCGGTGTGATACCACAATTGGCGCTAGGGAGTAGGGACCCCACTTAATATTTACAACGCCGCACCGGGTTATTGGAACTTTTAAATTAATTTAACACCAGCCTATCCAATAGTATAAGCTGGATGGCCCCGGCTCCTTAACTTTCGAAGCAAAAACGGTAAATATATTAATCTGAGCATTATTCTTGAGACACAGGCAGCAGTCGGGGGCGCTGAGATTTAAAGGAGGGGAGCCCCCAGGACCCGTTCCGTTATTACAGGGTGCACTAATCGCGTGCCAGCAAAAGCCAGTTACAATTTATACATACCCAATTGTTACATAGCAGAAAAAGTTTTTTAATAGTTTTAAATACAAACCCAGTAATATTTAAGTCAACAATATAAAGTTTATCTAAAGAAACCGATTTTTGGGCAGCACTGCGATACACCACCAAATCATCTATTGAAGTCATTTAAGTAGCTCAATTGTTTATGAAAACTGTACAGCAACAAATTTTGTAGCTTGTTAACTATTCTATTAATTAAAATTGAAGTATTTAGATGTAAAAAATTAACAAATAACAACGCATGGGATTTTTTTGTAAACAAAAACAAAAGAACGCCATTTACATTTATTGCGATATATCGATATGTTTAAGTATAATTCCCGCGTATTTTTAAAATATATGTGTGTCATAAAACCGAAATGTAACGCCGATTCAAGAGAGGCTGGACCGAAAAATATTTGTACAAAAGTTATACCAAGAACAGAAAAAAACGTGTTCATAAATAAATCATTAACTTCGTTAATCATTAATTAAGTCCTACCATATCCTAAGAGTCAGACAGTTTTCAGGTAAAAATTATATACCTATATTATTAATTAATTAATTATATATGCATAGGATGTATGTACACTTACCTGTCTATCCAGACATATCTGTTGTATTAGGGTTAGAGCTTTTCTGATTTATTAGACTATAGGCTTGCATGGGGCCACCAATGCCATCTGGGAGCATGAGTAATTTATGACTGGCTTTCATATGACACTGCAGTAAACGGCGGTTGGCAAACAACATCGCACAATGTGCACAGGCGAATGGGTTCACTTTTGAATGAGTATTGACCAAATGGATCTCAAGTTGCTCGGCTGACCGGTACGATTTCGGACACATCCCACACGTGTATTTCCCCGGTTTCGAGCATGTCTTTCGGTGCATGGAAAGCACAACATGACTTCGATATCTCCTTCCGCAATCCTAGAAAAATTCAAGTTGTAAAATATCGAGGCCATCGCGTTGCATACTGCTTGTTAGTCCTTTTTTTACCAAACCAACATTCGAGCCCAGCCGGGAAAAATTGAAAAACCTAAAACCCTGTGGGATTATTTTCCGGTTGGAATGTTTATTTTGGCATACTTACAACACATGTGTAAAATTCGAAAAGCACAGAAAGGCATAACGCTCCGAGAGAACTCATATTATAAGAATGCTACGACAACGTCTCGTTTTTGGCTTTGAATAATATTTAATATTTTGATTTTTTAGCCTACCTTACACTCAATTGCACGCTCTTTGGTGTGCTTATTTCGAATATGGTCCCCAATTTTACTTTTAGAAGACTCTTTTTTTCCGCAGAAGTCGCACTCAAATCTCTTGTCCTTATGTACAGCCAGTTTATGGTTCCACAGCTTGGGGTAACTATCGTAGGATTTGGAGCACAAATCACAATGATGTGTTTTTGTGCCGGTGTGGGCTTTCAAATGGGAAACCATCAGATGTTTAACGTTTTTCTGTGAGCCGCAGATGCGACAATGATACTTCATCTAAAAAAATTGGAAAAGAGAATTATTTAAGTGTAAGTTAAGTGTAAGAGAGGGCCCTAATCTTCGCCCAATAAAGCCATTTTTATTTATTTATTTATTTATAACTAGAGAAATTTAGGGATATTTTATTATCTTACGTAGGTAGAAAGATATCAACTGAATGTTTGAAATTCTCAAACTTTTCCGTCCAAATTTGGACATTCGGAAAATTTAGAAGGACACCGCAGCCTTGACTTAACGTGAAGCTAAATATACACGATATCCAGTATATTTCCAGTTTCAGACAATACAAGAGACGTATAGTTGCGATACTACAATATTGTGAATAACAATAAATGATGTAACATAAACTCCTCCCCTATTCCCAAGGCAGTTAACTCTCAGCTATATTAACAACATTACATCAAGGCTACTTACAAAAGGATGGCAATTGTTATAGTGCTGGCGAAGGGCTAGAGGGTTCGAACTTTCTTTTCCGCAAAGACGACATTTCTTTTCAGTTCGGGTGGCTGGGTGTTTTAATCTCGAGCATTTATGCTTCTTCCACGATTCAATAGTTGCAAAACGCAGGTCACACTGCACACAGAGACAGTCCACCGGCCAATATGCATCACCTTTTTGTACCTGCAAGTCGACGGTAATAGTTGAAGACCTATTGATCTGCATCGTCGATATAATTTGAACATAATGAAGGAGCTGTTACCTACTCCGTTTTATTAAATTATGAAATTTGTGTGAAGTCATTGTCTCCTTCATTCAAAACCTATTTCTATAGGTACAGACCTACTGTCAATGCGGACTCACCAAATGCGTTGAAATATCAGGTTTGTTAGGCTTCGCTGTTTTAAACTGGGTTTCTTGGCATTCTTGCTGATCTATTTCTATAGCTGCAATTGAAGTCTGATGGTCCTGCCCGGTTTCATTCTCATTGGCATTGCCAGTAGCAGTTTCCTTTATTTACAAAAAGGTAGATTAGCTAAATGGGCTCTCAAGTTTATAGTTTTTTAAAGAATAAAAAATGTCGAGTAAGTACCTTAATTAGACGGATTAACTTAATTAGAAAATAAACTCACAGGAGAGGTAGTCACTACTAAAGGACATTTGTGAAGGTGGACGCTCTCTTGATTAGGGCAACTTTCACCGCAATTAACACAACAATAAACAATACGTTGAGGCCATATCTGAAAAGAAAAATACACTAGCACAATATGTAGGTGAGATGTGTGTAGGCGTGGGGCTATAACCCATGGTATATCTAGAATCTATAGTCTATTGATGTACAGATCTTGTACCCACTTGTACTTACACAGTGACGTAACTGCCTAATCTCAAAAAATAATACATAATTTTATGCCTTAATTACAATTTTTGCTCACTTTTATCTCCTTTATGACGCCTCCAAGATCAGGCGCGGCGCCCAGGGCGGACCGTTTCCACTCCACCCCCTCTACTTACGCCTCTGCCAACCCCGGCTCTTCTGCCTTTTCTTTCTGACCCAATGCCACAAAAGGATTAAAAAAAAAATACCTAGGTATTTGTTCAAGGTTGGCAGAAACCTCTAGTTAGGTATCTATTTTTAATTTGCCGTTTCATTACCCTGTTCACTTTTATGCATAATCATAAATCATAAATAGTGGTTATTGGTTGGTTTTTTGTTCAATGGTGATACCTTACCAATCTTACATTCTTAGGGCTGTGTCGACGACCTCCCTTTTTCTTCCACATAAAGTTAAGTATCACATAGCGGTAGCTAAATGCTACCTTTATGTGACACATAACTTTATGTGGAAGAAAAAGAGAGGTCGT
>Ga0194135_10002269_pt1 | contig 11639 bp, 8 predicted proteins | sample LitLau_LLRF_2013_FD_134024 | JGI IMG/M metagenome (GOLD analysis project Ga0194135, IMG submission 134024) | Freshwater sediment microbial communities in response to fracking from North America - Little Laurel Run_MetaG_LLRF_2013 (version 2) | ecosystem: Environmental > Aquatic > Freshwater >... | reverse complement strand
TCAATCTAAACTCTTATTTAACTAATAAGCCCAATATGCCTATACACATCCTCTCGTTCCTTAGGTAAGTCCAGTTAGAGTTTAAAGTGTTAAGCATCACCCGACAGATCATATCATTCTCTCCACGTGGATGTTCTTTAAACTTTTACTACTCTCCTTTCATCACACCATTCAACATTATTACACACACACCTTTTGTGTGTTTACTCGTATCTCATGGTGTATAGTCTCATCAACCCATGGCTGTCTATATCTATATATTATCTTCTTCAAAATACATCTGTCTGTGTCTGCCAGACACACAACCTTATCTTCTTTATACTCGTCTACATTTACTTAATAATAAGTGTGTAATAGCTTCATGCAAGTTCATTCCTATAAACTACGCGAACCTTTATATACAAATGCATCCAGATAGACTTTTATGAGAAATACTACATAGAACTACATAGACACTCATCGTCCTATATCCATTCACACACGTGAAATGATAAGCCTTTTGCAAATCCCATAAAACTAAATGCAAATCATCTAGACAGACCCAGACAGCCAGACAAACCGTTTCTACACTCTCGATTACAAGAGAGGGAGAGAGAGAGAGAAGTTATTTAAGACTTCAAATAATTTGCATACTTGTTGACCAATTCAAATAACTCTCTTACAAACACACATTTCGATACGCACGAGACAATTTTACAACAGCTATATATCATTTTACACACTAATATAGAGTGGGTGACTTGTTTTGTAGTCACATTTTAAACGTACAGTCAACAGTTAGAAAACCACTTATAAAATTACTCTTTATATAACTACACTGTCTGCAATCAGATTTACTTTCATATCTATTAACTTGTTATCCTGACAATTAAATACATTCATCCATATACAATTTACACACTCCGCTAGTCCACAACTGCGTTTTGCTCGTTCGTAATGATGATGATGAGATGACAGGTGAGGAAGGAAGCCCAGAAAAACAAGTTAGTTTGTTATAATGTCGAATAACAATCATCGTATCACATCACTCGCAGCCTTATAAGCTTTTAACTTATAGCATACCAAAGTCCGGTTGCCCTAAATAACAACGAAAGGACATGTGTGTGTGTCTGCGTTTGTCTGCATTCTGCAATGTATATCTCCATTCGCATATATAACGGTCCCCTTCTTCTATATCCAATCCAACATGAATAATTCTCTTTAATGACTAATCCTTTTGTGCGTTGTGTTTAATGCTAATTAACCTCGTGTGTGTTTCTCTCTCTTTCACATTCACACGCCCTGTATTTCCCTTTCCTACGCACAAAACTACGCAGGGAACTGTGTAAACTGGTTAATTCTTTAAGAAATTGCCATTGACAAAGTTTCTTTAACTTGTAACTTTTTATTGGGGTAATCTATGACTCTCTCTCTGCTTTAGGGTTTATTTATTGCCGAGCTTTTATGAGGAATTCGGATTATTCATTCTCTTTGTACCGGATGGGTGACGCCAAAAATGAATCATTTAATTGATTTACTTCTCGATGATAATGATGAGTCCATCGCAATATAAACTTGAAATAATCGTGATAAGCCAGCCTACTTTTACTCATACTTTACAGCAGCAAGTTTCAACTTGCAAAATACTTAATATATAAAACCTAACCGGTGAATGAGACATACACAGCAGTGCTCATTGTCTTTCTGTCCACAGCAGAAACATGCATGCCTACACAACAATATCATATAGTTTTTAGCCACTGGCAATAGACTATTATTCATCATCTTTAACTCTTTGTGAATCCTTCTCACACTTCTGTCCATTTGAAATTCTTTTGAATGAAATATTTGCGAAAATATTTTCCTTTAGGCTAAGAAATTCATCGCTCTACCAAAGAATTTAATGTTGACTCATCCCAAAATTATGATACTATCGATATTTAGAACCAGATAGAACTGGAAGTAGGAGTCATCATCTCGTTCTCATTGCAAAACTTTGTAATTCGATTCGCCAGAAGTATATCGTTTAACTGTTGCTCTCAAGAGAAAACTTCTGCAAAAAATATTTTAATTATTTATTAGCATTATCTTTCAATCCTCCTTCCTTTTTACAATATTTTTCAGTCTGGTCGATTCAATAACATATTTCTCAACTCCAAGAAATAAATTCAAGCAAATAAAACAGTCAGCAGACACTCATCTAGATATCAACATGTTACTGTTTAACTTATCGGCAGGAGACAGCATGGCTTATGTTTCAAAATTTCAGTGTTATTGTTTTTATAGTCAATCAATAAATTACGAAGCTAGAGTTCAGTTGATGTTTGGTCCGCCTGCCATTATACTTTAGACTTAATTTAAATCACTTGAAACGTGTCAGACATGTTTAGAGGTTTTGTTCAAAGTTGATTTTTTTAAAATTAAAAGTCACGTTGAAGCACAAGAGCTCCGTATCAAGCTGTTATATTAGCCGTTATATGAATCCATTAAAATGAATTTAGAATTAGGTAAAGAAGATTTAGTAATACATTTCATGTGCATTAACGAACTTCTAGCGATGAAAAATATTTACGTGCAATTTTTGTTGTGTCTAAAAAGCTTAAAGTTTCAAAACTGGAGAGAATGTATAAACTACGTCTAGCAAATTTGTGCACAGCTAATTAAAATCCACAAAATTATAAAATGACATCCACGCAAACTTTCTTCTTAAAGACCGTTTTACAATGAGCTATTGAGTCATATCTTTTATTTTGTTTCTCCAACTTTATAGATGACACCCACGATCCCACGAGCCTACGGATTGAATAATAATTAAGGATGAGTTACATCATCTCTCCAGTATTTAAATGAATAATCCAACCAACCCAGCCTCTGATTAAAAATACCCCAATAATCATATTCTGTATTTTTTATCAATAATCCACAAAATATCTTCTAACCTACTATTCTTGATCAGACTAAAAACCCAAACGGAAAACAAACAATAACTCTCTAATCTTATTTACCGCAGAAATTATAATACTTACAATACTCTCCTTATCTTTATCTCAAGCTATTATTATTATTAAATAATCAAATTATGCAAAGCATATTCTACATATGCCATAAAAACAATAAATAAATAATTCCCCCTTCAGTTATTCGCAACATCACAACCTCCCAGCTTAAAATGTTTAAATTGTAAAGACACGATAAGAATTTTAAATGGTTAAGTGTTTTTCCGTCTGCTCTTAAAACCATAGATGTATCTCTGAAACTGTATTTTGCTGCGAATTTCTATAACAAAATACTTTCAAAACTGTCTCACACTGAAAGTTATTTTCTCCCTCATCCTTTCTCCTTATTGTAGCCTCCTTTCTTTTCTTCCTTCTACAGCATAGCCAGGCTCAGGACCAATTAAATAATTTTATTATCTAAATTACGTCCACGCTGCTTCATATATTATATATTCTCATGTGATGAAATGTGGAAATGTTTTTGAATCCTGTTTTGCTAATAAAATTCTTTACAAACAGATACTTAAACTTTAAGTTTACTCCCACTTTAAATTCCAAGAAAGCATAATAACAAATACATTGCATAAATTTATTTCATATATCCCATCCCAACTCGCATATATGTATTCTTATATATGCGTCTTATTAAACGTATCATTATGCCATTGATTCATTTTACTTCGTAAAACTCGCATATATATCTTCTATCTCTTTTAGTGATTAAAAACCACCAAACATCATTCAGAGTATTCAGAGAGACACATAAAGACAGACAGGTTGTGCTCTCACACTAGGCCCAGTCACTTACTACTAGTTCACTTGTTGCAATGCCAATAATATTGCAAATAATATATGCCAATAATATGTGATAGGAAAAGCCGAAGGATTTATTTCTCAACATTCTCAAGAGCTTCATTTTCATTACAACCACCACGTATGAACTAGACTAAAGAATAACACAAGAAAGGCACAAACAGAGAAGGATGATACATTTTCGATTCCGTGAATAACTTTTCCATTCTGTACTACACAACACTCTCTTCATCTCTTCATCATCATCATATCAACATAGCCACTTTACTTCTTCATAGTTCATACTTAGTCATCGCATCATTCGCAAAAACAACCAAGATGAGAAGGAAACACACACTACACTGCTATTATAACTAACTTACCAACACAACGTGCATTCATATATTCCCCTTAAAACTGACTGCGTCAAAGGATCTTTCAAACGAGACCACGAAACATATCCCAAACTGAGCTCTGCTTCATTCCTCCACAAGTCACTTAATTATTTCTGACTTCTCTTACATACTATCACTATACTGTTTAAAAGTTCACCTCGCCTAATTAAACTTGTTTATCAATCAAACTGTCCAAAGTGAAAGCATATATAGAATTGATCTATGCAAACATTGTCTACATAAGAAAAGCTCTATGAATTTTCTCTTTGTTCATCAGAGCTTGGATCTATTGCTAAAAATCCACACAAATTCTTCACGGATCAATTATCAGTGGCAGTTTTATTGTGAATGAATTAATAAATAACTTATCAGTGATAATCTTCGTTAATAAACATAATACATAATACTAATACAATCTGTATAGACAGACAGTGAAGTGTCAGAAAAACAAGACGGGAGAGAGTGCGAAAAAGTTAGACATACATAAAGACAGAAAAGTATTCAACAATAATCCCCCAAGTAAATAAAATTATTGCGTAATAATTCCCGACATATAATTGAGAACAAGAAGAACAAGTGTAAGGAAGCAATTAAATGTACAGACAAGTGAGAGAGAGGATTGAACGGACGGCGGATTCAGCGGAAGGTCGTGTGGGAAAAGAAATTGGTGATTTGTGGCATTGACGTAAATCCGTTCAAATTAAACTGATTTTATACGAAGCTAACTATTTAATAGCCCTCAGTGAAGAATTGTATAAAAATTCCTAACTTTTAATCATCTCCTCCTCCCCTCCCTTTCCATTTGTCTCTGCTTTCCTTAACCGTACATTTATATAAAATTCATATCTATGTGTTCCAGTGTTTTACATTCCCATATTATACATTCACATGTTATACATTTCTTTACATTTATTCATCATAATATTTCCTCTGTGCAAATAAATTATTACTATTTTATGGAAATCCTCGCCTAAAAAACAACACTATAAACCTTTTTACAATTATCATTTCTCAGAAAAACTTCAGTGAAAAGCTCAATAGACTTTCAAAGACAATTTAACTTTCAGAGCTATCGCACATAGTCGAGTTGAACTCCTCTCTATTACGATTACATTATTCCTGCTCCTTATTTTCATATCTCAAGGATCAGAATACGAAGAAGACGAAGAAGCTCTCCACACATTTTCTATTATAATCATTATGATTATTATATGTATACCTTCTTGTGGTTCTAGTCAGTTAAAATCCATCCTATACTCCTCATAATATTCCTTTTTTGCCCCATTTTTTCAAAAAACCTTCAAAATAATGGCTTAAAATTCTAAGAAATTTATCCAATAACAATATACCAAAGTAGCCTTGAGGTGTGTGTAATTCCAACCACACACACACACTCTCTTTCTAAAGATAAAGACTAACAACACACAATTATATATATGTGAGATCACTTAACGTGCTTCAAACGCAATAACAGAACAACCTTCTTCCTTCTACGAATTGTCCAATGTGTCATACACACCAAAAAGCTCAAACCCAAACACACAGCTCAGCCACGAGAGAGATATGTTATGCTCAAAGATCCATCCAATTTTGTGTAATCCGTGCAATGTGTAATATGTAATGATAATAATAATAAGTGTGCTTGTGTATTCTTCGATCTGCCGATGATCTGTTCATCCCACAATAAATAAAGACTGAAAGGATCCTGAAGAAAACTACACTCATACAAAGACCAACTCTCCACACAACGCCAAAGTAAAGGTATGATGATTCATCTTTCTCAAATCCTGTTCATGACCAATCTCTCCAAGATTACGTCAATTCAATGCAATTTGCGAGACACCAACCAGGTGGGCCATTCATTAAATTACACACTCGCATACAAACCGGCCACTTGCTAAAAGATCTCTGAAACATCTACAAAGATCTCCTTCTCCTTTCCTCCGTCATAATTTATATTCCTAGTCGGTTTTTTCCACCTGTCCATTCGCTATTAAATGTCTCTCGTATATATAGTCTCATCCAATCCCATCCAATCATTAATCCCTCTTCGATCACTAAATCACAAAGACCATCACACACAACTTGAATGCTAATTACTCTTCTCAAAACTATTTTTTGTATTTACCTACGTCCAGGGAATTTACACAAGACAAGAGCCAAAAGCCAATAAAGCTATAAATGCAAACATACACGTGTATACATAAAAAGAGTCACAGACGCACATAAACCAGCAGAAAACATGCCCACCCAATTCTTTGAACTCGCGTATTCGTTTGATCTTTGATCATCATAAAAATACCTCTTAAAAATGTTAAAAATTAAAAGTTTCCTTATTCCATGAAGCCAATTTCATAATTATTGTACGTATAATTATTAAGTTTTATGCGAACCTATTTGATCTGTGAGCAATGCGACTTGTAAAATGACGTGAAAAAGGTGTGCCAAAAGCGGACAAATAAAAATTCTGACAACACATCGCATGATCTTCTTTAAAAAGCAACACACATACATCTCTGGCATAAAATAAAAACACAGGAATATTTTAATAGTCATCTGATACACAGAAGACGAGAGTATACGCGATTTCCTCTCTCACTATCTTCCACGCTATCATGATTGAGTAATTGAAAGATTGATTCTTACGTAAACAACTTTATCGTGCAAACAAGTTCGTTGTTCGTTATTATGTCCAGTTCAATTTCTTATTCCTTCTCAAACTTAAAAAGCCTCCAAGACATCTCAACACGGATTTTACACTTCTATCAACTCCATCATCACAAGATCGTTTAGAAAAAGTCGCACAGCCACAGAGCTACAGCTTAAATGTTCGCAATATGATATTCATGTATACGCTTCTCTCTGTGAAGAAATTGATCACCTCAGGGGACTCTTATTTTTACTGTACAAAGTTGATCGGCATTTAATTTTCTTCACACTATCGAATATCCGCAGAGATTCAAAACAACAATAAGCCATTAGTTAAGCATTGTATGAAGTATGAACATGAACAATTTCAGAAAACATAAACAACACAAAAATACATTTTTCATTCAACGCATATCAAAATTTTTATTGCACAATGTTCTTTAAGCTTAAAACCAAAATAACAAATAATTGACAGCTATATACAAAGTATTGACACTACACTGGATCTACATAACTGCCACGGTGCATTTATTTCAAGTTATATAAGTTGTTGAAAAATCATTCTTGTGAATGTCTATTTGGATTTCACACGTCTTCATTCAAGCCAGTCTCAATTTGGTCTTGACTGCTACAGATACATCGTGATTTCGTGCATCTCCAAAACTTCTTTAGAGTACATTAACTGGGAATCCCCATGATCATCATGAACCACTTCTTCTTTTTACGTAGGTGGTTTTCTGGTTCTGGTCTTGTGAAGACGAGAGCTCACACAATTTTATGGCCATTCTTATATTCTCAAAAGTCTCGAGGCAATAGTGGCAATACTATACACACAATCCTTCCCAGTAAGAATTCCCAGCATCTGTGCTGATGTGTACTCACCACCATAAAACATAACCTACCGTAAGATGCACACAATTGCAGTCTGCCAGACTACAACCGTCATCTCATTCTATACCATAACCATCCTCCACCTTAAATCCTTAGACTATATGAAATATTTTGTTATACACGTTACAAAGTATGTAGTTCTGATGTTGCTGCACTTTCGTGTGGCATCAAAGAGTTCTCATCTTGTTATTTGCTTCACAAGGCTTTGCTGGCAATGGCCATGGATCATCATATCATATATAGTATACTCTCTCTACAGGCTTCTCTCACTTGTTGCAATGAGAAATGCATCGCCATAATAAAAGCAAGGATGTCAGATTTTTGTCCTTCAAAACCAGTCAAGGAAAAAGAAGTTCATTTACGAAACACTCCGAAGATGTTTACCTCTTTTACGAGAGGTTACAATGCTCCTAACAAAATCTCTCGTAAAACCATCTTGTTAGTAGAAAATGTAGAAATGCAACAAAAAGTGCAACTGCACTTTTGACTTCATTTAAGCTAGTTAAACTCTTTTATAATTACCTAGCTATAAATATTGACAAGAATGATAATTAATGCTGGAATTAATAAACTCATAAGATACTCAATATAAAAATCTCATTCATTATACTCTCTACGCATAAGCTATCCTTGAAATTAAAATTATTAATGAATTTCCACAAAAACACAAAAATTACCTTTGAGATTGGGGATTATCCGATTGTAAAATGAATCCACAAATAATGTAGACAGGCACGCATAAATTAATGATAATAATTATAATCAACTGCAAACTAGTGACTAGTGTAAGAAGAATTTTAAAGAGGTGTATATTTCTCTTTCTCTATCTCCTCGGTATAGTAATTAAACATCAATTAATCTTCACAGTCATATAATACACATTCAACATTTCAATGATACAACATTGCGAGCTTTGCCATTGTCTGTATGCAATAAAAATCTTTCTTTTAGTATATCAAAAGAGTATCAAGACACCTAATAATAATGACGAGTAAATTACAAACGTTATCATTAAAGAAAATAATATGCCACAAATAAAGATTCAGGAAACCCTCAGGATAAAATATATGCACACACACACACACCTGATGCTATCTCTTTCTTTTCTGACTATCCATATTCCCACACTAAACTTGAATGTAAAGTAATTATCATGATGACTTAAATACATTCCCAACTCTCCGAGAGATTTGTCTAGTGTGGTTATATACATACATATATGAACTACGTGTTAATACTCATATATATTTAAAAGCTCGTGTTTTTACCTGTTTCTTACACACATGCAAACTTCTAACTTTTAAAATGCTTTTAACTTCTTCACCATAAATTATGTGTTTTGTTTTATATTCGTAAAAATGCATCTAGAATTTCAAGAACTGCTTGTAGAAAGTCGTTTAACTTTGTAAACTAATGTCCGCAATGTGTCAAGTGTGATGAGAATTTTTAATACATAAGAATGTAGTTTCTAGAAACATTTCAACAAGTTGGTTTAAAAATTCTGCATGGGATTTCTAAAACTGGCAATTTAAGCCCAAAGTGAAAGCGGCCTTGAGTAAAAGTTTTCTATTAAACGATATTAGATTCCAATCCAAAAGATTAAGATTTATTATAAAGATTATAAAGTGAGAATGATTATGAATATTCTATTGAATTAAGTACTCAATAACTAATATCAATATCCTTTATGGCCTATATTGAATATTACCTAAATGCAATAACTCGTTTTATTAAATTGTTTCCTCAAACTCCATCACCTAAACCTGACCCCATTTCTTTCTCTTTAAAATTGACCTGGCCTACTTACTTATTCTCTATCATGACAAGATGCCTAATAAGAAAAGCGTGTTCGCTTCTCCATTTTGTTCCGGCAAAACAACATCTTTTTGTTGGTAAAAAGATACAACGTTAACGTTAATAATGCTCAGGTATAAACAACTTACTACAGTTAAATTTAATCGTGACCTAACCCAACATTATTCTTCCGAGGTACATTCTCCTACGTAAAATTAACTTTACAGCTACAACTGCATTCGAAAATTCTACTGCGGCTTTTCAGTTTAATTAGTTTACGGTTTTATCCTGTTGAAATTGTTTTTAGCATGGGTGGCTTATTTCTTTAGTAATAATTCTGTTTTTGGTTTCTTATTTTCAAAACCTCTTGTGCTTTTCGAAAAATAATCAACCTGAAAAGTCAATCAAATGAAGCAAGTCTCAAAATCCTTATACCGACAATCCCTTAAATAAGTATATATTATCACGTTTTGCCAATGAAAATCTCCTTTCATAACATGAAATTGCATCGCACTTTCATCTCCTTGACCTACTTTTAATGTCTGTCTGATATGAGTAATCTCCATAAAAAGCATATCCAGTAAAAAGTGCAGTAAAACAAAACTGCATTTCCCCTGAAATAAATATGTAATGTGTAACACAAAACACTTTATTATCACAATCGTTCCTCGTATGTAATCTCCCCACACGTGCAAACATTCATGTTTTTAACCAGAACAATATATCGTCTCATATTTCACTTCCATACAATAGCACAATCAGTCATAATTAACTTACATTCATGAGCTGTAAATACTCGCACTCACTGTCACTCCTTTACTGCTGCTGCTGCTGAGTGCATTTCGATAAGCAGTTATACAACTTAAAAGCACCCAGACTAATAAAAAATGTTTTTAACGATAACCCTCTCATATGTCCTAAATGTATTTGAATTTACTAACACACATAATATATAGTACAGTAATACGCGTTGAAGCAAAAGGGTCAAGTGGGGATCGCCTCTCATAATAATATGTAATCCATTAAATTCATAAATCAAAACTGTTTGCTGAGATTTATATGAATATACTTAAAATTTTCTGCGACTTTCATCGTCGCGTTATTCTATAGCTTTCTGTGTGATTTGCACATATTAAACACTTACAAGTATCGTACAATCGTACTATACAACCAGACACCAGACCTTTAAAATAATATCTTTTACGATTCATTCATTTATACGGGCTTCTCATTTATATACTTCCCAAGATAAGCCAACCATTGACTGAAACTTATCGCAATAAATATTTTTGTATATGCTTCTCCATCGCATATCGAATCGTTGTAATAATATTCCCCTCTGAAGATGACAAGGCTGACCGTAATAATAATAATTATTACGTCGCACACAAATACTAAACTCTCTTCCCCTTCCTTCCCCTCTCTCTTTCTCTCTGCCACCAAGACAAACTTCATCTCATTAAAATTATTCCTACCAAAATATTTTTTACTCGCTCTCACGAGTAATAGCATGTGCATCCCTCACACTACTACTCAGGGGACAATCTTCGAATGTTCAACTACCACAATCGTAAACAGAAAATGAATATACAAATTACAAATACTCAATGTACAAAATAATGGATCGAATCATTCCAACCCTAAGTTTCAAATCATGGGGAATTCAGAAACTTCTTCAATCTGAACCTACCAAGAACCACATCAAGCCTCCAAAAAATACTCAGAAACTTCCAATGTCCGTAACTTGAAACTTCGGACACTCATCTCACCGAAACCGAAGACACTTTTACTCCATTACTACGTTACTATCAATCAAGAATCTTACAAAATAAGCAACTATAATACATGAAGCTAAACAACAATTTCCATAATGAATCTCAAATCTCTCTTCGCCCCATCCATTCATCAAGCAACTCAATCAATTAACACTAATTAACTACAACAAGGAACGATAACTACAAACCAAAAATAATTATACCAGCCTCTCCCAATACAGAACCAATACAGAAGTCATGTTTACGACCCAAACCCAAACAAACCACCCCCACTTTTACGAAATAAACCAACCACACAACCCACTCAATCTAACCAACTGAAAGAGTGCCCTTGTCCTATACTACGTAGTATGTGTGTGTGTGGATCC
>Ga0194135_10002268_pt1 | contig 11640 bp, 11 predicted proteins | sample LitLau_LLRF_2013_FD_134024 | JGI IMG/M metagenome (GOLD analysis project Ga0194135, IMG submission 134024) | Freshwater sediment microbial communities in response to fracking from North America - Little Laurel Run_MetaG_LLRF_2013 (version 2) | ecosystem: Environmental > Aquatic > Freshwater >... | reverse complement strand
TTTGCTCCCAGACTGGGTCCGAAGCAATAAAAACAGGGATACAATTCACTAAAGAGATACCTAATTCGATACAGATTTCTGCATAAAATTCTGTAGCTAACTGTGAGCCGACAGGAAGATAGTTGATTAATACTTCTACCTCATGTTTGCGTAACTCGGCAACGATTTCGCCACGTAAAGCAGCTACCTGGTTTTTATCATAGGCCGCGCTGTCAATAAGGATATCAGTATGCTTTAATTCATCTTTGATTACAAATCTGTTTGCTTCAGGATAAGCAGCCATTTGTGGAGATACTCCATCAATTACCGGTGATCTGTATATAGGAGCTTCTGATTCGATATCGGCATTCAGTACAATCGTACAGTTAGGTTTAGCAAAAATGGCGTCTTTCAGAGACTGGCCGATCTTTCTTTCATCAACATCAAATCCACATACGAACTCAATGTCAGCTGCTTTATATCCACCAATATCATTAGCCATCAAACCTGATGTTTTATCTGCATGTTTAGTGTAAAACTCCACGCCTTGTACAAGCGAGCTGGCGCAATTACCTACGCCTAAAATTGCAACTCTAATTTTCTTTCCTTGGTTATGCATTGTTGAAATGGGTTATTCTATATTTATCGGACGGAGTGCTTACAGGCAGGTTTCATCCATCTAAGAGACCGTTTAAAATTCATCTTATAACTTGTCTATGCTTCTTTTTAGCTGCAAACAATTTTACAATCTAAATTTAAACAGACTCTAAATCTCCGCAAAAATAGAAATCCGATTATTATTTCTAGTATAGTTGTCAACAATATAGAGATAATTATGATAAGATGATCAAATTTTACATTCTGACAACTTTAATCACATAGTCAGTTTTTAGGAAAAGATGAAGATCTGCACAACCACATTTATTTGCCTTCTTATTAAAATGATCTTTTTTACCCGTATCTTGAACCTTTATAAAGCTCAGGGAATTTAAATCAGTATAAAAAACCACCGGCGGCCTTATTTGTTATGCGTATCTTCCTGACCAGGCCGGTTAGCGTTTTGATTGAGAAAAAAATAACAGATACTGTTAAAATAGGCATATCTATGAAGAAGTACAAGGATCAACACACCATCATTTCTTACCTGATGCTTGAAAATGCTGTAGAATTTATTGAATTCGCTAAAATAGTTTTCAGAGCAGAAATCAAAATGCTGAATATCGCTGAGAATAATCAGACAGTCTTATCGGCCGAAATCAAAATTGGCCATAGTATCGTACTGCTTTCAAGTGCTGCAGACCGGTACGGAAAAGCAGTCGGTAATTTCTTCATCTATACAGAAAATGCAGATGAGACTTTTCAAAAGGCAATATTTTATGGGGCCTCGGTGGTAACGGAGGTTACAGACATGGATTACGGCAGATGCGGGGGCATACAGGACCCTTTTGGGAATACCTGGTGGATTACTGCTGTGTAATCCATGTCATTTATCTTTAAGGTAACTTTTTGAAGATATTCCCGATTACCTGCGGGATTTCATTAATTGCTTTTTCAGGATTATTGACTTCACCTTCTGCCCATCCCCTCCAGATAACTTTAGAAGTTTTACGGTCTATCATATCAATAATAATACTATTTGCTTTTACTCTTATACTCCTTTCCTGGTCTCCTACGTAAATGGGCAGAGGGTTATAATAAGAATAATAATAAACACCCCTGCCACGATAATAACCTACACGCGGAAGCAGTCTTGCCGGTGCATTGTAATAAACAGGTTCAGTATAATCTTTAATTTCTTTTTTGACAACTGCAGTATACCGGAGTAACAAATCAGGGTTTTCACTCTGTAAGATAAACCCTTTGTTTCCCATCTCCTGACTGGCCGACTCTACAATTTTGTCCGTAGCTATGTCGTTGTTGTAAATAGAAGTAGATTTAGATTGCCCTTCAGGTATCCAGGCAAAGGTTTTATACTTTGTACGGTCTACCGGTTTGTGCGTTACAGAATAATAATTATACGATGAGCATGCTGATGCCATAGTGACTATTACAAACAGCATTAAAACTTGTTTTTTCATGGTATTTAAATTTTACGATTAAACACTCGTTATCAACTATTTACATAAATAAACATATAGACAAGCGACAGATAGAATAGTTTAATAAAAATTTAAAAAAAGTATTTCAGCGCTAATCCTCCATAACCATTCCTTTTGGGAGAAGGGTTAAAATAAGCTGGCTGGGCACCCCCATATCCAACTGCATTTAACGATAAAATTGAACTATATGCTTCATTCAAAAGATTATCTATTCCGCCATAAACATTGAGCTCAAAAGCCTTATTCAATCTTTTCTTATACCCCACTTTAGCATTTACGACCTGATAAGCAGCGTTATAATCCGAGTTTTTATCATTTAAAGGCATTTTAGCATTGTAGTAATAATTCAGATAGCCATATAATCCTGATCTGGTTTCCAGATCCAGCCCGGCACTGATCACCCATGGCGAAATACCAGTCAGGGCATTGCCATTATAAGTAGCAGTTACTTCATTCTTCGCATTCAGTATCTGATAATCCTTGAATTTAAAATCCGAATACGTTAAGGCTACAAAAGGTCTCAGACTGGCTATAGCCTGATTATCTTCAGCCTTGAGGATCTGCCATGACAAAGCCAGTTCAGCCCCATCGTGTGTTGTTTTGCCGGCATTATTATAAATAGTAATTCCCTGCTGAACCGACTGACCGATCAGTTCCCCCTTCATATCCATTTTAAATAGGGCAAGATCATAATTCAACCTTGAATTCAGCAGATTTCCTTTCGCATTAATTTCATAATTAATTGCCTTTTCTGCCTGTAAAGTTGGGTTAATAGACCCATCTACATTTTTCACTTCTGAACTTGATGGCGGAGAGAAACCCGTACTCACACTGGCATGTAAACTTAAAGCTTCAGAAAAATTATGACTGATCGCAATACGTGGAGTCGCCTGTGGTTTAAAATCTTTCACCCCGCTCTGTGCCGGCTGGAGATAATTGGAAACATTATACTTCAAACTGTTGTAACTCAGTCCGAGTGTTAACAATGTACGCACTCCCAGCTGAGTCTCAGATTGATAGAATAATGAATATAATGTATTCCGATAATCTATATTTCCATTGAGTGCCCCTTCTGTACCTTTATTGTTGACATATTGCGTGCCTTTGGTCAATCCTTCATTAAACTCAGCACCCACAATAAATCTGGTTGGAAGGACAGAAAAATCCGGGTTATAGGTAAAGTTTGTTCTTCCTCCATAACTCTGATAATAATTACGGAGATAAGCATAAGGTAAAGGATGGTTTAAATCATAAGAATAGGTAAACACACTCGTGCTGTTCGACAACTGTTCATTGATCTGGTATTTTTGCCCTAAGCCTACTCTCGTCCAGGTTTGATAACGTCCGGCCTGTTTATCCAGATTGCTGGCATTTGCCTGTAACGGATCAGTACTGACCTGAGCGGCAGTCAGTGATCCAGGAATCTGCGAATATTGCGTAGTTCTGTTCAGTAATAGCGTGATAATACGTTTATTACTGGGAAAGAGCTGGAAATTTCCGGAAAGAAATCTTCTCATATCTTTACTATGTTCTCTGTAACCATTATACTCCTGCCAGCCATAAGATACGTAACTGTTAATCTGATCACCTCCGCTTCTGTAGGTAGCAGCCAACCGGTGTAAACCATAACTTCCGGCCAGCCCCGAAGCTTCCAGACTCTGTTCCTGATAAGGAGAACGCTGGAGCTGGAAATTGATTACCCCACCCGTTCCGGCACCATAAATACTGGAGGCAGGCCCTTTAATCACCTCAGCCCTCCCAATACTATTTACATCTAAAGCTTCAATCCGGGTAGTCCCGTCAGCTTCAGTAACCGGAATATCATTCAGGTAAACCTTAATATTTCTTAATCCGTATGAAGACCTGACCCCATTTCCCCGGATAGCAATCCGCGCTTCTGATAGTGTGCTCTGATCCATTCTTACGCCAGGAATTGAATTTAAAGCCGAAGCAAATGAAAGTCCGCTGCCACGGTTAATATCATTATTGGTAATTAACCCCACCGCTCCTGCAGTTTCCTTATTGGTCCGGTTACCGGCAAAACCTGTTACACGAACCTCATTCAAATTGGATTCATCTGCATCCAGCTGTATATTCAGTAAACCCTCTTTTTTACTGTAATCGACAAGCTGGGCTTTAAAACCAATCAGGATAAATCTCAAAAAGTGGTCGCCATTTGTATTTTCAATTTTGAACTGTCCGTTTTTATCCGATACGGTCAGCAATTTGTTATCCAAAGATTTGATACTCACACCAGCCAGTGCCTGTTTGGTTTGAGAATCATATATAGTACCTGTTAAAGGTAAAGTTTGTGCCTCGGCCTGTTGCGAAAAAAAAGCAAGGCCGGCCAATAGCAGAATAAATCTGAAAAGCTTCATTGTAAAATGTAAAATTAGAATCCATAGAAATATTGTCCGGGCCAATCCCTCCTATTACAAATAAGAAGAATCACCCGGGGGTATTTTCCGGTAATTGATGTATACCGGTTATCTGAAATGGATTATACCCGCGGTGGCTGAAAGATATCAGCAGCATAAACCGGCAAACGGAAAGGTAATTCCGGTTTATATTCCCTGACTGAACAAGCCATAAATGGATTAAAAGAGAGTCTTTCGGTAACGACCCCCAGCTGATAGATCATCCGCTGGTCTTGTTCCCTGTTTTTTTCCTTTTGTTCTGCCTGTTTTAATTTACGCATCAGGTAACATTTACCATTGCAATGCATTTGCGGTTTATCGCGGTTAACGCAGAGTTTAGAAACGATGTAGTTTTCGTTCAGCTCAAACCCTGCGTATACAAAAAACTGGCTGAAATTAGCTGTAAGCGCAGTTAGTATAAGAATATAGGCAAGAATGCTTCTGAACATTTTGCAAATATATGAATTTTGGCCGGTCTAGGAATTGATAGCCCTGTCCAGATGAACATAACCGCCGTCAATATAGATCAGCTGACCTGTGGTATGACTTGACCTGGAAGAGAGCAGGAAAACAGCAGCATTTGCAATTTCTTCGGCTGTAGTCATACGCTGCTCTAATGGAATTTTGGCAGTGATAGCTTCCAGCCTCTTTTCAGAATCCGGTAAGGAATTAATCCAGGTTTGATACAAGGGGGTAAAACATTCAGCGACAATGACCGCATTGACCCGGATACCATAAGGCAATAATTCTACTGCCCATTCTCTGGTCAGTGCATTTCTGGCCCCGTTTGAAGCTGCATAAGCCGACGTCCCTCCCTGTCCCGTATCAGCTACCTTCGAGCCAATATTGAGGATAACTCCTTTAGTCTTCTTTAAGTAGGGCAGTGCATGCTGTGCCATCAGGTAATAATGGATTACGTTTTTGTGAAGACTCTCCACAAAAGCCTGATAGCTGCCATTCTCCAAACCCACCCCATCATTCACTCCGGCATTATTAACCAGGCCATCAATCCGGCCAAAAGTATTTACAATTGCACCGATAGTTTCTCCGGCACTTTCCGGGTTTGTGAGTTCGGCCACAACCTGAAAGGCCTGCTGACCTTTTCCAGTGATTTCGTTAACCAGCTTAAGATTATCGGCTTCTTTTCTACCTACAATGACAGGGATAGCCCCTTCATTTGCCAGTTGGCGGACAATCCCTTCACCTATTCCCTTTGCTCCACCGGTAACAATGATAATTTTATCTTTTAATTGCAGATCCATTTTTGATATTCTTAAATGATATAAAGAGCCTGTTCAAAATTCATCAGTCTGAACAGGTTCTGCGAAGATTATTTTTTTACGTATGCTTTCACTTCCTGTCTGGAAGTTCCAAGCCCGTCAATTCCCAGCTCTACAACATCGCCTTCTTTAAGATATACAGGCGGGTTGAAGCCCAGCCCCACTCCGGCAGGAGTACCAGTTGAGATCACATCCCCCGGAAGCAAAGTCATAAACTGGCTTACATACGAAATCACAAAAGGAATGCTGAAAATAAAGTTGGAAGTATTGCCATCCTGCATCGTTTTACCATTCACTTTCAGCCAGAGCCGCAAATTATTGAGATCTGTTAACTCGTCGGGTGTAGCTAAAAAAGGTCCTATCGGAGCAAAAGTATCACAGCCCTTCCCTTTATCCCAGGTACCATTTCTTTCGATCTGAAATTCACGTTCTGAGACATCATTATGTAAAGCATAACCAGCTACATAGTCCAATGCTTCGGCCTCTTCCACATAAGATGCTTTTTTACCGATCACTACTGCAAGCTCCACTTCCCAATCAGTTTTAACCGAATTTTTCGGGGTTATAATCGTATCATTAGGGCCTGCCAGGGCTGAAGTCGATTTCATAAAAATGATAGGCTCAACCGGAAGCGGCGCATTGGTTTCTTTAGCATGATCTGCATAATTTAGTCCGATGCAGATAATTTTAGATGGACGTGCAATTGGTGACCCTAAACGGGCCGAATCAGGAATGCGCTCCAGTTTACCTGTATTTGCCTTTACAAATTCGGCTAATCTGGCTAGTCCGTTTTTTTCAAAAAAATCTTCATTATAATCTCTGCCAAAAGCAGAGGTATCATATTTAATATCATTGATAATCACACCTGTCTTTTCCCGGCCGGTTTCGCCCCATCTTATTAATTTCATCTATATTTTTTTAGTTATTCAATTTTATAAATCCCCCATCAATAGGATAATCATTTCCAGTAATAAAACCGGACTCTTCTGCACAAAGGTATAAAGCCAGTGCGGCTACTTCTTCAGGTTTTCCCATCCGCCCGACCGGCTGGCTTTTAGAGAGTTTATCAAAAATCTCAGCTTCCTGACCCGCGTAATTTTTCGAAATAAACCCGTCTACAAAAGGCGTATGAACCCTTGCCGGAGAAATACTATTACAACGGATACCATCAGCCAGGTAATCGCGGGCAACCGACATGGTCATCGCATAAATTGCACCTTTACTCATAGAATAGGCAAACCTGTCTGTTATACCAACCACCGCCGCAATCGAAGCCATATTTAGGATAACCGGACTTTTACTCTTTTTCAAAAATGGAATAGCAGCAAATAACATATTGTATGCCCCTTTCACATTGACATCAAAAACCCTGTCAAAATCCTCTTCACTGGTTGTATCAGCCTTACCGATATGTGCAATGCCAGCATTATTAACCAGGATATCAGCACAGCCGATCTGATCGAATATATGCAGTACTTCTGTTTGTTTACTGACGTCACAACTATGATGATAGGCCAGGCCCTGATTTTGCTCAATCTCAAGGATTGTTTCTAAAGCCGCAGCCTTATTGAGTTCTATAATATGAACCTTTGCACCTTGTCTGGCAAACAAAATTGAGATAGCTTTTCCTATACCACTTCCGCCTCCGGTGATAATGGCCGTTTTTCCTTCTAAACTAAACATATATTAAATTATAATGAAACACCTCTTTTCCAGGGAATAAAATCATCATGCCCCGACTCAACGGCTTTTGGTTTAATCAGCCCACTGGCTACATCAATTACATAATTCAGTATCCGGGCCCCTGCCTGTTCAATACTCTCCTTACCTTCGATGATAGTACCACAGTTAATATCAATAATATCAGGCATTTTATCAAATAAAGCCGTATTCGTGGACAGTTTAATCACCGGCGCGACCGGGTTTCCAGTCGGTGTTCCCAGGCCTGTAGTGAATAACACTATATTCGCTCCTGAGCCAACTTCGGCTGTTGTACTTTCGACATCACTGCCTGGTGTACATAACAGATTCAACCCGGGTTTCGACACCTTTTCAGGGTAATCCAATACAGCAGTCACAGGAGAATTCCCCCCTTTTTTTGCGGCACCAGCCGATTTAATCGCATCAGTAATCAAACCGTCTTTAATATTTCCGGGTGAAGGGTTAGCATAAAAACCTGAGCCGGTAGCTTCTGCCAGCGCATTATAGGTACTCATCAATCCCATAAAACGGTTAGCCGTATCTGTATCTATGCAGCGGTCACTTAATTCCTGCTCAACTCCACATAATTCGGGGAATTCGGCAAGAATCACACTTCCGCCCAGTGTAACCAGTAAATCCGAAAGATGACCTAAAGCCGGGTTTGCAGAAATCCCGGAGAATCCATCCGATCCCCCGCATTCAAGACCGACACACAATTTAGCTAAAGGCGCAGGTGCTCTTTCCTGTTGATTTGCAACCATCAGACCTGCAAAAGTTTGCTTCAGTGCTTCCTGCAACAGTTTGCTTTCGGTTCCTAATTTCTGCTGTTCAAGAATAACCAGGGGTTTGCTGAAGCGGTTGTCCCGCTTTTTAATTTCAGCCTCGAGTATGCTGATTTGTGCATGCTGACAGCCTAAACTAAGAACCGTCGCACCCGCCACATTAGGATGGGTGATATAACCCGCCAGTAAACCACAAAGTGCATCAGAATCCATCCTTGTTCCCCCACATCCCATATCATGGTTCAGAAATTTGATGCCATCAATATTTGGAAACAACTTGTGAGACGGGGTAACAGCAGCAGTCAGCGCCAAATCTGCCTGTAATATTTCTTCTACTGTTTTACCAGTCTGGTATAGCGCAATTAAGCTGTCTACTTCGTTTTCATAACTTTTGGCTTTCTTAAAACCCAGTTTATCTGTGAGCGCTTCTTTTAAAACTTCGACATTCCTGTTCTCACAAAATACAAGCGGAATCACAATCCAGTAATTGGCTGTTCCTACAGCACCATCTTCTCTGTGGAAACCCATAAATGTTCTGTCTTTAAAAGCACTGACATCAGGTTTTGACCATTTGGTTTTTCTTTCTCCTAACTGATACCCCCCGGCGGCATGTTTTACATTGCCGACAGTAATCACATGACCAGCGGGAATAGCCTCACTAGCCTTGCCAACCAGCACACCATACATGAATATACTGTTCCCTTCGGACAGATCATGTATGGTAAATTTGTGCTTGGCGGCTATCGGGGTGACTGTTTCAAAAGTTATTGTATTAAACCTTACCTTAAACCCTGCAGGTAAATCAACCAGGGCAACCAGTACATTATCCAGCGGATGGATTTGTATAAAGTAAGTTGTTTCTATAGACTCCATATTATTTCAGATCAAAAATTTGAGTCATTAACATCCATTTTTCTCCAGGTTTAGCTCCCGGAAGTGCCTGCTGGTATTTCCACATCAGTTTTTCCCATTCCTGGACCCTTTCATTGGTAGCATCCATTTTAGCTTTCTCCTCAAAACTGAAAGTGTCATTCACTTCCATTATCATCATCAGCCGGTTGGAAAAGCGATAAATCTGCATTTCTCCGATACCAGCAGTTTTAATACTTTCATAAATTTCCGGCCATATTTTTTTATGAAACCGCTCATATTCCCTGATCAGCTCAGGATCATTGATTAAATCAAGTGTCAGACAGTATCTCTTCATTTTTTCTATCATCAGGGTAAAAGCTACAACCGTATAAATTCTATAATCAAAGGAAGGTATTTTTGATTTTATTTATTTTACCATTTGAACGAAAGATTAAATGATTTTGGCATATTTACCTTTTATCAGCCCTCATTTGTAACAAAAAAATGAAACCACAACTTTTAAAAACCTCCCCAAATCCTATTAATTCTTTTAATGCCAGACAGGATAATGTGCCTTATATCAATAACAGATGGCATTATCATACTGAAATAGAACTGATTCATTTTAAAAAAGGTAATGGTACGCAGTTTATTGGCGACAGCATTAAACGCTTCCGTTCGGGTGATGTTATTTTAATTGGTGCAAATCTCCCCCATTATTGGAGATTTGATGATATATATTTTGATGAACAGATCCATACCAGTGCTGATGTACGAGTTATTCACTTCAATGAAAATTTCTGGGGAGACGTCTTTCTCAATTTACCTGAAAACAAATTGATTAAAACTACATTGGAAAAAGCCCGGAGAGGACTTCAGATTGGCGGACAAATCAAAATTCAGATCGGCGAAATACTGGAGCAGCTTCTAAAGACAGAGGGTTCGAAAAGGATAATCCTACTCATGGAAGCACTCACTATTATTGGAAATTGCAATAACACAAAATTATTGTCTTCAATTGGCTTTAAACACAATTTCGAAGAGTCAGAAAATGACAGGATACATGCAATTTACGAATTCTCCCTGGCCAATTTTAAAAGAAAGATACAAACACAGGAGGTGGCCGACATCGCTCATGTCAGCGTTAATTACTTTTGCAGATACTTCAAATCAAGAACAAGAAAGACCTACTCTCAGTTCATTAATGAAATAAGAATAGGTCATGCCTGTAAATTACTGATTGAAAATAAAATCAACGTGAAGCAAATATGTTATGAAAGTGGCTTTTATAATTTCGCCAGCTTTCATAAATATTTTAAATCAATCACGGGTAAAAGTCCATTGAATTATCAACGTGAATTTTTGAATGACCGGAAAGAGCCGGTACATTAAGAGCATCTAAATTTAAACAGGCTCTAAAAAAACAAATGATTATTCCATTGCTTTTAAGGTGGATTTCAATTCCTTGACAGAAGTGATGGAATTATCAGGTGCATTAAAAATAGTATGCGCCGAAGCTGCTTTTCCATAGAAATGTGTATTCGCCTGTGCATCTATATCCAACGAGGCCCCATTTAAAGAGATTCCTGCAAAAAGGCCTTTACTACGTGAATAAGAATATACTTCTGCTTCAAGTTTATAATCCGTATTTGCAGTAGAATTCCGGCCTACAGGTCCGGCAGCAATCGATAGATCTCCGCCAAGGGTGAAGCTACTTTTCTTAATGTCGGTCAGACTTTTACTGTGTTTAAATACCAGGACCAGATCTACAGACTGCACGCCAATCTGAGCACCTAAACTACCTCCTGTCATGGTCACAAAAACAGGATTACTCCAGCTACCATCTGCTCTTTTTACCATGGCAATTCCTTTCCCCCGTTTAGCACCAACAACAAAACCTGCATTGATTAACTTAGGAACAACAATAATACCTTGTGTTACGGAGAGCAATTCTTTAGGAATAGACTCTTTCATTTTACTAAAGTCACTCAGAACAGTCGTTGCATCCTCCACTTTTCTAATTTCTTTATCCTGTGCATTAGCAGAAATATTCAGTAACATAACTGCACAAAGAAGTAGCGCAGTCTTCATCTTCGGAAATTTTATCGTTCTCATAAATACTTATTTTAATTAAAATGATTAATCTAAAGCCCTAAAATAGTTTTATCCAATGGATCTTAAAACAGGGCTCGGGTTATAGCCACTCAAATTTAAAGCCAAGAATAAATGTCAGTGCCTCTTTTTACTGGTAAACCAGTGTTAGAACAAAGTATATTCAGGTATGACTTGGTTCGAAGAACATTCGAAGAAAACTGAAGGAAATACGAATGAGATTCGAGTCTTTTACAAGTCAGTGCAACCCCGGTTCCCTGCTTGAGATGAAGCTTAGGCATTATAATCTACCCGTCTAGAAATGGATGTCTGAAAGATCTGCGTTCAGGAGATAAAAGCACCTACAGAACTGAGATAACCATCGTTCTGGAAAATAGGCAACACAATAATACTTTATCATTGTATTAAGGTTCTTGTC
>Ga0194135_10002267_pt1 | contig 11642 bp, 12 predicted proteins | sample LitLau_LLRF_2013_FD_134024 | JGI IMG/M metagenome (GOLD analysis project Ga0194135, IMG submission 134024) | Freshwater sediment microbial communities in response to fracking from North America - Little Laurel Run_MetaG_LLRF_2013 (version 2) | ecosystem: Environmental > Aquatic > Freshwater >... | reverse complement strand
TTGATATTCAAGCACGAACTACAAGTGTTTCCATTTTTCAGGCGATTTTCGGGAAATAATGATATCCGGAGATTGGATAGAAAAAATTCGCGAGCATCTGGCAGAGATTGGGGCCAACGAGTTAACAATCTCTGCAACTGTTAAACAAAATCTCAACAATGTTGGGACGTTATTAGCATTTTCTAAAGGCCTATTTAGGTAAAAATCACTTCTTCTGTTTCTTAGCATACATAAGTTTGATCGAGCAAAATGCATTTAATATTCTTTAGTCGCTCTGCAATATATCATTCATGGAAACCTGCACATGAGATTATACACAGGAATGGTGGCATTGCACTGGGACATGAAAAAAGGTGATTACAGTAGGCGCTTTTCGGTTACAGAATGTAACAAAGCTCTTTCTTTCCTACCTGGCTATTGATTTACTTCCAAGAAAGTATAAGAAATGTCGCGTGTGTGCATTGCCACCATTCCTTGTTTGATTCATTACTATGACAAATTTATACATTCGTTTACTTGGATGTTGTTTTCTTCTAGTTGTCTCTTCAAAGATTCTTTCAACCTGGCAGAAAGTAGAAGCATAAAATATGCGCTCGTCGTAAAACTTCAGAAACTACTTTGGTAGGAACAGGAAGTCTAACCATTACTCGATGATGTGTATGCGTATGTGTCAAGTTATCTTAATCGAACCAATAGCAACTTCAATTGAAATGAATTGTTTTGTAACATACTCATTTCATTGAAGATGAGTGTTAGTGTTTATAATGCAGACTAATTTCTTATGGTCGGTGGCTCAATCCTCACGACAATTTGCTTAGTTGAACGCTCCTGAATCTGTAGAGAATGAAGCCGGATTCAAAATGCATTGAATGAATGATATTGCGACAGACGACAATGTGGATTATTACTGCATTCTGTGTCATTGAAATAGTCCTTAGTGATAAGACTTGGAATGTTTAAACTGGTGTCTGTTTTTAGTGCATTAGAGATTCAGTCGAGTGGTCGAAAAAACGAGCTGAGGGTCATTTCAGACTCCATAGTAGAAACATTCCCATTTCGCTTGGCGGATGGCAGTTGGCACCGCCTAGCAATCTCATTTTCTGCCTCACAAGTGGATATCTTAGTAGACTGCACACGAATTCATAGGAGAGTTCTCAGATTTGACCCCGCTGCAATGATTTTCGACTCAAGAAACATATCCTTATGGATAGGCCAGAAAACTACTTCTCATTTCCTATACCAGGTCAGTTCTCTCATTCGTGTATCTTTCGGATTAATTTGTTCCTCAACTTCTTGGCACTGATGCAGGGCGTGATGCAAGATTTACGGCTCACATTCGGCCCTTACGGTTATTTATCACAATGTCCACAAGTGGACACCCAATGTCCTACTTGCAGCGAGTACACTGCCTTAAAAATGTCGTTCGCCTCACTCCAGTCACAAATTCAGATGCTAACTGAGCGAGTAAGTGCAATCGACAATAATTATTTCTGCTGCAGAGCTTAATAAGATGCATTCTTTCCTCTTCTTATAGCTGCACAAAGCGGAAGCTCGCCTGACTTCTGTGGAACAGTGTGAATGTCAGAAGTCGTGCAGAGTGAATGAAACCTCTGTTTTTAGAGATGGGTCCTCTTGGCATCAAGACTGCGACTTATGCACATGCAAGGTAATACATCGTTAAACTTTACGACAAATAGGCGGATTAATTTCAGAGAAAACATTTACAAAATAATGACTACTGATATTGGCAACGACCTAAGTAGTTTCATTGATTGATATGGCTCTTTTCACTTGCGTCTTCGAACTGGGAATCTCTCCAACAGAGTCAATAGTCGGGAAAATGCTCATAAAAATGTCGTCAATTTAACGACACTTTAATCAGCCTCACAAGTCGTCGAATGATTGAGGACACATTTTAATCAGTGTGTACTTGCCATTTACCAACGAGCCGTAGCTGTTGAGCATCCTCCCCTTCCATCATCTGTCACAGTACGTAAATGATTTTCTTACATATCCAATGTGATTTGCAGGGAGGTGAAATCGTGTGCCAACCGATCCAATGTCCTCCAGTAAGTTGTAAAAATCCCGTTTCCACTGCTGGTGAATGCTGTGCGACGTGCCTCAGTAAGATACTAAACCTATCGATAAGATCATTTCAGCTGTAGTCATTTGTTACCCAAATGTCTTTGCCTGCTCAAGCCATACTTCATTCTCTCCTCAAAACCCGTTACTTTTTTCTTCCTCCAGAGCAATGTTATTTCCGAGGAAGGACTTTCGATCACGGGGAAGTCGAGTCTCTGCGTGAATGTATCGAATGCAAATGCACGGACGGGTCCATGCAGTGCACAAAACGCGATCCTGAAAAAACCTGTCCACCACTTTCCTGCTCCCCCTCAGAACAAATCGTCGTTCCTGGTGAATGCTGCAAAGTCTGTCCAGGTCAGAACTGCCTTCATATCAAAATAGGCCTTTCACATACTCAATCCCAGAGACCTTTTATTCTCTAGGAACCGATTACTGCCAAATCCATGGACATCAATGTCATCCCAACTCTACATGTGTGAATCTCCAGACCACATTTACTTGTCAATGCAAAGAAGGCTTTTCTGGAGATGGTCTGAAGGCGTGTGAAGATGTAAATACGACATATCGATTGAGTCATTTTCCCACTCTCTCTTTCTCTCTTTCCTCTGGGAACTAAACATTCTCTTCTTTTGCAGCTGGACGAGTGCCTTTTGGAAAGATTTCACTGTGCACGTAATTCTGTATGTGTGAACACAATCGGAAGCTACGAATGTGAATGTTTGTTGGGATTCAAAAAGGTTGATGAGTTCCAATGTGAAGATATAGGTAAATCGACCTCTTCTTGAATGGTTTTTTTTACTCAGAGACCTGATTCTATCAAGTGGTTCCTTTCGTTGTTAGATGAATGCCGAGAAGGGTCACACAAGTGTCATACGAATGCCAAATGTACCAATACCAAAGGCTCCTACGTTTGCCAGTGTGATGAAGGGTACTACGGTGACGGATTCCAATGCTCACGTAAGTCTCTCATTGCCCTTGCTCTCGGTTCATATCACTCTTTTCTCTTTGCTGGATGAAGGGGATTTCGTGCCCTGAAATCTAGATTCTGCGATGCTTCTTCTTCTAAAAAGTCTCTGCGAGTCTGACTATCCTACTTTACTTTTATGTGACACACATTAATGACTAACATGTGTAAATTGCAGCCGTCTGCAATCGAACATGTGAAAACGGAGGACTTTGCATAGCTCCGCAAGTCTGCTCCTGCCGGTCAGGTTGGATTGGAGCGCAATGTGAGACTGACCTAGACGAATGCCTCGTGGAGGGGAATTCGTTAAATCAAACGGGTGACCTTTGTCCTGCGAATGCTGTTTGTGTCAATAAGCCTGGATGGTATCGGTGCGAGTGCAAGGAGGGTTTTCAAGTATTTGTCTCACACGCTGGGGAAGCGATATGCCAAGGTGGATATATGAATGGTACCAATTTTGTCGAATCATTAATTCATGACGAGTTTTTGTGTATTCTGAGGCAGATATTGACGAATGTGAGGAGAAAACTGCTTGTGCTGATGGGTTGGAATGCTTCAACACTATTGGTGCCTACGAGTGTCGATGTCCTGCAGGAGCCCATGAATGTTCCCGAGGTATGCCTCAAATATACACGTACTCATGTTGCAGTTATTTCAAACTTAAGGTAAACAAATAAATGGTGCAGGGTGTTCCGAGGATGAAGTCGTTCATCAACTCGGTTCGAAGTGGTTAAGTGAAGACTGCCAGATCTGCACTTGTGTCTCACCGGGCACAACATCTTGTCAAGCAGATACTTTGAATGCGTGTCCTCAACTTTGTCCGCCGGAAATGCCTAGCGTTCACAAGTGCTGCGATGTATGTAACAACGTCACGACTCATCCCTCTCCATCTCCACAAGAGAGGAAATCTGAACCCAAGGCATGTCATCATCAACTCTACCCGGAGCTGGAGTATCACTCCGGTAAGACTTTCCCCGTCTTATTACTCCAACCTGAGATGAAAGCTAATCCGGTTATGTCCTTCCATCAAATCAGTTCCTTAATAACATACACACACACACACTCTCTCTCTGATTCCCTGCACACACGTTGGGAATACAGAACAGTTTTCCCGTTGAGTAGAATTTCTGTCTATTCGCCACAATTTAGGAGATTTATTAGAATTTACTGTTTAAGACCTGACTGGCTTCACGAATAGGAATTATTTGAATTACACAAGTACTCTTTGAATCGGAAGAGATTATTTGCAGTTCTTGCGTTCCTCATGAAATCTAACCCCGAGAGACTAGAATATATCCGCTATTTATCAAGGCATAATCACATTACATTCAGTTTGTTGTGTATTTCTGTTGGTAGATTGAAAGCAGCAGACAATAAACTCAAAATTAATGTGTTGTTTTTGGTTCGTTGTTCTGAGAAGCTTGTTAAATTATGCTGGCTGTTCACAAAGGAGCTAGATTTCTTCAGGTCAATTCATATTGTGAGCTTGAATGAGAAATGATGAGTCTATTCATGCATACATGAGATACGAGTCCTCGTGTTATTTGTCGAGTTTGTCTGTATGATATTAATCAGCAATTATTTGATTGCATAGGAGCGACATGGCATTTCCAGTGTCAAACTTGTGAATGTCTGGATGGAGAAACTGATTGTTGGCCTATTGACTGCCCTCCAGTAAATTGTCACAATGCATTTCTTCCTGCTGGAGACTGCTGTTATAGATGTCCTGGAGAGTTACAAAATGACATGTGCACTCATTGGCACAGGAACGGTACATTTAAGGAGTGTCATCTGCTTCATGACACTGTTGAGTCGGGAATGCGTGTTACATTGCCCCATAGTCATTGCATATCTTGCAAGTGTCAGGTGAGACATTCTTCTAATCTCTTAAAGAACAAAAATTACTTAATAACAGTGATTGAAATAAAACAATCGAGGCTACTAACCATTCTTGCTAATGTTGAGGGAAACCATGTAAATTATTAACAGTCTTTGACATGATTTCAAACTTCTATAGAACGAATCTGATTTGATCAAGTGTGAAGCGTGAAGTTTTCGTGTCAGCTTTAATGCAATTATTCAATCTAGATAGATAACCAATGGAATGATATTTGTGACTTTTGTGACTAAATCCTTAATTATATATATTTTAAACTGCGAACTATTAAACATTAACATGACAGAAACGAAAATTAGAGAATTAATAGCTTGATAGTAATACAAATTTTGATTGAGTAGTATGTTTCCTGCTTAAGTGTGTAAATTCCATTTCATTGCATCCTCCACACTATAGTAATCATATTTCGTATTCTAACGTGGTCCATGTAGGTAGATGAACTTTAAAGTATCTTAATGTAGGTCCAGGTCGGAACTTGGCAATATTACTGTATCATGCTACATATATACCTACACGTAGTCTAATTCTTCCAGACATATTCACAATTTAGACATAGACTTGGTAGGAGTAGAGATGTAATTCTGATGTATGTAATAACTTAAACCCGTATTAACTTAAACAGGTGCCGCTCTGCGCTAAATCGGTGAGCAAAAATGATGGATTTTGTGTGCTTCGGTAAATAATTTTTAATTTTATGACACGTTCGAAAGTTCATTTGCTGAAAGTCTGTCCTTCAAGTCTGGTCTTTGGTATAATCTGTTGATACAAATCTATTTTTACATTCGCGTCAAAGTGGTTGTGCGAAACACTCTCTTGAGCTTAGTCTTGTATGAAGTAAGAATACATTATTCTCTATTTATCTCTGTGTAGAATGTACAATGCAAATTATTTGAGTAGTTCTCATAGAATAGAACATACACATTCTGTGAGTATAGTCCGTTTTTACCGTCAATCTATCAATCAATATCATTTTGCTGGAAAGTAGATTATCAATTTTAGTATCACGCCTTATCATCACATTTGTCATGAAATGTTATTTTTAATGGAAACTAAGTGCCACCCACACACACGTCTCTTGTTTAGTTTCTGCTACTTTCTCTCTTCAAATTCGTCATCAATTTTGTTCAACATTTGAGCATGAATAGCTAGAACACGATGATTCCGGTGGTGGCCTCACTCACTCACTGGCTTAAAGTTTTTAACGAATCATCTAACTCTCCACTAGAATACAATACAGCAAATGGGACGTTGCTTGAAAGCTTTTACTACAATTACTTTTTTCACTCTTGTTAATAATCTAAGCACTATATCTAAATCTAACATGATTGTTTTGGGTTGCTTCTTTAGCTTTTTCTCCCTCCCTGCTTACTACTTTACCAATTTTAGTAGCAATTGACGCTCTCGTCAGAAATCTAAAGTATATTGCACACATATCGATTTGTCTTTTATGGACCCATAATATGCTTTCGTGAAGTTAATTGTGCATGAGTGTATTGCATTCAACATGCAAGAAGCACAAATAACATGATCCTGTTGTTCAAATAAAACACTATTTTTAACTCAATCAATAATGTCAAAAATCTATTTCAGACTATTATTGTGCATGTACAATTGTACAATAAGAAGTCAGTTTCTACCTTAAACAATTATTTTTCTTTTTAGAGTAATTTTGTATCATTCGGTCGATGATTCAGTTTATATAGTATGCTTATGTTTGCATGTATGTTTTAGCTTTACCGAGGGAGCACAAAAGTACAATAGCCTCCCTAATCCTATATTATGCAACTTAATGGCTTGAGCCCTGAACTCTGAAATGCAACATGCAACTATTTCACTTTTCAGCTATAACGAAGTGACAAATTCTATTACGTTATTAATATATGTTTCACACGATGATCGGTAATCAATGTGAGTTTTTAAAATTGGATTTTCAGGACGGGGAGCTCTGCTGTAGTTACGATTATGATTGTGTGGCTCACTCATCTCGTCCTACTATCTTGACACCCACGATTGCAGCTCAGTAAAAGCTGACAGAAGGTTAGCGTTGAATCTAACCAGCAAAGAAGTACTCCTGATGTCATTCTTCTCAACTCAATAATATAAGTTCCTCCCGAAGTCTTGGAACACAACCCCAAGCTCAGAACAACTCATGATGATATAGACTGTGTAGCACACGGCTTTCCCCTAATCAATTTTTAATCCATAAATGTACCTAAGAATCCGTGCGAAATACATCAACACCGAAAAGCGTATGAAGACTCAAAACTTCACAAAAGATAGAGCAAAATAAATTCATGGTCAATTTAACGGAATATGAGCTCTCTCTCTCTTCTACTGTATTAACTATTAATAAGTCATAAACTACAGAAAATCTGCGGGATGTGGTGCAAAAACTGAATAATTGCATCAATGCACGTATTATTACACACAGGACCGACATACTAATGTGTCCCGTAAACCCAAATACAATAAACGGTTTTAATTGAGCACTAACAAGGACTACTTCGTATCGTACTTAATAATTTATGTAATTAACTATAATTTACCACAGTATATATCGCTAGTTTTCATTTTAATTAAGTAGAACCAGAGATATGTATGAAATATTGCAAAGGTTTAACAAACCAAAAAGCGTTTTTAAGCAATGGAATAAATTCTTTCTAGTCCGATAGAACTGAAGACAATTTCTGAAGTACTTGGCGATTTTATTTCAACAAATCAGTTGCCTGTGCCAGGACATTAGTAACTGGGTCAGAAGTAATATTGCACAATAATAGTACTGAGATTTAGGTTAAAGTAATCATGAAATGAGTATCAACCAGGATCACTCAAATTACGACTGTTCCAATGTACACGACACCCATTGCATAATGACTGGCATATCCTAAATTTTTCCATTTTTGCAAATCTCTTAACATTGAATCAAGAATTCCCAAATCTTGGTAGTCGTCAGCATGGGTTCTGTCCATCATCACTCCAAGATAGACTAAATGAAAATACGCCCAAACTCCAAACGCAAAATTAACGAAGGAGACCATAATTTGATCTGACGTGTATTTATGCTGGCAATTCAAAGGACATTTACGACTCCGAATGCAAGCATCAAAAACAGACGCTAACTTCTCTCTCAAACCATGTTCCACATATGTGTAAATTCCTAAGGATAGTAGAACTACTGTAAGACCAAAGTTCATTCCGTGTAGCATTGAGCTAGCAAGAAAGGTTAAGAAAACAGCTTGGAACGGTCCACGGTGGGCAGCTTTTCGGAAAATATCTAAAAGATTTAAACAATAATATACTTTGGCTGCTAATGAGTAGTAGCAGTGCATTTCTCCTGCCATTTTTCAAACTAAGCGTATTTAATACGTACAGTTTTTCAGCCACCTATGCATCGGCATATTCCAATGCACGACAACTTCAACTAAGGATCTAGGCATCTCAATCTTCGTCAGAGTAGTTACTTGAGTGAAGAGATCCATATGGAGTCCCGAAAGGAGAATTGTGACTTCAGAAGAGTACGAAACGAAATAATGACTGAATCTCACAGACAGGGCATCTCTAGCAGCAAGCAACCAACTGTTTTTCATAATCGACAAAATCATCAACGTCATAAAATTTACTTTATTAGTTGTAGCTCAAATGAGCATAATTCATATCTTACCTTGAAGAAGTGCCAAGAAATATCCAATACAATATACATGAGCTCATGCCTAGACATAAGAGGGCACGTAATCCAGTAGCAAAAATTTCAACAATCCACCCGATCGTCTGCAATTTCAAGTCGTCACTAATAGATGCTTTCTGATTTATATAAGTCTTTACGCTGTATTTTCAAAAACTTCACATAACTTACTAATTTTTTCGGCTCAAATAATCTCATGTAGACAGAAATTGGAATCCATGGCCCGAAAGCCATGTTAGCAGGACAGAAAATGTAACCTAAATAATCCACAAACGGTGGCGGAGTCTTAAGCTGCTTTGTAGACACGTCGGAGCAGACGGATAAAATCTTCAGAACCATTATCATATGGATTCCTCGTACTTGCTCCCACGATTCAGGCAGTATGTCGACATACTCCCTACACAAGGATTAATTCCCACTTTAATAGTTAACTCATGTCCTGATTTTCATTACAGTAGCCTACAGAAAAAATGTCTAAAAGCCATTAGAGTATAACCCTGTGCTATGTGCAGTTCGGAATTTTGCTAAATATCTCATACTTGTCCCCAAAAGGACCATAAAAATATTTCTATCTTTGACAGACCTAGATGATGAGCTAACTGCGCAGCGAAATCAATTCAAACTCACTAACAACAAAACCTCATGCATGTAAATGTAATATCATGAAATTACAATAGGCATTAATGATTCTTACCTCATAACCATATAAATCAACAATGCAGCAAAGGTCACTTTAATGGAAGCATCCCCTACAGGTTTCCTTGCGCAAAACAAAACGCACCAATAGCTGGAAGTTGCAATGACAATCGTATAAATAGCATTTGACCCCACCAGACTAAACAATCCCGTAACTCCACAAACAATTGAAGCGACATGGCACATGAAAATTGGCATTCGACCTAAGGAATCACGAAAATTAAATCAGATTCAGAAGAATATACAACAAGACAGTTATAACACCACTACAATACAGACTTACCATACAAACACAGTAAAACGAGAATACGGAAGATCAAACAACTGCATAGAAGCCACACCATTTGTTCAAAGACGCTGAAGACAGTCGGCTCCAGACATTCATTGTAAATTTCAAAAATCGACGCACCATCTCTAACTGGAATGAACTGTTCATGGTCATCCCCATGATAATACTCTTCGTCCATGAAATCCTCATCCTCATAGTCAAACTCCCAACCACTTTCATCATCCATTTTTAAAACAACGTCTCAGTCTTAACGTAATAATAAAACTGTCCAAAGGTCTCATACGTCTCTCCGAACGAGGTACAAAAACCATTAATAAGTCAAATATCTACCAACTAACAAACCCCAACTCCAAGTCAAGCTGTTCGTATTCGATCACAGTAATCATGAATATCATGAAATCATGATGATGAGGACGCTGCCCATGTATTATCCGTACATCAAATATACTTCGACTCCTAGCTAGATAAGGTTTTGACGAGACTCGTTTGCCAGTGCACCACTTGATGTTTCTTCGACCATCATCACAGATGAAAGTTGGCTGACGTCCTGTGATGACGGTGGCGTGGTAGTAGTGGTCCCGGGAGGACGTCAAGTCCAACTCAACACCGGCGACGTCAAAGGATTGTTTACACTCGAAGAGTAAACAATGCAACTGCTGCGCTCCTCGTTGTGGCGGCCACGGACTCGGCTCCTTCAAATATCTCTCCTTTCCTATTCCTTGTTGTGTACTCTCACTCACAGAACTCATAATATGTAAACAGTCTTTGACGATGATAGTGTGACGATTGGAAGTTAATAATAATAATTTTTTATCGTTGACCTGCTCGACATTTCTGCGATAATGCCTCTACCACCGGCATTAGCAGCTCGTTTGGCTAAACGTGGACTTATCCAAGGGGGGTCGTCCTCAGGGGGAAACAAAAATAAAGAAAACTTTTCGCAACCGAGTAAGTTTGAGGGATTTTGAAGTTGTGAGATTATTTATATTCTTTTGTAGGAAAGTATAACCGGAAAATCGGAATGAAGTATTTTATTGGGTGTTGTTGTTGTTTCTCATATTTAGAATTTGTGGAAGAAGTTATTGCTGAGAATTACGATGACCCAGTCACTCCAGATAATAAGGTTTCATCAATTCCACCACCACCGCAACCGGTGTCGTTGTCGTCGTCATCGATGGTAGAATCAAGTTCAAACTATCATAGTTCCATGAAAAAGAGCTCTTCAACGTCTCTTACAAAGTTCCATCGAATGGGGCACTATGGATGTCCGAACAAAAGTAATATTTATCACTCATGCAATCAGTTTTGTGTGACTCGATGGGGACGAGGAAAAACTCAACCAAGCACGGAATATAATCGAAGAAGATTAAAAATGCTCAAGAAGTATCCGCTATCCTCGACGTGGATTGAAGTATATGATCCTGGAGCGTAAGATTTTATTGATTCTCTTGCTCCCTTGTCAAGGTTGATAATAAGCCTTGCGGTGGTGTATGATAACAAGATTTGTAATTGATTTGTTTGCAGTGGAAGGTATTACTATTGGAATACGACTACTGATGATGTTTGTTGGTTAAGCCCGCTACACCCAAAAGCTAAAATTGGAAGAAGTGCACCAGAACTCAGAGAGAAACAGATTGAGGATGATAAAGCAGCTGCTTTCATGCCGCCACCATCAGCTTCTTCTTCTTACGACAAGCGTTTATCTAGAAAGGACAAGCGAAGGATGGCTAGAGAAACTGAAGAACTTGATCCTATGGACCCAGCATCATATTCTCCAGACTGTCCCAGGTCAGTAATTGAAACTTAACTATAAAAGATTATGAGAAGTTAAGGTTCTAAACTCATCAATACGCTTTTCAGAGGAACATGGACCAGCGGTCTCGTGCAGGAGGAGACTTTTGCAGCGGACACAACTGCTTCCGGACCATTATTTCAACAGCGGCCGTATCCATCACCTGGAGAGATCCTAAGAAGAAATTCTGGTAAAAAGTAATTCCTAGGTTTGCCCTATACTTACAAATCCATGTCT
>Ga0194135_10002266_pt1 | contig 11643 bp, 15 predicted proteins | sample LitLau_LLRF_2013_FD_134024 | JGI IMG/M metagenome (GOLD analysis project Ga0194135, IMG submission 134024) | Freshwater sediment microbial communities in response to fracking from North America - Little Laurel Run_MetaG_LLRF_2013 (version 2) | ecosystem: Environmental > Aquatic > Freshwater >... | reverse complement strand
GTCATTATGTAGACAGGAATTACTCATGTCTGGACTTCGATTAGAATCAGCTGTTCAACGACAGGCTCTGAGACTCCGAGCGAAACTAATATCTAATATTGATTCATTTTTTTATTAATCACAGTACTAAAACCTCAGACATCACTAACTACCACAGCCGCGGAAGCTGGTCCTAGCCAAGGGTTGAGGACGCCTTGTCCTGAAGAATGATTATTGGACAGCCATTTCTGTTTTCTGATATAATCAATCTATCTGAGTCTGTCCCTCTCACGAGACGATGAAATGAATATCATGAGGAAACTGTGGGTCAGTGGGAGCGGGGCAGGATCGAGTGCTGGGGGTGGCAGTGGTGGAAATGGAGGTAGCGGCCAATTTCCAGGCAGTTCCAACACCGGAAGCACACCGCACAGTATTTCCCTGGGTCTCATGCACCTTCGGAAACTGTTTGGAGACTACCTTCACTCTCCATCAGAAGACAAAGTTTACAACATGTTACCACTCTTCTGCAAGGTTAGTCTCTCGACTCGACCAACAAGTATTGACTTGCACTTTGTACTTGATTTGATTGATTTTGAATACTAAAGGAACTGATTTGTTGTAACAGGTATTCAGTTCCTCTTCAGCATCAGATATGATGGAGCGTTTTCCAGAAATTAACTCATTCTGTCAAGCAGTAGCAAAGTTAATGGTGGCGGAAGTGAGGAAGCGGGCAACAAATCAATCGACCGAGGCCGCAGCGATATCCATTATCCGATTCTTTGAAGCGGCTACGGCCAACGAAGAAGATTCGTATGGATGGACGCTCTTATCTACACTGAACATCTTAGCTGCAGGAGATGAAAGCTTGATCCTGATTCTCACTGCTGCTTCCGTCCCATCAACCTTAGTCAAATGCCTCTATTTGTTCTTTGATCTTCCCGAAATTCAACCACCGGAGCGGAAGGGTCCAACATCGGATTTCTCACCGATGGAAAGGCGGCTGCTCCTCCAGAAAATCTTTGTCCAACTCCTCATTCGGCTATCCTCCCATCCTTCACCAGCAGAGGAACTGGCAAAAAGGGATGACTTGGCCCTTCTATTCTCCGCAGTAACATCCTGGTGTCCTCCACAGAATGCAATGTGGCGTAAAAGTACCAGCGAAGTTCTGATGACTATTTCAACTCAAATCATTCATAGCCCACCAGTCCTATCCTACATTCATAGTAAGGAATGCTACCATTAATTTGTGGTAACTGAGGTTAACCGAAATTACCATGAATTATGTTTATTTATCCACAGACAAAGGCTGCATAGGTCTCTGCGTTGAAAACTTACGGCGTGGATCTCACTTGACGCCGTTGGAAGTCACGGAAATGGTCCTGACCCTGTTCTGTTTTCTGAAAGACTCGTCAGATTTGTCACAAGTACTCTTGGACGATTTCAAATCAGCCCAAGGTTACCAATTCTTCGTCGAAATTTTACTAAAGTAATTGAAAAACATGGCATAAGTTGAACTTTTTCCCTGGAAAAGAATGAGATATAATGTTGATCTTTTACTTGTAGACTTGAAAACGACTTAACCAGTGAGAGCCAAGAGGCAATCAGGTCAGTGTGTAGTATTTTAATTAATTCGTTGTAATTTACAAACTCTGGAAATAACTTTCATACTTACCCCACTCAATTGTAAATTTTCAGGAATTTAGTTTTGGTCATGTCTTCGCTGACAATGTGTGGATTCAACGCCCTCAAGGTGAGTTGGCCGTTGCTGGAAACCTCGCTTCATCCATAAACTTAATAATAAAACCGTGTTAATTTACAGCCAAACATGGCCAACGTGGAATCATTGTTCTCACTTCCCACATTCCAACTGCCACCATCTGGAGCCAAAGGTCAGTTACCGTCTCCTTTTATTCTTTTGAATTTCACTGATTTCCCGAATTCTAATTTCAGGATGCACCGTGAGAAATCTTCAGGCATTCCAAGTCCTACAGTCCGTTTTTACAAAGAGTACAACACCCTTTCTCTCAGGAGTGATACTGGACGCAATTTCATCAATTTTCAAAGCAGAGCACAGTAACTACTTCATAGCGGACTCAGTTCTTCCGCAAATGGCTGAAAAATTAATCACAAAGAATTCCGAAGTACATTCCAAGTTTCTAGAAATAGTGGAATTTATTGTGTTCCAGCTACAGTTTACTCCATGCAAAGAGCTCATTGCCATATCTCGAATTCTGAAGAACGATCTGAGTGAGGTGAACTGTACGACAGCGAATCAAAAAGAAGGAAGAAAGGAAAGCACCAGCAGTTCACGGGCTGGTGGGAGTAATCGGAACAGTGTAGTCATCAATGTGACGCAGGTGGACATTGAGAATGAGACGAGACTAAAACTCCTTTGTGTTAAAATGTTACTAAACTTGGCCAAGCACAATGTACTCTTCAAGGACGTTTTCAGAGAAATTGGGATTTTGGAAGCACTAGTCACCTGTCTCCATCGATTTGGGAGTGACACTCAGGATACCAATCATCGCCACCGTAAGAGACTAATAGGAGTACTGCCACATAGAAATCACAACATTGGGCTCTTTAGTTCCAGGTTCAGAAACAAAGGAGGAGGTTGGATTGGTTGTGATTGAACTCTTGACATTAATCCTCACTGGAACCACAGCAAATGTGAGCATCTTCAGGGAAAATGGTGGATCGAAGTGTGCCCTTCAACTGGCAGCGGATGCTTCGACCCGAGGACCGGCGCTAGGCGAGTCAATCAAACCAATCAAAATGCATTCCCAGCGGATAATAATTAAATTCATACTACTTTAGGCTTAATCCAACAGCTTCTAATGAGCCCAGGTGGGGAGGAGGACATGTCATCCGTTCTCGTCGCCCTGCATTCCTCTGACATGAGGACATCTCTCGCTCTCAAAATTGATATCCTCGCAGCTCTCATCACGTGCTTCCGGGAGAGTCATCGTGCGAGGTGTAACTTTCGAAAGGCTGGTGGATTCCTGTATTTGATGAGCGTCATGGTCTCAATGGAAGGGTTACTTCTGCAGCAGAGCGTCTCAAGCGCTGTCATAAGAGAGAGAATGCACATGGTCCAACTCATCTTCACTTGCCTTGCCTTGTCGATGAGATTCGAGCCAGCGAATGCCAAACTATTTCATCAGGAGGTAAGCATTGTTTTGTAATTCAAATTGAACCGTTTTTATTTCGGAAAATCAATTTAGCTCACACTATTTCATTTCCTGTCTGGTAGATATGCTTGCCAAGTCTTGCCGACACGCTGCGACTCCTGGGTTGTTTCTCACGCCAGTACCTTGAACTCCCTTCTAAATTCCCTGCATCCGTCTCAAGCGTAGACTCGACTTCCCTGGTCACTGAAGAAAATGTTCAACTTTTCCATTCCATTTTTACAACTTTGCCGACGAATTTGGATCCACAGAGTTACCAGGGGAAAGTCCCTTTTACACTCGTTCTCTGCGTCTTCCTCTTTCGACTTCTCTTTGATCTCGCCATCGACTCCTTCGAGAGGAACTTCCCACCTTCGGTTAGCACAGTCACTCCCGCTTTCCGATCTTCACCAAGGAAACAAATTTCAGGTGACATGGAGTGCATCGCAACGTCTTCCGAATCCTGCAGCCCAATCCCAGGAACGCCAGGCGGCAAGAAACTCTCCGTTGGATCCCTCAACCTCACACCCCCAACGCCAGAGCCTGTCCTCATCCACTCCGCTGTTGTAATTGTCATGGTCAAACTTATTCCTTCCATTTGGCAGTCTACAGAAGAAGTGACGAATACGGAGGAATCAAGAACACCAGTCACTGCCGCATGTCAACTCTACTGTGCTGAACTAGTCAAGAGTAAGTCAAGTTAACTCAGTTTACATTTTAATTAGCAAAAGTGCAACTTCGGTTCAGCTTCAGTCAGCCAAGCTTTCTGCTTTTGGAAGTTCATACCGTGGATTCTTGAAGATAGAAACGAATCTTTGCTTCAATTTCATTTCTTTATAATAATCCCTGACAGGTCTCGTGAGGAGTGAGAAGAATCAACAACTCATGGCTCAGGCGGGACTGGTGGACGAAATCCTGGAACGGTGTGCCGTAGCTTTAAGTGACGAATCTCATTACCTCCATTCCCCAATTCATTACGCTTTTGAACGAGTCGCAACACATTCCCTGTCACCTAAGGATTTCCGGTAAGGAGGCTGAGGACAGTTACAGTGAATCAAAAACTTATTTTTCAAATATTTTCATTTACATCTTTTCATTAATTTTTTCAGACGCTTCTTTCGACTAGGAAATCCTTTGAACTGTGATCGTCTTTCACCACAGTCTGCAAATATCTCGACAATATGCTCCCTTCCAGTCTCTCGTGTCAAGTCGCTGGTAAATAATCAGACAAAACAAGCAACACTTATTAAGCAAAAAGAAATATTTTCGGTGTATTCATTTTTAATGGACTCCTCTCCTTTCTCCAGGTCTCAATGACAATGTCGAAGAGCGTTGGCTCTCACGGTGGAGGGACGCAAACAAGTTCCCATCAGCCGAATGCTGGTCCTGCTGCTCCCTTTGTGGAATTCGACATGTCGGCTGAAGGATTTGGTGCCCTGTTCCTACCGTCATTGGCTCCGCATAACATCTCGAGCGGAAGTGAATTTGGGACATCAGGCCTCCTCGCGACCGGCATTGGTATGGGTGAACGAGTCTTTCCTGGTAATTTGCCTTTGGCCTAGCCTCTTTGATTTTAATTGTTTCGATTTCGCTGTTCATCACACTTAAAATTTAAAAAGAATTACAAAATTAAGAATTTTAGAAAAAAAAACAATGAAAAAAAACTTTTAGCGATAAAAAAATCCCGAAGTAAGTTCTGGCTTGTGCGAATCTCCACATTTCGATTCCAGCTACATTCGATTTATCTCTATCGTTTGCTATCTGTGAAACCAAACGGTTTGAAGAATGAAGAGTTGAAAACTACAGTCTTAACGCTTTCGACTTAAGAATATTTTTAATTGCCTTAATTTTTTTCAAAGCGTTCAAATTTGCTTGCAATTGTTTGCAAAGACTTTTTACGGTTGGATTCGCTATTTCTTAACTTACATGTTTACACAAACATGCTAACTTAGTTGATTGTAACATTTGATTCTGCCAACGGGTATGAGTTAGATTTCATGATTTTCTTTAACTCAATCAAAAGGTGTCACCGGGATGAGTTACTCCACTTGGTTCAGCGTTGATAAATTCAGCGATCCGAGAACAGATCCACACCCAATTCGTCTCCTCACGATTATCAAGGAGACAGGAGCAGGTCAGCGGTTGTCCTTGTGCATCATTGTCTCGGCTCGGGATAAAGCCATGATCGTGTCAACGCGTGAGAGCCCTCTGCCAGCGCAGGGTGAGCGAACGTTCCATTTTGTTTTAAAATGTTGCATGCATACAGTAAAGCATTAATTTGTCTGTAGGCATTGGGGAATGGGAACCTGAGGGTGCACTCTCAGGATCAGTCCGGGTCTGGTGTCCAGAATTACTCCATGAGGGCCAGTGGCACCACCTCTTCTTTGCATTCTCAACGTCTTCCTCACATTCATTTACGGTTTATGTGAATGGACGCCCCACCTCGACAGGGAAACTGGAATACCCGCATCGAACAAAAGGTGCTTCATACTCAGCCTTCATTGGAACACCACCAGCTTGGAGGAAAACATCGAGACTCACTTGGCGTCAGGGTGTGGCCCATTTCTTCGAAGATTGGGTTCCAGGGGCCCAGAGTGTTCATTCCATTTATAAATTAGGACCCGAATATCCAGGAAGCTGGCAGGCCGTCAAAATACAATCAGGTCGGTCCTGTTTCGTAAATTGCTCGCTTCTGGCTTTTCGTTTAAAGTTTTCCAATCCCATTTTGTTTTTGATTTTAGAAACTGCGGGCACATTAATCGCTGAAGACAAAATTATTTTCGGACTTAACGCTTTGGCTGTATCGCAGCTGACACTGGCAAAAATTCGCAAAATCTATTCAAAGACTGATGCTAAAGCAATCGCCAAACAGGTACAATAGGAACCTAAAACGGATTCAGATTTCATTTTTCTACAGATTTTACTAGTCGTGAATTCTGGTAATTAATTTTTACATTTGTTTTGCTGTAGCTTGGGCTCTCTTCTCATGAAAATGCAACTCCGATCTCCATTCTTCACAATTCCGCGGCCCATCTCATTGGCCCTGCTCGTACTCTTGGTGGGGTGACGATCGGTTACATCGGGGTTCGAGTATACGCGCCATTACCCGTCTCAAAGTCCATTCTCTCAATCGGTGGAATTCAAGTGCTTATTGGACTTTTAGCAATGGCAAACACTGGAGAAATGCTCTATGCCTCGCTCAAAGGATTCGTCTGTGTGATTAAGAGCAATTCCAACACGAATCTTGTGAGTGAGACGGCGTGGCAGACACTTGGATATTTATTGAAGCGGAAGAAGCATCTCCTCACTATGCGGGTCCTTCACTTGGTCTTTGGGCTAGTATCGTCAGACTCCTCTGGTGGAAGTAGCAATTTGAATAGGGAGAACCGCTCTGGTTTTGTGGAACTCCTGGGGGACATTGACATTTGGTGTCCTTTCCCTGTCACGAGTGGGAATTCAAAGTCTGGTTTGGGTGTGTTCGATTCGGGTTCTTCAACTCCTGACACGGGTATTAGACAACAACCTTCGTCTGAGGAACCGACTCCATCAGGAACATTCCAACACGGTCCTTCCACTCACAACCCACAAAAGTTTGACTTCATACAGGCAAATGTTGACTTGGAGAAGGCACTTTACGAGCACTTCCTGCAACTTCTAAATGATGACCCGAAGAACTCATTGGATGTTCTCCGAGAGGCGAACATTGTTCCAAAGTTACTCCGCCGACTCATGATGAGTCCATCCTCAATAAATCAAGGACCCATCTTTCTACTGTTAAGTCATCTTTTGGCACACAAGGGGAACGCTTCCGCCGTGGACTTGATTACCTTTGGACACTTCATCTCGGGCACACTCCCTGAGATGACTAAGCGAGAACCTTCCCTTACAGACGGAATTGAGCTGAGGAACAAAGGACTCCAGCTCATCCATTCCTTAATGTACACGGGGAAAGTTCTTAATGTCGGATTTTGCGACGAGCTGGTTCACAGGCTGGGATTTGATTTTGTGCTACTATTTGTGACTCCAAACTTACACCCTTCAACATTACTTTGGGCGATTCGGATTCTTCTCCTACTCATCACCAGTTCCCCTACTCTCAAGAACAAATTTCGAGATGGGTCAATCTCTGCGTGGTGTTTTGGAAAAACGGCCATTGCGGCGCAGCAATGCGGGGGTTCCCTCAGGAATTCTTATGCCATGCTTCCATTGAAACGGCAGGAGACTCGGGATGGGGAGGATAGCAGTGCCAGTGGAACTCCGGTCTCAGGTCCTGTGAGTGTTATCGCTGGTGGCCTCACGGGGAAAAGTAACAAGGGTTTACCTGGGGGTTGGGCAAGGCTCAGTTGGCTGTTGGCTCAGCGATGTGAGGATATACGAGCCGAAGGGACGGACGTATTCCCCAGCGAAATTTGGCTTATCCTATGTGCAATGGTTCTCAGTCAGCCCTGTAGAAATGTCAGCTTAAAAATGTGTGGCTCAGATCAGGTAAACTCCTAGTTCCTCGGGAAAATACGGGATGGGATGAAGAAACAATAATATTTATTTCGTTTCTATTTTTGATTTCGTTTCAGCTAACACTGGACACTATTTGGAACTACGTCTTTGCACTTTCGGCAAACCGAATGATATCCTCACTTTATGGAAAAGTTACTCTGTGTCCAGATGCCATAATTACGCTTTTAACACTGATTCGATGCTTTATAACAGCGGAATCCGGAATCATTCAGGATAAAAACATTCCTGGCATCGGAAGTGGATCGTCAATCGGAAATCCTACTCTCAACCTCCACCCACATTCTCATTCACCTTCAACTTCCCCATCAGCATACCACTCTGACATTGCCTCCTGCCTCGTCCAATTCCTCTGCTACCTCTACTCCCATACGCCAGAATTTCAAACAATATTCACGTCTACGGAAATCCTGAGTGCACTAGCTGCCTCTGTCATGCCAATTGATGTGAAGGCCGGAATTGGAGCTCTCGTGATTGAAAGCATGGCGGCGGAAGGAGGAGACTTCGAAGAAGTCAAAGCTTTTCAGGACACTGAATCGCTCTTGGTTATTGGAAAATCAGGCAGTGACAACGAACCGTTCGAATTGGGACTGGAAGTTTCTGAGACTTCACAGGATTCTCCTGATGGGGAAGCGTTAAACTATTGCAAGAAGTCCGGAAGGAAATCTCCACTAGTGTCCTCACTAGTCCAACCCCCAATGGAGAACCTGATGAATCATTCCGCAAAGAAGATTATCCTTGACTTCCTCCGGATGCTTATCATCGACTGGATGTCAAGTTCCGCTTCGCAGTCCCAGTCCAAGACTGGCGTCGCCATGAATATTGTTATCGATACTGTTCTGGAGGCCGGCAACATGGAGACGGATGTCTCCGTTGGGAGTAATGGACTCTTTCCTTCAAATAGACAATACTCGGCTGCATTGCTCACGCAGTTCCATACTAACCTACTCGGGACGCTACTCGACCATCTTATTGCCTTTGATTTAGACAGGATGACGGGCTACTTACAAGCTGTGGCTCATTTCCTATCCCGACTTGTTGACAAGCTCTGGTTGGAGTCATTTGCAAGGTACTTGCATAAAAGTTTTCTGTTATCCTTTCCCCATGTGGTCCCTCCAAGAATTTTACGTTATGCTAAACGTTTTAAATCTGTGAAATTGCAGAGATCCTCAGGTCGTCTTCGATTTCATTCTCATTCTTGTCTCACATTGCAAGTAAGGGAAATGAAATTACATTATTTCCACATTTTTCATTATTTCCCTATACACTAGAAAAGTCGGCAAGACTAAATTAACGGGAATATTAATTTTTGTAATCAGGACGAAGCGAGTTCCACCAACTACAACGGATATGATTTACAATTCCCTGAATCGAGTTGTTCTCTTCATTCTGAGTCGAAAATCCAATCAATGGGACAAGGTGGAGGCTCTCAAAAAAATACGTGGAGTTCGTTCAGTCATTTTTGGAAGTGGAAATCATCAGCAGGACTTTTTCGGGTGTTTGGTGTATGTTCTGATGCAATTAGTCGACGGATTACCCATTTCGCTAGAGAGTGGGAATAGGACACAATGGCATGTTCGGGTGGCTGTTTCAGAAGAAGAAGGTTCAGTGGATACTTCAAATGGGAAATCCAGGATTATACGTGCATCCGCCGTTGTAAGTAGATAGACAATTGACAAACGGCCAACAAGCTTAAACTTGCCAAAGTTAATTCTGAATCTCAATTCCAGCTGGATAACGAGATATCAAAGACGGCCGAGAAAGTCTGGGAGGACTTGTTCATAAGTAAGAAACCCATGGTTGAGGATGTTTTCAAAATCACATTTCCCTCCCCGCAGCCACCGTCGCTTTCTACTCTCCGTGATGAAATTGGGGACTCTGCGAATAAACTATGGTTGACGTACGTCGCATCTGAAACGACTCCAGGGATAAAGAAATCCAGTAATCCAGCCAGTATGTCTCAGTCTTGGGAAATTCACCAGCAGCTCCAGTCAAAGCTCCAAAAAGTAACAGGAGGCCTCACGCGACTAGCAGGGAGATCTGGAATTCGAAAGGAGTCCGAGAAAGAGAAAACCATCAAGGACGTCGTGAGTCAATGGAATGAGTCTAGGAAATGTCAAGTGGTGAGTCGAGCAGTTTAAATTTTGATGTTTCTCTACGGCCGTGCCGTGGTGTGAAGAAGAAGTAATTTCTCATCTCCTGCTGTAGGGTTCCAACAAGCACCTATTGATCGTTAAAGACGTTTTGGAAATCCACGAACGATGTCACCAAGAGAATATGAAACATCTAAATCGCTATGTGAGAGACACGCTGCTTCCACAATTGGAGCACGAATTAACACGGGAACGAGGTCTCTGGGGACCCACACAACCTTCCCATCTAGGTAATCTTCTACTTTTGCCATCACTATAGAAAACCGCAAAAATCTTAATTTCCTTATAGCTTTGCTACTTTATCGGAACGTGTTTATCCGGTTTCTGGTCAACTTTTATTTCATCGAGTTACATTTTTGGCTTCACATTTTGTTTTAGACAAATGGATGCTGGATACAACCGAAGGACCCTCGAGGATGAGAAAGAAATTGATGAGGAACGAGATGTTTTACATGCATTATCCCTATTCGGAGCAACTGATTCCTGCTGGACCAGCAGGAAGTGTCTCCTCTCCAAAAGCGCGCCGAATTAATCCACCTATCAGTAGGGACGCCAAAGAATTCCATAAAAAGTTCAAACATCAACCGTCGTTCATTAATGACATGTGCGTTGGGTTGTCGGTGGAGGACTTGGATGACTCGAGTGGAAGCGTAGGACCTTCAGGCTCGAGTTCCAGCGATCCGAATTTGTCTCCAAAGACAACAGGTGAGTAGCTAATAATTACCGTTTATTGGGATCTGTCCCTTCCTGTCTCTTTATTTGACGACTGTATTTCTAACCTAGGAATGACGTCAGTGGATGATCCATTTTCTGAAACCAGCATGGACACCTCAGATCCTGACAATCAGTCGATGCTCTTCCGTCTCATAGGAACAGCCAATGAGAAGATCTCCCAAATCTTCCGGGTGGCTCAGATACAAGGATTGGATACGGCAGAAGGACTCCTCCTATTCGGGAAGGATCATTTCTATCTCATCTCGGGGTTTACAATTCTTGCCAAGACACGAGAAATTAAGGACATGTACTACCTTCCTGCAAACATGTATGAACCAATCCTCCCTCCGCAGTGTTACGGTTCCGGGCCCTCCCCTGCCAAACCACGGAGTAAGACCCATAGCTGCTGGAAATTTTCGTATGAGGATATGAAAGAGGTTCACAAACGGAGGTTACTACCAAATCAACTGAGTTATTTCAACTAGTGAGAAATGAGAAATTACAGTAGAGATTTTAATTTTCCCGTTCCTTTCCAGGTACTTACTTCAACCAATTGCTCTTGAGATCTTTTGTTCGGACGGAATCAATTACCTACTTGCCTTCCCTCGAAAAGTCAGAAACGTTGTATTTCAAAAGTTCACTTCAGTTTCAAAGAATCTGTCTGACTCTGGGACTGATGCGAAGCAGTCTGTGGCCGGGCAGCGAAGATCCACAAGTGTAGAGCAGAGTACTGGGATATTTTCTTCACTTATTGGAGACACGACGGTTACGCAGCGTTGGGTGGTAAGGAGTCCACCTTGTTTTAATCAATTAATTTCTCTTGATGTTAGACTGGAATTTATTTTATTTGTTGGAGAGAGGAGAAATCTCCAACTTTCAGTACTTGATGTACATGAATACGCTTGCTGGACGCTCCTGTAAGTTGGATTCACTTTCTATTGACTATTTCAAGTAAAGCAATTGCTGGAGATAATAATTACTCATGTGACTGTTTTATTATTATTGCAGACAACGATTTAATGCAATATCCCGTCTTCCCATGGATTTTGGCGGACTACGACTCTCCGTTTCTGGATTTCAACGACCCTGAAACATTTCGGGACTTGAGTAAGCCAATG
>Ga0194135_10002265_pt1 | contig 11647 bp, 5 predicted proteins | sample LitLau_LLRF_2013_FD_134024 | JGI IMG/M metagenome (GOLD analysis project Ga0194135, IMG submission 134024) | Freshwater sediment microbial communities in response to fracking from North America - Little Laurel Run_MetaG_LLRF_2013 (version 2) | ecosystem: Environmental > Aquatic > Freshwater >... | reverse complement strand
CTTTAATAATGTAGATTGTATTATCCAGGAGGTGACGTAGTAAATGGGGACGGTACCGGATCGGCGAGCATTTATGGAGGGAAATTCGAAGATGAAAACTTCATAGTGAAGCACAGCGCACCAGGAATGCTGAGCATGGCCAATTCCGGGCCCGACACCAATGGATGTCAGTTTTTCATCACTACCGTAGCCACCCCATACCTTGACGACAAGCACGTTGTATTCGGAATGGTAAGATTTCCTTTTTTAACTCAGGCAACTCTCTCGAGAGTTCAAATTCATAGGTTCAATATGGTCGGAGCTTCTCTCTTTTCTCTCATTCGAACTTTCGTTACGAACTAGGTACCCCAATTATATTTTACGAGAGATTGTATCCAATTCTGGATAAAACTCTACGTTATTTAATATGAAACAATTCAGAAAAAGGACTTACGTAACAAAGGCGCTGTCTGTATAGGAGAGGAATGAGGAAAACATCTTATGCCCTTCTGCATGTGTTCCAAAAAACCTCTATTTGACGCAGTATCTGATGATATTTCTGTTGCTGGCTTTGCTTTTCACCTGGAAAACCAAAAACGGTTTTGAAGAGCAAATAATATAAGCAATACGATCTCAATTGAAAGTACATAAAAATTACCTTGTGAGAGAAAGTGTCGTAGAGCTGATAATTTTTTTTGAAAATTATGTGTTTTGTGTTATGTTAGTTTAAATTAGGGTAAGGTTAGATGTCCATACGTTGTGTACCTGAGAGCCTTATGTAATAATCGGCCAAAAAATTGAATATGCGTTTGTTTTTTCGAGGCAATATATGACATAGGTGTACATATTGTGAAGGGAATACATTGTACTAGGGGCGTTTCAGCCGTTGAACAACTTTACCGCGGTTCCATTCGTAACATAAATAATTGATGTTGAATTGTTTTAGGTGTTGCAAGGACAAGATGTGGTGCATAAAATCGAATACATGGAAAGAGACACCGACGACAAGCCAATGCAGAGGGTTTACATCAGAAGATCGCGAGTGCTTCAAACTCCAAGCCCTTTTTGGGTGTCTGACCAAGTTTACAAGTACGGCCAAAGTGATTATTAACTCTAAAAATATAACATTTCATTAAATAGTTTTAGGTATAGATAGGTAGCTGTCGAGGATTTACACTGGGAAAACATGTACAGGTATAATGTACCTACATTAGAAGTGTATAGTGTTAAATTAATATTTTTAAACAACCCAATGATAATTATGTATATTATTTTCATATTAAAATTATTAATTAGTTTTTGAATTTTTGGACGCAGCATTTGGGAATGGATCAAAGCCACAATATTGCCTACAGGGTTTTCAAGTATTGTTTTAGCCATATTTTATATGTTTTATAAGAAAATTTCCATTGCGGAAAAGAGCATTGAGAAGTTAGAATAGATTACCATTAGTTATTAATTAATTTTATATAACAACAGTAGTGATAATTACACATGTAATATGAATACTTAACAGTTATTGCGAAGGTAATCGATGGATACGCCTGTTTTAGTGAGCAGCAGAAATACCTACATTTTATTTTCAGAGTAAGGATAAAATTATTTACAGGACATAGGTCCCTTAAACTAAGCTACGATAAAAATTTCATTACATCTGTACAATAAAATCAACGTCAACTTATGCGTCCCTGAGTTATGTAAAATACCTTTACGTTTTGGCCAAACCGCAGAGGCTGTGCCCGGGCAAACTTTTTTGCCATTGCTTTTTTGCAGATATAGTTGAAAAAAATCATTTGCCAGTTCAGTAAGAAATATTTAAATACTTAGGGTAGAACGAAAAGTTTCTTTATGCAATAAATGAGAAGATAATATGAAAATAAGCTTGCTGTTACATATTAAAAAAAAACTTTAAAGGCTATCTTTCTAAATTTAAAAGTAGGTGAATATAATATAATATAATAATATGCCACTATAGAAAAAATGGTGAACAAAACTGAAAATATCACAGACACCCGTAGTGTGTCGTTATGAGTACGGGGCTTGCAGAGCAAAACCCCCAGCGGCTAGCGAACAAAATGAAATAAAAAAAAACCTTTTGGCAAGCCACAGGCTGAGGTAGATTTCGCCTGTGTATATAATTTATAATTTATTATTTACTCGTACATGTATATATAGCAAGAACATAGGGAAATTGGAACAGCATAATAATAATAATAATTTTGACTAATAGATTTTTTTCTTCAATTTTTTCAATTTTTCAACCCCCGTTTTAACCCCTATTCCTTGGATCGATTTTTCCCATGAAAGAACCAGAAAAATGTTTTCAAGAAAAATACCTAAAAGTCTTTTGAGATGTCACTCATAAATTTTAATCGAAAAATATTTCGAACAAAATTTATATTATTTAAAGAGAGCTTTTAAATGACACCACACAAGAATATATTTTTTGACAATTAGCATTTTTTTATTTTTTCGAAATTTCAACACCCTTTTTTTCCCCCACTCCTTTGACCCATTTGCCCATTTACGAACTTAGCCAGCCCATTCACCCTTAAAACGACATCCCAAAGTTTCATCACGATATCTTAAAAACTACGGCAGTTATTTTTCTTTGAAATCTACCTAAAATCCTTACAAGGTAAGGCAAGACGATACGAAACGGCGAACAGGATAATAATAAGTAGTGTTATTAACGCAGAAATGAACATTTTCTAAATTTGCAGTGTTCATTTATCATTTCCGCGTTGATGTTATTATTATCCTGGAGTTGTTTCATAGAAACTCCTGACACAATGTTCACAACACTAGGACACCGTTTTAGTAAAAGAGATGGGCCATCTTAAACATTGTGAATAACGACTGGTTTTCCGCTAGCAAACATAGCATAAATCAAGCACCCCAGTAGATTGACTAAAGCTATGCAGTAGAACACAGCTGACCAACTCTGGGTGACTTCTAAGATGTAGCCGGCCGCATACACTCCGAGAAATCCAGGTATAGATCCTGCTGTGTTCATCAGCCCAAACACAGAACCGGCGTGGCGTGGGGCCAGGTCGCCGGGATTTACCACGACAGCGCTGTTATGAAACCCTGTAGCACCAACGATTACCACAATACACAATAATGCACCTGTTAGACTTTGCGACTTATCTGAAAGGAAAAAAACAGTTAATCTTGTCTTGAGGTATTAAGTATTTTGTCTAAAAAATTATCGGTACGTATAGTGTATGTAATGTAGGGAAAATAGTTTGAGCATATGCATCCCCACGCATAACATCGAAATATATACCTACGTAAACTTAATATATCGAACATCCTCTAAAACCGGTTAAAAATTTCGATACCAAAAAACGGTATCGGCGAGGTTTCCGGTGGCAAAAACTTATTATAACTTTTCTGCTTCTAAACTCATAGAAAAACGCTACGCGAAAAAGTAAAAATTAAGTCACTCACCTAATGCAAGTAATCCAATAGCTTGTGTCAAAAGGCAGGCAGTCTCCACTAATTTCCGGGTGTTTGTGACAGAATATCCTCTAATGATAAGTCTCTCCGACATCCATTTCCCCAGGAAAGTGCAAGGGACAGTAAATAGCCAGGGAACCATGTTGACTACCCACCCACGAGCATCAGGATACATTTCATGAAAATAGGTCGGGAGCCATGAAACGAGCGTGAAGAAGCAATTATTTTGACATGCATGGGCAACCACTAGGGCCCAAAATGCAGGACGAGAAAAAAGTAGGGCCCACGGAACAGCACCCACATCTTTACCGATTGGAGTGACAACAGCTCGTCCTTTTACCACCTGAAAAGAATAAAGTTGGCTTTGCTAACCAAAATCACAAAATCAAAGTTAGAAAGATGTCCAAGTAATCTTCACCGCTTTAAGAATATACAAATCTTTCAAATTCTGCGATTTTTAAACACACCTCTATGGAGACTTGACTTTTAAAAACGCACAACTCACCAGTCTGTAGAATGCCAAAGTCCAGATACAACACAGAATACCAGTAACATAGAAAACAGTCTGCCAGTCAAATGCATCTAGAAGTAGAGATCCGAATGTACCAGTCAGCAGCGTTCCAAATGCACAGCCGGAAGTAGCCAAGCTAAAGAAAGCAGCTCGGTCACTGTCAGAAAGTTGACGACTTGCTAGGCTGCTCATACCAGGAAAATGAACACCTAAGGAATAGAAATCACTAACTATATTAATAGGTAATTCCAAAAATAGTCACTATTCGAAGTCTGATAGTAAGGTAGTCATATTATGGGTAAATACGGAACGAATAATTCAAGAAACAAATATTTTAAAGGACTGCAGTAAATACCCTATGCCTCGAGTACGTAGTTAGGTAGAGATCGTGTACGCACCTTGGAATGCTCCGTGAATGATTCTAATAGCTATCACAAGAAACATGCCGCTATTGCCTATCGAAAAATTAAAGATAATGGGCATGGCAAGAGTTATCGAAGACCAACCGACTGCTGCCATCAACAAAACTTTCTGACCACCAATTTTGTCAGCTACAAACCCTCCCAAGACCTGAAATATAATAAGGTGTTTCTTTAATAAAATAAGATAATTTTCCTAAATGAGTGAATATTTCAGAGGCAAATGATGAAAAAAATATATATACTTAAGCAAAATATTCAAACTGAACTCATCAACATATCTAACACAATAATAAGTCCCTCCCCACACAATTCTTATTAACCGGTAAAGTAATAACTTAAGTACCTACTTACCTACTTACCTAAGTAACTTATAATAACATATTTACCTGTGTTAAAGTGTAGCCCCAAAAAAAGCTGGATAAAAAGAAACCTGTGTCGGCCTTTGTCCAGTTGTTTTCCTTCGAAATAACTGGAGTAAGTAGAGGGACCGACGTACGACTCGCATAAACTGCTGTTGTTCCAACAACTAGCATTGTTAGCCATTGTCTTTTTTCTTTCCTATAACAAAAATAGGTATTCACCAAAAATTATAAGATAAAACAGGTTGGAAATTAGCTGATAGCAAGGGCGCGGGCGGTACCTGCATGCATATTATGGTAAATACAAGTGCTATATTATATAGGACACATACCTGGACCAGGTCATTGCACATGTTCCTAGTACCCCTTATAAAGTACCACCAGGCAACAGCATTCATTTCCCAATATTGACTACCTAATTATGATGATTTCATGTTCAAAACACTCAGACGTGGCTTGGCTGGCTAGCCGCTATCGACCTCACAGTTGAGTGTAAAATAAGCGTTTTCTACTAGACAGAAACTTTTTTAACGTGTAGACATAATAAATATTAAAGTATGTGTATGTTTTTAAATTTTTTGAAAGTGATGACAGCCAAATTTTCAAGCCAAAAGAAATAAGAAAAAGAAAAGAATAATCTCAATTTTGTTTGAATACAACCGCCATTTTACTTTGTTGTCCGCAAAATCCACATTTTGCTACAAGAAATTTGGAGGGAAAATTGACAGACCGATTTTTGCCACAAAGTTTTTTGATGTTCCTGTTTTAATTATAATAATAATTAGGTACCTATCTAGACATTTTGAATAAAACCAAAGTAGTAGCAGGATATCTAAGCGAAAAACGGTCAGTACCAAGGTATTATGTAACACACTGCGGTAAGACACTTATATGGCCTCAATTAGCACCGTACCAATTAACGAACCCAGTACAAATAATAGTCTACTTAAGCATCTGCCATCCTTGAAGTCTTTTTAGTTTTTTAACGAGTGCGAACAGTATGCGTCTTCTGCCGGATATTATCACAAATATTTCCACAGAAACAGGAAAATGGCTTGTAGAAAGTATTGACAAGCTCGCAGTAGTCTCTAATAATGGCTATGCTAAGTTGCAATCAGGCCGCATTTCACGTGGGCGAATGACCATGGCTGATATTTCGGATGAAAAGGAAACAGAAGCATGGACAGAACAAGTATGGGGTGGAGACAATAAAGAGGCATCAGAGCAATGGCCCCAGGTTTTGCGCAGACAGCGGCCGGAACTGGCTAACATCACCACTACAAAGCAAGCACAAAAAAAGCGCAGACCTCCACTTAACTCCCCAGTTGATATATTTGATAACCCGCCGGTGTTCCTAACTATAAAAGATGTTAGAAAGCAAAGTACTGCGGAAGATAACGGATTTAAGCGGTTAACCCCAAAAAAAGAAATGGCCGGTGGAAAAATGATGAACTCACCTGTTTGGTCAGCAGCGCTGCTTACATATGAGCGCGGTATCTCTCCAAGCAACAGTCCCCATCATTGTTGTGGCGGCAGTGAGAATCAAAATAACACCCTCGCTTAATGTTTCTATTTTTAGTTACTAGACAAACGCGTAGAAAAAATGATGGATGATTTAGAAATATTAGGGATGGAGCTATGCAGGGAAATCCGAATGCGCCAGGAGGAAATACACCGAAAAAATGTGAGTAGATTTAAGACTATTGTATGATTTGTAGGTATGTGGAGTAGGTAGGTAAGTACTTATAATTAAGCATGCACTTTTAAATCGCATTGCACATACCTAGGTGTATGGCAGATTGGCAGGTAGGGTTCCTATTTTTGATAGTCCTACCACCTAACCTGACCTATGTACAACTTTTGATTTTGCAACAGAACAGTATGGCAGACTTTACTAAAAAACAATCAGAGTATCAGAGCCAAATTGAACAACTGAAGGAAAATTTGAAAAAATCTCAGTGTGAGGTTCAAGAAGTGCGAGCTCAACTTCGTCTAAGATCTGAGGCTACCCATAGACTGGAACAGGACAACGTGAGCCTCCGCGATAAACTGGCAACCCTGCAAGTTCATGTTGATACCACCACGACTGAACGAGATAGACTTCTTCTAAAATGGCAGCTTGCAGAGGTAGGCTAGATTTAATTTAAGCTTTCGCACATATTACAGAAGAACACAGAGACTGTAGGTTTTGTGATTTTTAGAGCGAACGGGTTAAGTGGAAGGAGATGTCAGAAAACATGAAAGATTCTAGTTTAGAAATGAATGTGTACAAAGAGCAATGTCAATTAATGCAGAACCAGTTAAGGAACACAGTTACCAAAATTACAACGTAAGTACCAAAGAACAGTTAAAATCGATTGGACAATCGATCAAATGACCAAAACATCGCCTATATGACTAACTAACTAAACTATACTAGTGATAGTGGAATCCACTATAAACAGGAGGTCCGCTTTAGTCCAACAGTTAAGTTGAGGGCCCCAGGTCATAACTCTGCTGCTATTAATAATTTATTATATCGAGATCGGTATCAACAGATATGGACAAGCTGAACTTGGATGGTTCGGAATTATTATGAAGAGAATGCATCAGGAGAAGGTTAGATGGTTAATTAGGGGGAAAACCAGGGTAGGCCGAGGAAAAGCCGGTGGCTAGATGGGATTCAAGAAAGTATACTTTCGAAGTATCAAAGTACCTATGTAATTTTTTATTGTAGGCAACAGGATTTGAACAAGCGCGACATGGCAAAATTGGAGCTTATCGCAGAAGAGGCAATCAGCTTTTCCAAAACAGTAGATGCCCATTCAAAGCAACAAGACACCAAATTAAAGAAACTATCAAAATCTTTGCAAGAGTCCGAGAATAAATGCATTGAACTATCAGGCAAGTGTAGGTAAAAATAGAGACCTGAACACTATTCCAACAAGTTTGATATTACGATTAACCGTTCTACGCTAAAATAAATATGCTTATTATTGCATCCTTTCAGAAATTTTATCCGATGTCCAAAGAGAAAAAGATCGGCTAGCACTATGTGAAAACAATCAACAGCAAGGGAAATATTATCATGATGTAAGTGTTAATTATTGTTACTATAGGTTCTGTCAATTAGCCACCAGGAGTTGTCTGTATGAAGCATAACTAATATCTCATAGCTCATAGTTCACAACCACGGAAACCATTAAAGCTAGTAAGAATAATAAAAGTGAATAAAGTAGGGAGAGCCATAGAAGAACTAGTTCTATGGGTCAGGGGCGGATATGTATGTATGTAGAAGTGGGTGGGCGGGGGTCATGTTGGGCTAGACCTATAAATCTACTATGTTATGTAAAAATATGACACCCCTTAAATCCGCCACTGCTATGGTTAGGGTATTGAATTCATTGAAATAGGCATTCTAATTTCTCATAAAATAAGCCTCTCTATTCGAGTGTAAGAGGTTGGAACATTGTTGGAGGTGATAGCATTGTGCCTTGGGGGATTGAAAGAGTATACTTTCTAGAACATTTTTCTCCGATGTAGGAAAAAATTCACCCCTTACGGGGGAGATATGGAGCGCGCAGTCCCCCTTTCAGTCCCAGTGGGTGACCACGAACTTTGACAAAGAATTCTGGAAAAATGGCCCGTGTTAACGAAAATCTTAATATTGTACGAGTATTATCTTTTGACTATTACTTTAAAATAAAAAACCTACAAAAATTGAACCATTTTTGGAAAAAATCAATGCCATTGAACTTTTGGGTCACCAGTGATAATTTATCCATACCTCAGTAACTATAGCAGGTAGAAGACGTTTTCCTTATATTTGGACCTCAAGGACCCCAAAGACAAATTCAGGGAATTTAGGCAGAACTGGATCATACATAATGCGGTGATAAGCTAAATAGTTGTGGTTGGTGTCGTTTTCGACTAAAAAAATCATGCTGGAGACGATGCTGAGATCGAAAATTCAATAGCATTCACATTTTAGGTACTGTCATTAATTCTGTATTAATTTGTATCTTATTTAATGAGGTTAAGTGTAAGATAGGGCCCTGGGCCCTAACTTCGCCTCACTAATAAAGACGTTTTTATTTATTTATTTATTTATTTGGGGTGTCACGGAAACACAAGTTTTTCTGCCTAATCTGGATTTTCTCTTGTAATTTTCGAAAGGTTGAGCGATTTCAAAAACTTATATGATAAATTATAAAAACCATCTTACTTCATAGTTCATAGTCCCTCTTTGGGGTAATTTAAGATTAGCTAAATACAGTGTAGCTCGGTTATACCGTCATTCAAGGGACCGGCCATTTTGGACTTGATACCCGAGTTGTCGGTACCTAATGCCCTAACCCAATTTCCCCCTTGATGACATTTTTTTCAGTGCAACCTGTGAGGAACCGGCTACTTGACATGTCCCCTAAAAATGATTGAAATCCTTTAAAAACTGTGGTTAGTGCAAACTTCACCCCTTTTTCCCCTTACTTATATACCCCCCTATCAAATAGGTTTCATCAAAATCGCTAGACCGGAACTGACACACAGACATCCGACGAAAGAATCCTATCTCGTCGAATCGGAGCCTTCCCCGGCTCAGTCAATTATGATTTTTGCTAAAATAGTGTTAGCCCCTTCCCCCTTCTTGTCCTTATAGCCATTTTACAAGATATACACATTTGTTTCAGTGGGAGAATTACCAGAAGGAGATGAAAGAAAGAGTTGAGAGGCTAATAGGAGACAACCAACGACTCACAGAAGAACTAAGTCTGCTTCAGGAAAATCGAGATGTTCCGATAAAACAAAATCCACCCCATATTTCTACATCAGGCACACATTCATAGTAAATTTATACTTTTTCAATGAAATCCAAACATTATAAAAATACATTAGAGAAATCTTACTTCGATTCATTTTTTAAATTAAGAGATACAAACAAATCTACGAAAGATAACAAAATAGCGGTTCTGCTGTGGTTAAATTTGTCAAAGAAAATAGTAATTGAATCATGGGGTTGCTGAGAGTGGTGGAGCATACTGATTTTACATGTTTTTAAATTGCTGCTTTATTGAAGGGGGTGTTCCTCATGGGACCAAGACACTGTCTATAAATGCTTGGGGAAAATTTGAACTCCATCTATTTACAAGGAAGGCGGACTTCAAGCACATCGCGAGCTCTACTTACTAGCATACTCCACATACAGTCAAGGGTGAGTGTCTTAGCTACCTGCCATCAACCTGCTATCACTGCCAACAAGTATGGACGTGTATGTAAAATTATTGTTGTCTAGGATACATTAGGCGCACCTATTCATTTTGATGGATCTAAACGGGCTCTAGTCTAGAAATCGACTCGACACCACTTGCATTCATCGAAAATAATACCTTGTGTTTTTATGTAGGCATAATTTGTTCAATCTTTATGTTCTAAATAGGTATAAACCACCCTAGGTAGGTAGCTACTTTATTTTAAGGAATTACTATGTATACCAAACTGGACTTTTCCACTGGTAAGGGTTATTTGCAGAATTAGATTCAGCATAAAAATAGGATAGGATAGTGAAAACCGTCTCTCTGTGCAGGGAACGCTGACTCCCAACTTTCTGACACTTGCAATACAATTTACGCCGAATTCAGGCACTGCACAAAGAAACGCCTTTCATTACCCTATCCTAGTTTTTGTCGACTAATTTGGCAACCAAGCTAGTTTGGTAAAAAATGTGTTTTTCTTACAATAGGTATGAGCGGAGTTTTGACCGCTGCACTATGTTTGATCACATATCTAAACACCTTCCACAGTCCGACGTCAGGGACAATGTTACAACAGCCGCAAGAGTTGAAACACCGACACAAGACGTGGTTGACTGTTCTCAAGCGTCATGTAATTCGTACTCCTGAACACGATGCCGATAATAAGGACGATACTATGGGCAAAAGGCAAGACTTGTATTTTGACGACTACGGTCATATGCGGTTTGGAAAACGCGAAGATTCTGACGATTACGGACATCTTAGATTCGGAAGAGCAGGGGAATAACTTCAGCGGCGTTTTAGTTCACCATGTTTTTATTAAATAAATATTTCTGTACAAATAACATACAAGACAATAAAAATGGTGTACATGGCTCACCTAAAACATCCTTTCTCCTTGTAGAGAAAGATGAAATTTCAGTTTCATGACAATAGCGGATCTAACTTAGGTTAAAATAAAAAACTTGTAGTGGAATTAAGTGCCAATATTTTTACCCTGAGTGATTACGCATTCCCACGTAGTCACAAATTAGTCGATAAAATTAAGGATAGCGTATGAGGTACTGCATGCACATTGCACTCCATAGGTAGGTAAGTATCTATACCTATCCCATTACATATTTCACATCACGGGACTATTTCTTAATTTTCAACAATATGGGTCTTCACGGTAGCGGGAATTCAAATTTCGATATTTCGAATCTTGCAGAAATGTATACAAAACAATTCTAAAATCGGGAAAGTTTTCGAATTTTTTGTATACAACACAGCAAGATTCGAAATATCGCAATTAGAATTCCCGCTAGCGTGAGGATATTTCTGGGTAAGAGTGTTTGTAAGTAAAGCAAAGTTACCTCAAGCAGGGATTAGACTTTTTGTCATGTACGGTCCGCTCAATTCATATCCTAATTTTCGGTAGTAATTCCTAGTTCCCACTCCGGAAATGACAGCGATTTTCTTATTTCCATGTTCTTCAAGGGCTATTCTCTCTGCTTCTTCCATTAGAAGTGTCCCAAAACCTTGATGTTGGAATTTGGTGGGGTCCCGAGAGTTAACTGACACTACACTTCCATATACGTGAAGCTCCCGAACCACGGAACAACCGCCTTTAAGCTCCGGTCTAAAATAAAGAGTAGTAGTGGCCGATTTTAAACACTTGCAGTCGCGTAGCCATAGTGATAGTAG
>Ga0194135_10002264_pt1 | contig 11650 bp, 9 predicted proteins | sample LitLau_LLRF_2013_FD_134024 | JGI IMG/M metagenome (GOLD analysis project Ga0194135, IMG submission 134024) | Freshwater sediment microbial communities in response to fracking from North America - Little Laurel Run_MetaG_LLRF_2013 (version 2) | ecosystem: Environmental > Aquatic > Freshwater >... | reverse complement strand
TGCTCACCCGGGTGAGCATCCGGCTGTATGTGCGCGGCCTGCTGAGCGCCGTTGAAATTCGTTTTCTGCTGGGTTTCAGCGCCGCCCTCACCCGCGCCTCGCTGCGCCTGGCGATCGCCTGAACCTGTCACAGTCCCGGGAGAATACTCATGTCGGGCACCACTCTTCTGATCAACCTGGCCGGGGCCATCGCCCTGCTGCTGTGGGGCTCGCAGATGATCTGCGGATCACTCCTGCGCGGCTTCGGCAGCCCGCTGCGGCACTGGCTCGGGCAACACCTGAACAACCGCTGGCTGGCGCTGCTGTGCGGCGTCGGCATCACCGGCGTGCTGCAAAGCAGCACCGCGGTGAGCCTGATGGCCAGCTCCTTTACCGCCGCCGGCACCCTGGGCCTGGCCCCAGCGCTGGCGGTGATGTTGGGGGCCAACATCGGCTCGACCCTGGTGGTCCAGCTGCTCAGCCTCGACCTCTCGCTGCTGGCCCCGGTGCTGTTGCTGGCGGGCTTCCTGACCTTGCGCCTGCGGGACGATTCGCGCTTTGAAAGCATCGGCTGCGCGCTGATCGGCCTGGGCCTGATGCTCCTGGCCCTGGGCCTGCTCGGCGCCACCCTGGGCGCGGTGGAAAGCACCCCGGTGTTCCGGCTGGTGATGACCAGCCTCGACGGCGACCTGCTGCTGGCCCTGCTGGTGGCGGTGCTGCTGACCTGGATGTGCCACTCCAGCGTCGCGGTGGTGCTGCTGATCGCCTCCCTGGCCGGCACCGGCCTGCTGTCGCCGGCCACCAGCATGGCCCTGGTGCTCGGGGTCAACCTCGGCGGCAGCCTGCCGTCGCTGCTCAGCGCCAGCGGCAACGTGGCCCGGCGCCTGCCCCTGGGCAATCTGCTGGCGCGTCTGCTCGGGGTGGCCCTGGTGCTGCCGTGGATTCCCACCCTGGCCCGCCTGGACGCGCTGCAGGCCCTGGCGCCGGAGTTGCTGGTGGTCTATCTGCACAGCGCCTTCAGCCTGATCCTGGCCCTGCTGCTGATCGGCTTCACCGAGCCCCTGGGCAAGCTGCTGACCCGGCTGCTGCCGGCCCCCGCCCCGGTCACCGACCCGGGCATGCCGCTGTACCTGGACCAGGCCGGCCTGGAAGTGGCCAATATCGGCCTGGCCAACGCCGCCCGCGAAGCCCTGCGCATGGCCGACATGCTCTCGGGCATGCTCGACCGGGTGCTGCAGTTGTTTCGCACCTCCAATATCGCCCACGCCGATCAGGTGCGGCACATCGACCAGTCCCTGGACCTGCTCAGCGCGGCGATCCGCGCCTACCTGGCGGACGTCGGCAAGGAAGGCATCAGCGACCAGGATGCCGACCGCTCCCAGGAGATCCTGCTGCTGGTGATCAACCTGGAGCACGCCGGCGACATCCTCGCCACCAGCCTGGCGCAACTGGCGGTGCGCCGCCTGCGCCGCGGCGAAGCCTTCTCCGAGTTCGAGCTGGGCACCCTGTACCCGCTGCACCAGGAGCTGCTGGACAGCCTGAGCCTGGCCATCACCGTGTTCCTGCGCGAGGACCTGCCCACCGCCCACCAGTTGCTGGCGCGCAAGGAAAACGTGCGGCGCCTGGAAGCCGCCGCCGGCCGCGAGCACTTTCGCCAACTGCGCGAAGACCAGAGCGCCTGGGCCGAATCCGGGGACATCTTCCAGCGCCTGCTGCGCGACTATCGCCGGGTCCACCATCACATCGCCGCCCTGGCCTACCCGGCCCTGGAGCGCGCTGGCGAACGCGACATCGAGCACGGCTACCTCAACGAGCCCCTGACCGACACGCCGAGCACCGAGCACCCGGCGACCGGAGCCAAGGAGGACGCAACATGCGCGTCCTGATCTGCGCCGGCCGCTACTACGCCGACAGCCGCCTGTGCCGCCGGGTCCTGGAAGCCTTCCAGCGCCTGCACGAAGTGCGGGTGGTGATCCACGGCGGCAGCCAGTTCCTCGGCGCCCACATCGAGGACTGGGCCCGGGAAACCGGTACCCACATCGTCCGCTACCCGCCCAACTGGCAACTGCACGGCAAACACGCCGAGCGCCTGCGCAACAGCTTCATGCTGGCCGACAGCCGCCCGGACATCGTCCTCGCCCTGCCCGGCGGGGAAGACACCGAAGAGCTGCTGGCCCAGGCCCGGGTCCGCGGCATCCAGACCCTCTCGGTCGACGAGCAGTAAACACCCCACGCAGCACCCACCCGCGCCGGCTCCGCAACCAAACGGTCCGGCGCCCCAACAGAACGAGATCCGCCATGTCCAAGCACCGTCCACATCGCTCCTCGCGTTGCGCTTCCTGGGGCCACACCCTGCCTGCCGCGAAAAGCCGCATGCTCAAACGCAACCTGCTGTTCCTCGCCCTCACCGCCGGCGCCACCGCGACCCTGGCCCTGTGCTCCAAGGCCCAGGCCGCCGGCGGCGCCTATGTAGTGGATGACGGCGCGATCAACGCCCCCGGGGAATGCAATGTCGATGTCTGGTACCAGAGCACCCGGCATCAAGGCTCCAGCCACAACAGCGTGATCGCCCCGGCCTGCACCTTCAGCCAGCTGCCCTGGGTGCAACTGGGCGCCGCCGTGCAGCGTCAGCAGGCTGACGGCCAGGGCGAAACCCAGCTCAGCCCGCAGCTCAAGATCGCCTTGCTGGACCGCGAAGACCTGGGCCTGCAACTGGCCCTGGCCGGCTCCGCCCACTGGGCCCTGAACCGCCACCACAGCTTCGACGGCGGCGACCTCGCCCTGCCCCTGACCTTCAGCCCGGCCCAGCGCCTGCGGCTGAACCTCAATGCCGGCTGGACCCACGCCTATGACGAAGGAGAACAGAACCACCGCTGGACCTGGGGCAGCGGTGTCGAATACGACCTGATACCGAGCCTGACCCTGATTGCCGAGCGCTACGGCCAGCGCGGCGGCGAACAGGGCTGGCAAGCCGGCCCGCGCCTGCACGTGGGCCAGCACCTGGACCTGGACCTGATCGTTGGCCAGCACCTGAGCGAAGACCGCGACCGCTGGCTCACCACCGGCGCGACCCTGCGCTTCTGAGCCCCCATAGAACCGCCGCCCCCTGTAGCCGCTGCTGAGCCTGCGAAGCTGCGCAAAGGTCCGCAGGACCTTGCTTGACGATCACCCGCCGAACTCGCAGCGGCCTCAAGCCCCCCGCGTCTCCTGCGGAGCCGTTCGCAGCCTGCGGCAGCGGCTACAGAGAGCAATCAGCAGGCAGGGGGTACAAGGCGTCGTCGAATTGGTCCAGACGGGGGAAAACCAGCGGTTGCTCGTCTGCAAGATGCTCCAGGCGCTGCCGGTAGCGGTGCAGGAATTCTTCTCGGGCTTCCTGGCTGATGTAGGGCACGTGCCAGGCCACAAAGGGTTGCAGCACATCACAGCCGACATAGGCCAACGTGCCCCGCAGCAACGGACGCAGCATGTCCTCCAGCGGGCCATGGATCGCGCCTTCGCCAAACATGTGCTCGCGCCCGCCCAGGGTAAGAGTCACCAGGGCCTTTTTGCCCACCAGCCCGCCCTGGTCATAGAAACGCTTGCCGCCATAACACACCCCCGACACCAGCACCCGGTCGATCCAGCCCTTGAGCATGGCCGGCACCGAGAACCAGAACACCGGGAAGTTGAGGATCAACAGGTCAGCCCACAGCAGCTTGTCCAGCTCGCCCTGGATGTCGGCGGCGATGCTCTGGTTCTTCACCCCCAGGCGCTGCTCCAGGGCGTACACCAGGTAATCCGGATTGTCCCGGGCGGCAAAGTCGGCGGCGCTGGCCACCGGGTTCCAGTTCATTGCGTATAAATCGCTGACCTGCACCTGGTGCCCCTGGGCCTCCAGGGTGCTGCGGGCCTGGTCGCGCAGGGCGGCGGTGAAGGATTGCGGTTCGGGGTGGGCGTGGACGATCAGTACCTTCATAAAGACTCCTCAAGCAGTAGGCAAAGTGGCGGGGGCAACGCGGCGGCTCAGGCAGTGCTCGGCGCACAGGGCAATCCGCCGGCAGGCTTCGCGCAAGTCATCCGGCTGCAGTACCAGCCCCAGGCGGATATGCCCGGCGGCGCTGGGGCCGAAGGCTTCGCCGGCCAGCACCGAGACGCCCTGCTCGTCCAGCAGGCGCTCGCTGAAGGCCTGGGCGCTGAGCCCGGTGGCGCGGATGTCGACCATGACGAACATGCCGCCGTCGGGCTTCAACGGCCGGGCACCGGGGCAATCGGCCAGGCAGTCACAGACCAGATCCCGCCGCTGGCGGTAGGCCTCGGCCATCTCCCGCAGCTGCGGCAAGGGCTGCTCCAGGGCCACCACGGCGGCGTCCTGAATGAATTCCGGCGAGCCGTAGAGCATGCACAGGGCGAGGTTTTCCAGGTGCGCCGCCAGGGCCGTCGGCGCCACCACCCAGCCCAGGCGCCAGCCAGTCATGGCGTGGGACTTGGACAGGCTGTTGAGGGTCGCGGTGCGCTCGGCCATGCCCGGCAGGCTGGCCGGGCTGACGTGTTCGCCGTCGTACAGCAACTCGCTGTAGACCTCATCGCAGATCAGCCACAGGTCATGTTCGATGCACAGCGCCGCCAGGGCTTCCCAGGTGGCCCGGGGAATGCTCGCGCCGGTGGGGTTGTGCGGGCTGTTGAGCACCAGGGCCCGGGTCTTGCCGGTGATGCGCGCAGCCACCGCCTCGGGCTGCACCCGAAAGCCGTCCTCGGCCCGCACCGGCAGCGGCACCACCTGGGCATTGCAGGCGCCGAACACCGCTTCATAGGTGACGTACATCGGCTCGGCCACTATCACCTCGTCCCCCGGGTCCAGCAGGCACTGGGCCACGCTGTACAGCGCGCACTGGGCACCGGCCAGCACCACCACTTGCTCGGCATCCACCACTTGCCCGCTGCGCTGCTGATGACGGCGGGCAATGGCCTCGCGCAAGGCGCGCTTGCCGCGCACATCGGCGTAATGGGTGTGGCCGGCCTGCAGGCTGTCGATGGCCGCCTGGACGATGGGTTGCGGAGTGTCGAAATCCGGGTCGCCCACCGACAGCAACCAGACTTCCTCGCCACGTTCACGTTTGGCCAGGGCCCGGTAATGAATGTCCCAGGCGGCGGCGCCGTCTCCGGCAATACGTTGGGTCAGTTGAGAAAAGCGCATGCTCAGGCTCCAGGCAAAAAGGGATGGTCAACGCGCGCAGGCGTGCTTGAGTTCGATCAGGCTCAGGCCATTGCGGGCAAAGCCCTCGCGCAGTGCCTGCTGCAACTCGTCGAGGCTGGCGGGCTGGCTGACGCTGCAACCAAAGGCCCGGGCCAGGGCGGCAAAATCCGGATTGCGCGGCAGCACGCCAATGGGCTCGATGTTCAGATCAAGCATGTCGTCGCGGATCTGCCCCAGGGCGTCGTTGTTCCACAGCAGCACCACCAGCGGGCTGTCCAGCTCCTCCACCGCCGTGGCCAGTTCCTGCACGGTGTAGAGAAAACCGCCATCGCCCACCAGCACCAGCCCGGGACGCTCGGGGGCACCGAGCTTGGCGCCGATGCCCGCCGGCAAGCCGTAGCCGAGGGTGCCGTAGCCGGTGGGATGCAGCCAGCTGCGGGTGGCCCGGCTCGGGTACAGGTAGTTGCCGCTGTAGGCCAGCTGGGTCATGTCGCTGGCGATAAAGCCGTGCTCCGGCAGTTCGGCGGCAATCCGTTGCAGGATCGAGCGATGAATCTGCTGCAAGGGCCCCTGCCCGCTCTGCACTGCCTGGCGCAGATCGGCCACCGCGTGAATCGCCGCCCCCGCTTCGGCCGGTGTGGGTGGCAAGGCCTGGAGCAAGGCGTCCAGGGTGGCGCGGGCATCGCCGTGCAAGGCCACCGAACACGGGTAGAAGTCATTGAACTTGCGCGGGTCGATATCCAGGCGCAGCAACTCGCCGTTCAGCGGCAGGCGCTCGCGCCAGTAGTCGGTGTCGGCCATCTCGGTGCCCACCGCCAGCACCACGTCGGCCTGACTGATCAACTGCCAGCCGGGCTCCACGCACAGGGTCGCCCCGGCGTTCAGCGGCGCCTCCTCCGGCAGCAGGCCCTTGCCGGCGACGCTGCTGAAAAACACCGCGCCCAACCGGGTGCTCAAGGCGCGCAGTTGCTCGGCGGCGTGCAGCGCGCCACCGCCGGCAATGATCATCGGCCGCTTGGCGTTGCGCAGTGTGTCCGCCGCTAGCTGGATATCCGCCGCCGCAGCCGGGCCGCGAGCCGGGCGCCGGCGCACTTCGCCGGTCCAGTCCCGGGCGACCCTGGCCGCCAGCACATCCAGGGGCACGCTGATGTGCACCGGGCGCGGGCGCTCGCTGTCGAACACGGCAAAGGCCCGGGCGATCAGCTCGGGCAAGTCTTCCGGGCTCAGGGCCAGGGCCGAAAAGGCGTTGATCGGCGCAGTGATGGCGCGCTGGTCCTGGGTTTCATGCAGCGAGCCCCAGCCCTTGCCCAGGCTGGCGCTGTGGTTGACGCTGGAAATCACCAGCAGCGGGATCGAGTCGGCATAGGCCTGGCCAATCGGCGTGGCGACGTTGGTCACCCCCGGGCCGCTGATGACGAAACACACCCCGGGCTTGCCACTGACCCGGGCGTAACCGTCGGCCATGAAGCCCGCGCCCTGCTCATGCCGGGTCAGAACATGGCGGATGCCGCTGCCGGGCAGGCCGCGATACAGCTCCAGGGTGTGCACCCCGGGAATGCCGAACACCGTGTCGACGCCGTAGTTGGCCAGCAGGCGCACCAGGGCCTGGCCACCGGTCAAGGTCTGATCGTGCATGTCTCTCTCCTCAAGCCTGGCCAAGGCGAATCAACGCATCGACCGCGACGGTGCCCTGGGCACCGACCAACAATGGGTTCACATCCAGTTCCAGCAGTTGCCCGGCGTGCTCGCAGGCGTAGTCCGCCACCGCGCCGATGGCCGCCACCAGGGCGTCGAGATCAGCCGTCGGGCGCCCGCGAAAACCTTGCAACAAGGCGGCGCTGCGCAGGCTGAGCAGGGCCTGGCGGATCGCCCCTTCGGTGGTCGGCAGCAGCAGGCTGCGACTGTCCTTGAGCAGTTCCACCAGCACCCCGCCAGCACCGATCACCAGGGCCAGGGCGAAGTCGTTCTCGCGCTTGATGCCGACAATCAACTCCGCCAGGGGCGGCGCGGCCATGGGTTCCAGCAGCACCCGCTCAAAAGCCACCCCGGGCGCATGCTCGGCGATCCGCGTGCGCATCAGGCGCAGGGCCGCGCTCAGGGCTTCAGGGTCCTTAAGACTCAGGGCCACCGCCCCGGCCTCGGTCTTGTGCGGCAACTGCGCGCTGACCGCCTTGAGCACCAGCGGATAACCGACAGCAGCCGCCGCGCTCAGGGCCTGCTCGGGGGTGCTCAGCACACCGTCCGGGATACTCAGGCCGAAGCCGCGCAAGGCCTGTTTGGACTGCCACTCGTCCAGCAGCACATGGCTGCCGTCCAAGGCTGCCGGACACAATGGCACCAGGGCCGATTCACCCAGGGTCAGCAGTGCCGGACGTCGCTGTTGATAGGCGACGATCCGGCCCCAGGCCGCCAGGCCATCCTCCACCCCTTGCAAGGCGGGAATGCCGTGGCCGTGCAAACGCTCGCGGGCGCTGGCGGGCAGCAGTTCGGGAAAGGCCGAAGTGACAAAACCGCGCTTGCCGTGGCGTTGCAACGCGGCGCAGAACAGCTCCAGCAGCAGGTCGCATTCCTTGCGCTCGCCGGTGAACTCGGCCGGGTAATCCAGCACCAGCATGGCGCTGTCGGCCTCGGTACGCAGCGCCGTGTCGAGCATGGCTTGCAAGGCCTGGGCGTCGCCCCAGATCGCGGTGGTGAAATCCAGCGGGTTGACCAGGTTGGCGTAGCCCGGCAGCACCTGGGCCAGCTCGGCGCATTGCCCGGCATCCAGCTTGGGCAGCTGCAGGCCGTTGCGCTCGGCGTAGTCGGCGATCAGCCCGGCGTCGCCCCCGGAACAGGCCAGGGCCATCAGCTGCGGGCCGGCCGGCAACTGCCCGCAAGAGGCGGCCTTCAAGGTCTCGACAAAACTCACCGGGCCGCTGACGCGGATCACCCCCAGGCGCTGGAACAACGCGTCGTACAGCGCGTCCGATCCCGACAGCGAACTGGTGTGACTCAAGGCCAGTTCGGCGCCGATCTGCGACACCCCGGTCTTCAGGGCAATGATCGGAATGCCCTTCTCCAGGGCTTTATGCGCCGCCCGGGCAAATCCCGGCACATTCTTCAGCCCTTCCAGGTGCAGGCCAATGGCCGTGACCCGGGGTTCGTCGAGCAGCACGTCCATCAATTCGGCAATGCCCAGTTGCGCCTGATTGCCCACCGACGCCATGTAGGCCACCGGCAGCGAGCGATCGCTCATGGACAGGTTGTAGGCAAAGTTGCCGCTCTGGGTCAGCACCGCCACACCGCGTTCCACGGGTTGACCGCCATGGGCCACCGGCCACAGCGCGGCGCTGTGCAGGTAGTCCAGCAGGCCGTAGCAGTTGGGGCCCAACAGCGCCATGTCGCCGGCGGCCTGCAGCAGTTGCTGTTGCAGGGCCTGGCCCCGGGCACCGGTTTCGGCAAAGCCCGAGGCGTAGCAGATCGCCCCGCCCGCGCCCTTGGCCGCCAACGCGGCGACGCAGGTCAGGGTCAGCTCGCGGTTGGTGGCGACGAACACCGCATCCGGGCCGCAGGGCAGCTGTTCGATGCTGGCCACGCAGGGCACGCCATCGAGCTCGGCATGCTGTGGGTTGACCAGCCACATCGGCCCGGCAAACCCGCCTTCGGCGCAGCGCTTGAGGGCCCGGGCCATGCTGCGCCCACCGACGAAAGCCAGATGCCGGGGCGCCAACAGGCGCTTGAGATTGTCACGCAAGGTCTGGGACATGACGGCAATTCTCCAGGGCGCTCAGCGCATCAGCGGCCGCAACAGTTCACGGGAAATGATGTGGCGCTGGATCTCCGACGTGCCTTCCCAGATGCGCTCGATCCGCGCATTACGCCAGATGCGTTCCACCGGGCCTTCGTCCATCAGGCCCATGCCGCCGTAGATCTGCACCGCCTCGTCGGCGACCCGGCCCAGCACTTCACTGGCGAACAGCTTGGCCATGCCGGCCTCGCCGTCGGTCATGCTGCCCTGGTCCATCTTCCACGCGGTGTGCAGGGTCAACAGCTCGGCGGCGCGGATCTGCGTGGCCATGTCCGCCAGCTTGAAGGACACCCCCTGATAACTGCCGATGGCCTGACCGAACTGCTTGCGGTCCGCCGCCCATTGCAGGGAGGCATCCAGGGCGCGCTGGGCCTGCCCCACGCAGTTGGCCGCGACCATCACCCGTCCGGCGGTGAGCCAGGCGTTGGCCACTTCCCAACCCTTGCCCACCTCCCCCAGCACCTTGTTGGCCGGCACCCGGCAGTCGTCGAAGAACATCTCGAAGGTGTGGTAGCCACGGTTGCTCACGCACTTGGGGCCACGGCGGATGGTCAGGCCCGGAGTGTCGCGATCCACCAGGAACGAAGTCACCGCGTTGCGCTGACGGCCGTTGTGCTCATAGGCGCCGGTGACCGCGAAAACGATGGCGAAATCCGCATGCCCGGCGTGGCTGATGAAGTGCTTGCTGCCGTTGAGCACGAAGTCGCCGCCGTCGCGCACGGCGCGGGTCTTGATCGCATTGGCATCGGAACCGGCACCGGGTTCGGTCAGGGCGAAGCAGTCGACCTTGCGCCCTTGCACGCAGGGCAGCAGGTAGTCGCCGATCTGCGAGCCGGTACAGGCCATGAGGATTTTCGACGGCCGGGCCACGAACACGTGCAGGGCCCAGGAACACTTGGCCAGCTCACGCTCGATCAGCGCCTGGGACAGGTAGTCCAGGCCGCCGCCGCCCACTTCCTCGGGCATGTTGAAGGCATAGAAACCAGCGGCGATGGCCTTGCTGCGGATCTCCCCGGCGAGGTCGGCACTGACCTCATCGGCGCGGTCCACCGCGTCCTCGTGGGGCAGCAACTCCTTGCTGACAAAACTGCGAACCGCGTCCACCAGCATTTCTTGTTCTTGGCTGAGTTGGAAATTCATGGCGCTACCTGTGAGTGACGGTGCAAAAAAACAGTGATCGGGCAGGACGACCTGCCGAAAAACTTTCCCGTAGGAGCCAGCTTGCTGGCGAACAGGCCCTTGAATAAGGCGCTGTTCTTGCGGGCGCCTTCGCCGGCAAGCCGGCTCCTACAAAATGGGTGCATGGCCCAGGGGCCCTTTCGCCGGCAAACCGAGCGCCGCCCGGCCGCTCCTAAAAACCTTGGAAACGTGGCGGGCGTTTTTCCGTGGCGGCGCGCAGGGCTTCGGCACCGTCGGCACTGCGCCCGCACAGCAGGCCGGCGGCCAGTTCGGCGGCCAACTGCTGCGCCAGGCTGCGGTCGGCGCCCTGGCGGATCAGCTTCTTGGTCTGGGCAAAGGCGAAAGTCGGGCCCGCGGCCAGGCGCGCGGCCAGCTCGCTGACGCTGGCGATCAACCGTTCATCGGCGCAAACCTCGCCCACCAGCCCGGCGGCCAGGGCCCGTTCAGCGCTCCACAATTCGTCGAGAAACAGCAGGCGCTTGGCCTGCTCACTGCCGATCAAGCGCGGCAGGTGCCAGCTGGCGCCGGCATCCGGCGAGTAGGCCATGCTGGTGTAGCCGGCCTTGAAGCGCGCCGACTGCGCCGCCACCCGCAGGTCGCAGCACAGACTCAGGTCCATGCCCGCGCCCACGGCGGTGCCGTTGATGGCGGCGATGGTGGGTTTGTCCAGGCTGTGCAGGCGGGTCATCAAGGCGTGGGCGGTTTCGGTCCAGCCGTAGCTTTCCAGAGCGCCGCGGGCTTCGGCTTCGGCCCATTCCGCCAGGTCGGCACCGGCGCAGAAGCTGCGGCCGCTGCCGGTGAGGACCACGGCTCGGACGCTGGGGTCGCTGTTGCAGGTGTCCAGCAGGCTGTGCAGCGCTTTGAGGCTGGGGATGTCCAGGGCGTTGCGTTGCGCCGGGCGGTTGAGGGTGATCCAGGCTACGCCGGCTTCGATCCGGCTGAGCAGCGACGATGAAGGGGTCATGGGCGTCCTCGAATTATTGTGGTTGGCGTGAGGGGGTGGCTTGAGGGTGATACTAAACGAGTGTTCAACAAGGCGGCAATTGGGGGGCCGGGGGAGCTTTTTGGTTGATTTTTTGAGGTATCCCTTTGTTTTTATTAGGTAAAAATCTGGGCATTGGGGGTTGTTGCGTGAGGGTTGTTACAACTTCGAACAAGCCTCGACAAAAGTGTGGGTGGGGGAGTTTTTTTGTGGCGAGGGAGCTTGCTCCCGCTCGGGCGCGTAGCGGCCGTAAAACCTGAGGGTGCGGTCTTCTTGGGGTACATATCCGTTGCTGCGGGTGCGGCGGCTTATGGTTCCGCTTTTACAGCGGGGGTTGGGTACATATCCATTCCTGCGGGTGCGGCCGCTGGCGGTTCCGCTCTTACAGCGGCTCACTTTTGAAGAGCGCAAAAGTAAGCAAAACGCTCTGCCCCTCCACTCGGTGCCTCGCCTAGGCTCGGCATGCCCTCACTCCGGCATTGATCCGTGGGCCGCCGCAATGGGCCATCCCTGGCCCAGTGCGGCTAACCCGGCGTCCTGCCGGGTTACC
>Ga0194135_10002263_pt1 | contig 11652 bp, 8 predicted proteins | sample LitLau_LLRF_2013_FD_134024 | JGI IMG/M metagenome (GOLD analysis project Ga0194135, IMG submission 134024) | Freshwater sediment microbial communities in response to fracking from North America - Little Laurel Run_MetaG_LLRF_2013 (version 2) | ecosystem: Environmental > Aquatic > Freshwater >... | reverse complement strand
TCAAGGCCCTGAATACTCTTGGCAGTAGCAACTATACGACGGAAAATGTCCAATACGACACTACGAGTGAGTTCTAGATCACTTTGAGATATAATCTGCTAAACTGATTCGCATTCCATTTAGCAGCGAGGGGCTTTTAGAATTAAACATGCTAGCAGCCAAACTTATAATATTTGTTTCATTTTTAATCAATCCTGGAATGCTTAAACTGGTTCTCCACTGCTTTTAAATCTACTAACTTCCATCTCTCTTTTTTCTTTGTTTCTAATTCGTGGTGGCGGCAATTTAAAAATACTCAGGCATTGGACCAAATCCTTATACGACTAATCCTGACGACGACTTCCAATCTAATCCTCTCTCGCGCCTCGTAATAAGCGTCTTCATTTTGGTTGGTGCAACGATGCTCTTAATCAACGTCCTCCTCATCGCCTGCTTTATAAAACGGAGGACAAAGAAGAGATTAACTTCAGGTGAGAGAGGTGGAAGCTAAAATATTTTCATTCCTACTCCCCTTTAGGTGAGCATGAGCGGAAGTTGGCCACTATATTCCTCGGACGTCAGGACATTCCCAAGATTATCATCATCACTGTTATTGTCATTGGGTCCATCTTGCTCATCCTCAATATTTTCATTATCACTTATTTTCTTTACAAGAAGAAAGGTCCAGGGAAATCGAAACAGGATGAGGGTATATACACGAAACTTTTTTTTTTTTTTTTAATTTTATTTTCCAATCTGAGAAATTCTTATTGTCCTTTTCTGGGAAACTCATTCCACTCCTTTCACAAGTTGAAATTGAAATCATCAAAATTGAAATGAAATATGAGAGAAGAGAAACGAGGCTTTAGAAGACGTGGGAAAGGCTTCGGAGATTCCCGTGTGCGGTGCTAATGATGAAAGTAAAAGAGAACGCATTAATCAAAGGAATGGGATAAAAAAAAGTCAATCGGAAAAGATCTCACAAGTTTCTAGTTCTAGCCCTCCCTCCCTCCAGTCTGGGTGGAGGAATTGAGTGGAGCCAAAAGAAAATTGGATAAATATTGATGCGTTGGAGAGACAATAAATATTTATAATAATGGGGAAAGGGTTACGCACTAAAGGAAAGGCGAAGAAGAGATTCCGAGGACGGAGAAAGTTGTTCTTAGTGGGTCACTTTCACCATTTATGACTCACGTCTCCTGTCTCTCTCGGGCTGTGGTTGTGGGTCGGACTGAATTCTGATTTTTTTGTCTATTTCTTTGTTATAGCGAGTGAGCAAGGGAGCAGTAAATCAGCGACGATTGAAATGTACGTAAGTTTCTTATAACAATACTGAAATTTAAAACATATGCCTAAACATTGAAAAACAAATTACGTATAGACCAACATATTCTAGCATTTAGATTCCTAGCAACATTGGAGGAAAGAATCTAATTGAAAATATTAACTGTAGTGGTTTAATTCATGTAAAATTGATTTAGGTACGCCCCAAGTTCATACAATGAGACTGTGACTGGAGAAACATTGTCTTCCATTTCCGAGAAGAGTGCCACTTACTCCCAGGGAGAACACCAGGACGAGTACATTGTAAGTTCAACAACCAATCGCACAGGCATCGAAGAGGTTGTGCCGTGGTAGTGGTGCGGTGATGACATTTGAGGTGTGTCACTACTACCACACGAGCATACCTCGAGGACGATGACGACGACAGGCAGAAGACACGGGCATGATTCTTTGATTTGATGACACTTGGTCTGCTTGGTATTGATCCCGTAGGATGATGGCGGAAAGGGTTCTGGCGGCGTCTCAACTTATTTAGTTGAACACATCAATCATCATTCGTCAAGTTTCCCTTACCAACGGGGAGGAGACATGGGACTGAGAGCTTCGACCCTGCCGCGTCACCCCAAGAACCACGCTCTCGCTCCTCCTGACACCCGCGGTTATGCCGAGGATGATGGATACGTGGATGCTCTCCGTAAAAATGTGTACAATCAAGGGATAGGTGAGTCAGTGCATAGTAATTATGATGACGATGAGGCATATTGAGGCACGAGGCTGGAGGAATCCTGGGCTGTTTGGCCCTTTGCATAAACAAAAATGATCACAAGGAGGAGAGAGAAGAGGCGCGGAGCTAATGATTCCTATTCATCTCCTTTCTCCAATCTCATTCATTTCATTCAGAAATTCTGAATGTTCAGCCTCAGCAGCATTAAATGAGTCGACTTTGTTGGGTTGTGGTTCCTAAACAGCGTGCAGCGTGCCACTCATAAAGAACTTTCCCCCCACAAACTCCACATCACCCCACCGCGGAGTGCTTCTGTATGTAACTGGGGCTGAATTCTTCCATTCTGGTTTCAGCTTCCTCGTGCTCGAAATTACTTCTTTAGTACTCCTCCTACTCTCTTGAAACGAAAAGACTTTTTTTTAAACGTGGGAGCCATGGCGTTGGTAAGGCTGAGCCTGGACATGTGGAGTTCTCTGTGTTGAATATGTGTATGGAGGCCGGAGAGAGGAGACTTTCGTCTTTGTTTCGCCTTTTCCCTTCCAGTCTAACACGTTCCTTGACTTATTTCACCGCTTTCACCAGTCGATGGTTTCCTTTGAGTTTTTTTTTCTCTTTGAGCCTTTTTCCTTCCTCCTCATCCTCACCGCCGCCACCGCTGTCTCCTCTTCTTAAGAAACCGATTGAGGTTCTTATTCCAAAACCACTACGATTGAATTCTCCGTTTCCGGGTTCATGGTCTATTTCTTAGGCTTTCATACATCGTCCGCATATACCTTTTAGACAGTAGTGCGAGCAGGGAATTGGTCAAATGTAGGTCTCCGCCATAAAGCGTCTATAAGGGTATATTCCGTCCGTCGGTGGATGCGGTGTCAATAATCGAAAAAGGAGAGAAAGAGAAACAGAAGGGAAATAAGTTTATTTCACATTTATTCTCCGGGTGTCTTTGGAATCCGAATTCCATTGCCCCATATTTCCTCATTTCTCTCCCGCACCCCGTCTGTAGCGCCGCGGGTTCCTGGCTTCCTGTCTTGCTCCTCTCTTCCTACCGCATTACACCGCCGCCCCGAATCTGAAAGGAATAAGGCTAAGGATAGATTGCCCAATTTTAGACGTGATTGGAATTAAGCGGCTCCACACCACCATTTCCGGTTTTTGTTGTTGGAAGTTTTATCCTTTTTTGAGGATTAGACACCCTTCTCTCCCTCGCTTTCCTCCTGTTGAACATTATACAAATGCAAGGGACCTAGTTTTTATGAGATGTTCAAATAATTTTAATTTTTGCCTGTCTTTGTTTGTCTACCAGGTGATAATGTTCCAATTTATGGACGAACGACTCCGCGCCCGACTTCAAGCCGTCCACCCCAAGTTCCACCAATTCCAGAGCTTTATAATATCCCACCCGAGGCCCGCTACGTACCCTACCCGCCACCAGGATTTGGGAGTCCTGTAATGGTCAACGGCGGCGGAACCCTCCGACATCATCTCCATCCCTCCACCTCCCACGAGTTGCTCAATTCGAATCAACTCCATCAGGATCAGATGACAAGCTTCCACCATCATCATCATATCCACCCACCGCAACAACCCAATGGACGGCTAGTCTCCAGCAGTTCCAACGGCACCATCTCACCCCAGCGACATTCAATCCTCACCACATTTATTCCCAATCCTAGTCCTAACATGGAGCATGAAGGACACTTGGTCTAAATCACACATCACGCTACTCCTTCCATCAGACTCAACCTGCAGGGACTTCTACCTCTCCCATGAACCCATCGAACCCCGTTTTGAATTTGACAAAGAAATTTGAAGTTTCAAGATCTCATGATTTGAGGGTGGATGAAGACAAAGAATAGGAGCCTCTCAAGTACTCTGCCAAACTTGTACTCAAAAAATTCAGCCGGTTTAGCAGCAGCCCGCGATCAATTAATTGCACATCATTTTCCCCGACACGTCATCTGGGATAGATGTGAAACAAAGTGACAATAATAAGCTTTAGGGGCAAGCATTGTGTAATTATAAGTTTTTTTAAATATTGTAATCGGGTGGTCGAATTAATTTAATTTGGAGGGACAAACTCATCGGTTTGCGTTGATTTCTCCGTATAACTTACTTTTAGTAGGAATTACGTGCGGGTTACCCTAGATTTTTAGGGTTATTAATTGAGTTCATTAATTACAAACGAGCTGGCAGCTTTTGTTTCTTTTTTGTTAGATTAGTTTAAATTGCGTTTAGTTTTACATCCTTGACGTACTCATGAACTGCGTGCGCGCGTGCCTTGAAAGTGTGAGGGGTGTTTCAGAGAATATTTGGGCTTGTGTATATGCAGAGAATGTTGTTGACCCGTGGCTCTGGCACAGTGTTTCCATTTTATTCAAGTTTATTCAGAATATCCAAGAAGTAGTTTTTTGTTCAGGGATAAATTCTGGTCCTGACAGGAGGGTTATAAGACAAATTTCTTCTTTTCTTTTTACTTCCAGACTGCTGACTCTATTTTCTTGACCCTCAGAAAAATACACCATTTTGGAGATCTCGCGGTTCTCCCTTTTCTCTTTTTTCTCCCCAGAGATCTAGAGCGTCTCCTTTTGATTGATTGTTGCCCGCTTTATCTTGGAGATAAATAATGCATGAGATTTTGAGCTTCTTTGAAAGAGTCTTAATGGTCCAGGCCCTTTCTTCTTATAACCCTATACAGTATTTCTGGCATAAAATTATAATTTATTTCTGCTACGGTTAGATCGGATCCTTTTAACCGTTTAGTTTTTAGCCCCCTTGGAAACTCACACTTTGGTGGATAAATACAGGGTAGACTCGAGTCGCGGTAGTTCTGCAGCGCTTTTTTGAGTATGTCGTGCTCATTAGTATAAATGGCTAAAAGAATCCTCCGTTTTTCCATTGTTTTCCATTTCATGCATTCAGATTGAATCAAATTGATTTGATATCCTAGTCAGAAAGATTTTTCCCACTTTCGTTTAACCTCAAGGTTATTTCTGTCGGAATGCCCTCTAGAGATCCACAAATGTTGGAATGACATTCGAAACAATATAAGGAGCCTCATAATTAATTTCACACCCCCCGTAATTCTAATCCAAAGATCTCACAATGAAATTGTAAATTATTTCTGTTTTCTTTTTGACACTTAACATTTTCGGTAGAAACAATCAAAGTGGGACACAATCGTTTTCGTTGGATTGACCTCACTTAAGTTTTTATTATGTTCGAAGTCCCATTTGGACCACGGGAAAAACAGTTAAAACTAAAAATTCAAATTGAAGGAATGGATTTTGGTTTCCCTTGAGCTGTTTTATATTATTTGCTTTCACTAGAAAATGAGCTTCTCGCGGAGACCAAATTATTACTAAGGAGGCTTTGGGTTTTGTAAATTATATATTCATTTTCCACTTTGAGGGTACTTTGGTGCGATTAATTTTAGTTTTTCTGAAATAAGCCACACTGTTGTATAAAATTACTCAAAGAAACGACGCGGGGGAGAGTTAGTGAGGAAACTAAACCCAGAAGTTATTTAATTAATTATACGACACTCACTCTTGTTATGAGTTTGAAGAGTTTATCAACTGCACACACGAATATTTAGCAACTTAATCCCAACTGTTTTGTATCCGGGTGAGTTGATTCATAAATTTATGAGTGTGAACATTAATTAGCTGAGATACTCTACGCGGAACTGATTAACTGAAGACCTTAGCCTAAGCATTACACTTTAGACTTTGTTTCTACATGTTAGATTTTAATTAATTTAACTTTACAGACAAGAATTTTAAGTGTAAGTTACTCGTCGAATCCAGTATATTATCGTACTTTCTAAGATGATTCAGGGGAGTGAGCCTAGGACAATGAAGTGGTAAATCAGTCAAATAAATTATCAAAAGTGATGCTAAAATTTTTCGTTTGTATGCCCAATTTTTTAAAAATACAACAGAATTCATTTCAAGAATTGATTATTCATTTACCGAAATCAGCAATGAAGTCGACCGTAGAATCTTTTTCATCTTTAGTCGACTAATTAGCTTCGAAGAGGACTAATATGAAATTAATGTTGAAATGAACAATGAAGGATATTCAATATCAAGTTTTTGCAAAGTGTATTTATATGGATTAATTGTGATTTTCATTTAGGCTTCCAACACACGCTCCATGTCCGCCTGAACTGTTTCAGAAAGTCATGAAATTGCAATTAGCCAGATTCTGGTAGAAATTCCAACTTTTACTGAAAAAGAAATCAAATGCCTTGGAACTTGGGACATTTCTGGATTCGTCCCTACCGTGAAGGAACAAATATCCAAGAAACATTACATTTTTCTCCACTCCTTGACACTAAAGTAATCCATTGACGCAGCTGAAAGATGAAGAGAAAAGCCGTCGTTCCATAGACTGCAATTAATTTGTCACTGTATAAAGATTAGAATAAATGACGCTTAAAATTACATTGTCCGACAATACTCAAACTCAGCGATATCGCATGAACTCTTTGCGTTGAGTCTTTGAATGTTAAGTTCCGGAAATTACCAATCAAAAATAAAGAAAACGTTTGTATTGAATGCTTACGTTTATTCACAAGATTCCCAACGGATATGCCTCATCACAAAAAGATATGGACGACTAATCATCGAAGGATCCTCACAGCGTCTCCTCCACCAATTGACTTCACGAGTATCCATCGTGCGGAACAAGCACCTTTCTAAATTAACTAAACTTAAGATAATTGATTTTCAACTTAGATTTCCTTGTTTAAGAGTTAATCCCAAATGGCATGATTCCAGTGATGGAAACTTCTGGCAGCAGTGCTTAAACATTTTTGAATATAAATTATGAGGCAAGGGACGATCACAGAAACAGACAAAGTATTACAGCAGATTGGAATCAGACAAATAATTGATTTAAAATAAAGTCTCATTGTTGCTAACAATCCTAATGAGAATGGTAAAGAGCTTAATTATTCACTTTTTGATGATGGTGGTGGCTAAATGAGCTGACAGAACGAGCAGTGCGAATGTCCCAATGAAATAGACACTTATGGGAACACTCCGATCAAGCCAATATCGTTTATCTGTAGGGAATGGGAGCCAAAAAATACTTCAGTTGTATTTACACTCAATTTAAAACTTTTAAAAAAAGTTGCAAAGCGATAAATAGGAAATGAAAACGAAAGAATTTTTATTTAAAAAAAAATAAAATTCCAGCTAAAGGTGCTTAATGTTTGCTAAACAAAGGAGAAAGGACTACAAAATGAATCTCGTCAAAGGTTATTAAATCACTTTGATGCACAAACTAAGGACTGAAAGGCACAAATCTACAAGCTAAAATAAAATTTGCAACTAAATGTCACCAACGTCACCAACTTCACCAATACCTGAGATTTTCTTTTGATCTGGATGCAGTTCCCATCCACAACTTCGTTTCACAGCTTCCTTCCATCTCCAGTACCTCTCATCCCGCTCTAGAATTTAAAAAAAGTATGAAGTTTTATTTGGCTAAATAATTAATTAGAAGGAAGAAACTAAAAACCAACCTCGTTGACTAATTTTGGGGACAAAGACGTCATTGATGACTGAAGCAGAGTCCTCCGATCGAATGTCCCAAACCTCGATCCCTTCCGCACATCCAGCAGCCATTGCAGCTCCCAGCGCCGTGGTCTCCGACATTGACGGACGGATGGTATTTATGCCTGCAGAAACAAGTTTGACACTTCAATTGAGTTGTGTGGATCCAAAAGAGGAAATGAACTTGAAAAATAGTAAATAGATAGCAGAAACGTTTCAATCGCTTGCCCTATTACCTAAGATATCGGCCTGAAGCTGCATGAGGGAATCGTTATTTGTCATCCCTCCATCGACTTGGAGAGAGCTCATTGGAACCCCGCCTTCTTGATTCATAGCCTCAAGAATATCTTTTACTTGGAAGGAGACGGCTTCGTATGTTGCTCTCACAATGTGACCCCGAGTAGAGTGTTCCGTAAGCCCACAAAGAATTCCCCTCGCGTCGGGGCGCCAGTAGGGTGCAAAGAGTCCAGAAAACGCAGGCACAAAGTAAACACCCCCAGAATCCTTGACTTTCACGGAAAGTTGATCCAAGTCTTCATAAGTGTCACCAAGTCCCAAATTGTCCCGGAGCCATCGTATGGCTGCTCCTGCAACTCCAACAGAACCCTCCAAGGCGTATACGACACGTCCCTTGGGACCAAACTGGTAGCCAACGGTTGTGAGGAGCCCATGTTTGGAATGAACAATCTGAACGGACAAAAAGGAAATGAGTGAGACTGAGACAAGACATGCCCTGACAGAGAGCGGGCGTGAGATGAGGTTTTAGTTTTGAAAGCGAGAACATACGTTTTGACCGGTGTTGAACAGAAGAAAGCAACCAGTTCCGTAAGTACATTTTGCCTGCCCAGGTTTGAAGCACATCTGTCCCACGAGAGCGGCTTGCTGGTCTCCAAGACACTACACCCGACGTGAGTAGAGTAAAGATTAGAAGAAGTTCAATACAAGGAAGGAAAGTGGTGGTTTGGTTTCATTCCATTAAAGTTTTCTTACCCCGGAAATTGGGAGTCCTTGCAAGACAGTCCTTGAAAGATATCCGTAAATCTCGGAACTGCTTTTAATTGTTGGTAATAGATTGATTGGGATTTTGAAATAGCTAAAATCAAACAACATTCTCTTTTGGAATTCTCGTGCATGGAAAAGTCCGATAGAGATTCCGGTGAATTGAATTCGGTTACCTGCATAAAAATGGATCCCATTTTAGAGTATCAATGTTCATCAACATTGTTCTGGACGCATTCGTAACGTCCGTCATGTGAAGTCCACCGGCTCGACCCCCAGTCAAATTCTTTGGAAATTAGAAATTAACAAACGTTCGAAATGAAACTGAATTTGATATTCATAAAGTAAATGGACGGATTAGATAAGAATCATATGCTCTCTTACCCAAATTAACCATGAATCCACAGTTCCAACAAGGCAACGATTCTCTTCCACGGCTGTCTTCACGGCCGGCACATTCTCCAGAAGCCATTTAATCTTGAGTGAACTAAAATAAGTGCTGATGGGAAGCCCACATAACCGACGGATTCGTTCCGTAGTAACTTTCATGCTTGACTTGGATGTAATTTCGTCCACCTCCTTGGCAGTTCGGGTGTCCAGCCACACTGTAGAAAAACACAGTCATATTTAATAAGCATACGACACAACACGTTTGACGAAGATGATGTAATGCTAATACAATTGGTTTAGGGCTTGCGTTTACCAATTGCATTGTAGAGGGGCTGTCCGGATAGTTTATCCCATGCGATGACAGTTTCCCGTTGATTAGTAATCCCGATGGCCTTGATATCTTTGGGATTGAATCCTAATTTCTTCATATTCTCAATGGTTTTGTCCACACAATGCAAAGTAGAATTCAGGAGAATCTGAAACAGAAAAAGTGAACATTGTGAACAGCTTATGAGCATTAATCATTTCATTACACTATATTTTACCATAGGATCCTGCTCAACCCATCCTTCCTTTGGACAAAGTCTCGGAACTTCTATCTGGTCTAAAAGAAAGAAATTTCAGTAAAACAAACGAAAATATGAATAATCTTCAGAAGCATTTCGGAATTACGGTATGTCAACAGTTCTCCAGTGTTGGCAGCAAATATCTAAAACGAAATTACGAAATGTACCAATATATGTATAAATTCACTATTTCTGCGCTTTTTTCGAGAAATATTTATTTTGCAGCGGAGAAATAGGGCAACCCAATACGAGGAGAGCAGAGGACGAGACAAGGACCAAGCAAAATTTAGAAGAGGAAGGGAACGAGGACATTGACATTTCACTTTCGTAAATGTCAGTCGGCAAGGAAATAAACGGTAAGAAGAGGTTCTCCCGACACAATAAAGTCATAAGTACTATGTAACACGTGGATTGGATTCTGGAAGTATCGCTGACAGCTCCCCATCACAAATCACAATGAATATAAATAACTTAATATGATAAAAAGCAACTTACCAGGAAGCGGCTACTACTGGTTCCTTGATCAAGGGAACCAATCAATGGTCCGTGTTTCCCATGTATCGATGCCATTTTCCCAGAATTGGCACACGAGAGATCAAGGCCGGGACGTAATCCAACAAAATAGACTTGATTAAGTAGAGTTTTTTACAATTCCTGTCTAATTTATTTCGTTTCCAAATCCCAGGTAGGCACAGAGTGTAAACCTGTCAAACAAAACAGAAAATGTAAGTGATACAGATAGTGCAAATAAGAACCTCAAGTAAAATACTCTTAGATTAATTGATCAATGTTCAATTGCCAAAATTGTCTGTCTTGTTGCTAGTGACGAGACAGGTTACATGGAATTTCGTTCGTTTTCAGGAATTTGGGTTTCAGTAGTTATCTTTATAATAACGTTTGCGTTTACCGCGTAGCATACTCGCTCGCTGGCCGAGACCAACTAAAGGACTTTGAGAACTTTACTAGCCGCGCTGCTGCCGAAGTTAAACGAGTGCTGGGCTGGTAGTTTTATTCCTTTTTTTTCTTATCGGGCCTGTCTCTCACCATCACCACTCCACTCACTCTCTCATCAGTTACTTTAGGAGGATTATTTGGGATTCGTATTCGTATAGGAAGACCCTGCTTTATCAAATAATCACGTTAAGTTATAATATCGTACATTGGGTAAATTTAGCATGATCCCTACTCAGTCAGTTTAAATCCTCGAACAAGGCGGTGGCCGAGTAAATTATCAATTACTCTTACTAATCCCATCCCGTCTTCACATCCCTCCTGCGTGCACTCGGCACTTTTGCCTAGACCCACGTCGTCACTTCTAGTGAATTATGATTTCTCCCTCTCCCTGTCAACTTTAACCAGACGTGTACCACTACAGATGAAGTGTTTCTTAGGCTTCGTACGTACGAGTAACTAAAAGATTTATGAAGATAAATGATGACCTAAAAAGTAAGTACATTAAAATCAGATTAATTTTAACTCTTAGCCGCGTATCGTGTTTCTTTCACACCTACCTAGACGCTAAGCGTCAGCAAGCAACCTCAGATGACAGACGTCAACGTCACACAGTCCAGTCCTCCAGTCCGTCACTCACATCTCATCTCACACGACTGCATACATACTATGTACACGTTCCATATTATCCCATACCCATCTATAAAATATGGTAATTACGTCTTTCTTTCCAGTCCCAGCGCAACAGTAACAATTGGCATAAACTTCAAACTGCTTGCTTACCAACCGGAGAGGACGAGGAGAGAATAGACAATAGAGTAGTGGTGGTAGTCGTAGGAAGGGAACGAAGTAAGGATCAGTATTACACTTGCTGCTTAATACAAAAAAAAACTACTGGAATGTAAAATGCATAACGCAAATACACACGCACCACAATTTTATCACTAACCTTTTTATCTCTACCACCGTGCCGTGTGACTGTCTCTTCACTTTTCGTTACACCTTTTGTCAATAATGTCAACCAACCACCTTTTTTTCACCTGTCTGTCTGTTGTTGTGTCTGTCTTATCTTGCGTAGTAGCTTTTCTTTCCAGATTCAAAAGAGACGCCGCTACTTTGCTCTTTGCTATGCTGACAGATTGAGACTTGAGACTGGCTGCAGTGGCAGTGCCTAGTGGCAGTTGCTTTGGGAGAAGTG
>Ga0194135_10002262_pt1 | contig 11654 bp, 12 predicted proteins | sample LitLau_LLRF_2013_FD_134024 | JGI IMG/M metagenome (GOLD analysis project Ga0194135, IMG submission 134024) | Freshwater sediment microbial communities in response to fracking from North America - Little Laurel Run_MetaG_LLRF_2013 (version 2) | ecosystem: Environmental > Aquatic > Freshwater >... | reverse complement strand
ATATATATATATATCAAGTATAAGAGTAAGAAACAAGTTGAGCCTCCGGTTGGCCCAAGGAGATTTAAGAAAGAAAGCAAAGAATCACGTACGAAACACATAACACCATATAATTTTTAGGAGCTCTCTCGGAAACAAACTTTCATTAACTAAATTAACTGACTCGATTCGCCTTGTGATTTCTAGTCATGCTCTAATGAACTGATATCAGAATTAGGGCGGCTTTAATTGGTTCGATAGATTGCGAGGAGTCTTTACTCGATGTATATATTACTATATACTCTGTAATCTTCCAAATAGAAATCGTAGAATATTCCTCGCTCAGATCTAACACGCCTACTACATGTATACTAACTTATTTGCTCCATGCAGTCATATTTACAACAGCTTTCATTAATGTATTCCATTTCTATAGACCTACTGCTACTTGGAAAGTTGTTTGATCTCGAAGTGGAAGGAACAAGCAACCCATGAACTGCTGTATAAGTCTACAACAGCTATTAAGATTTTGACTTTGACGGGAAATTCAGATAGGCTGCTGCTGCATACATTTTCCTACTCACGAAGACAGATCGTCATTTTCCTCCTGAACAGGAAATTCGGAATAGTCCACATATAACAAGTTATAGGTTCAAATACACAAGCCTTATATGGGAATGTTGGAATTCAGATACACTAAAAGTACTTGGCTTGGTGGTGGCTTTCACTTATCATATTGAGTCTCTGGTAGCAAAAAAATCAGCCCTACCTGTGTAATAATAAAGTACTCGCTTCTATTCACTTTGAGTCAGCCTTCCATCTTCTGTTCATTTCATTTCTCGTAGGCCAACAGCCTCATAAAAGTAAACAGTTTAGTTCGGTGGATTAGATGGAAAGCTGTTTCAACTTAAAGTGAAAGGAGGCCTGTCTTTCATTTCAAAATCTCACTTCCCCTAGATTATTCCTTGGGCCGTTTGTGCCATCACAGAGGATGCCTGTGAACACACCTTTGCTTAGTCTCCTGTTCACTTCCTTCAGGATTAGCATACATAAACTATTCACAACAAATACACAATACGTAGCCAACATAATAATTCCATGAAAAGCCTATCTATATATTCCATAAACTCTAGAGTACGACCCGGCCCATCCTGTTTATCTTCATCGCTATAGATTACCATACAAAGAGTCCCAAACTCATTTTGCAAAAAGGATCTCTCTCGGTAAAAGTAATCACCAGATTGAACTGCTAACGAGCGAACCTCTGCCTCTGCCTCTGTACATAAGTTTATTGCGTAGTTAATACTTTGCTTCATTTGTATTCATTACAGCAAAAGTTGTTGTGGCTAGTGAAAAGAACTTAACACTTATACCAATTTTCAAAGCATGCACGTAACTTTATCTCTTAACACATTTTCATGATTACTTCATTAACTTGACTCTCCTTGCTCATTCTGTCAAGGACTGATGATGGGAAATAATTAAATATTGCTGAGGTGAATTCCAAGCTACCCGTATATACATATATAGCTTATTGGTCTCTCTTATTGTAGGTCGTTTGTGTGTACATTATTTAATGAGATTATTAAGTATTTAAAGATTAAATGATATTGCGATGAGTATAAGGTTAGATTGTGGAGACCATGAATAAGTTTTTGGTGAGTAATCTCCTTGAATGATTATACGTATACTATTGCGAAGTATTCAGAATAATTTAGATTAGATAGAGATAGTTAGTTGACAGTAAAATAAGTTTATTCGTTCTTAAATAAGATTGGGCTTCCTAGGATGATTCATGTGTCCTACGAGTTTCAATTCAGTTTTCTATGATAAACGTGTAGAGTCTTCAAAGTACAAACTTTAATGTTTTCCCATGTATTCCTCTACACGTTCTAACTCTTTTTATGATCTAATGGTGGCTACGTGACAAGGTGAACATTCTTGCTAGTTTCAATTTGCATTCCACTTGAAAACGTGGGCGAACCCGACGAACTACAGGGAAATAAACGGGTAGTAGAGTAGAAAAAGCAGAGGTGGACATAGAAAAGTTGTGTTTACAAAGTATCAAAGACATGACAAAATATGTATAAAGGGAAAGTATAGGCTTTGTATAATATTTTATAACGGTACCCTAAGACTGAGACTTCTCCTACTACGGATGGCTGATGCTGCTGCTGCAGTTTCACCCTCGGACGATTTTTGTGCCGGAGTTACGTTATTCTTTGGTGAAAGTGACAATACTCTGCTGTAATCTTCTTCTCCGACTGAATTCTGGTTCATCTTTCTGTCAGTGTCGTTTCTTTCCTTATTGTCATTGTTGTCGTTCTTTCCATCCAAAAGGGTGAATGAAGAACGACGAGGAAATGAGATCACTTTACGGAAGGAATGGGAAAGCCTACTACTCCTCGTTCTTTTCAGGCCAAGACGGTTCCCAACACGAGCAGCATTGGCTTCATCCTCAATAGAATGGCTCTTACTCCTGTGGATCGATTTTATTTCCTTTTCTTTATTCCTTTCGTGAAATGTAGTGGTAGAGGTGGTTGCATAAGAAGCGGTACAGAGAGCTGCTCCTTCCTCCCATCCAAACCTTTCTTCATCGTCTCCTGTTACCACCGTCTCAGTCTCACCCTCCCCTTTTTTGGACAATCTAGAGTGAATCTTTTTGTACAGCTTTCTCCCAGATCTTCGCAGGATGTTGGGTTTACTACTACGACTCAGAGTTGTAGAAGCAGACGAAGTAGTTCCAGGAGGCATTTCCATTTCATCTGCCCATGGCCTACTTGAATAAGAAGAAAAATTTGATGGCTCACTCCTACTACCCGGAGTAGTGTCTTTGGTGGTGTGGGAAGTTTTGGCTCCAGTGCTACTTTCTCCATTGCCAGCCGATGAAGTACCACACAACTTGGTTCTGCAAAAAGGATCATCTGGAGAAAAAAGGCTCTTTGTCCTCATTCTCTCATTTTCGGACTGATTTATTATCTCATTCTTTCTTAGAGCAGAGTCCGTCCAATTCTGTGTACTCATCGTTAACCTACTGACCTCCTCTGAGCTTCTTAAAACTAGGTCTGGGTTATGTGCGTTTGGGACTGACATTCCATCTATAGTTATTGTATTTCCACCCAAGAAGTCCTCTGCGTCTTCGAATTTCACTGGAAATTGATTTAATGCAGGCTTGGATTGGCTCCCACACTTTTGATCAGGTTGTAATTGAGAAGGAGAGGCGCAAGAATGATCCGTTATTATTGGCTTGAACTCGTTTATCAAATTAATTGTCTGGTTTATTTCGTGAACAACTGATGTGATGTTAGAATTTCCATTGGTGGTGGTGGTGGTTAGATAAGGCAAGGATTCCATGATTTCGGGAGGACAGGATGATAACGGTTCAGAATACGAAGCACTCTGGGATATTATTGGTGTTTTAAGGCTCCGAAGTTTTCTAAAACTACGTGAGATGCCTTGACTCAACCTGTTCGAGTTTTGGCGTGTCAACTCAACGGTAACTTGTGGTAATGCTGATTCTTCTGAGCTTGAAGCTCCGGAATTCGTGGAATTGAGTGAATCTTGTAGATTTTTAAGCTGATGCTCTTGAGCAGCTTTAGCCAGGAGACTGGCTTCATTTTCTTGTGCAGTTCTACTTTCTTCTTCTCCGAAGTTTAATAGCTCCCAACGAGATGCAGTTTGCTTATCTTTGCTTTGAAATGTCTCTCTTGCACTTATTCCTGTGGGAGTTTGGTGGGGCTTCCGACGAAATGATCCCAAAAGTCGATTGAAACGCCGTCGTACTTCCATGTTATAATATTTTTGAATTGAAAGGGTGTTTTCGAGCACTAAACTGTTCAATCGAGTGTTATTAAGAGTGAAAGATGAATGCTCATTCTGTCTGAGATTTAAAAATTACAAGCAGCAACCTTATGAATTCATCGCATAGAGTGACAAGCCTAAGTCCTACACAGTTGTTGATAAGACTGATAATGGGATGATAAGTTTATTGACCATTGAAATGTAGTCACCTCGTTCAAACCAATGATAATTGACACGTGATAGGAATGATGTGAGGATATTTGTGTTATCTACGTGCTGGAAACGATGTCATGTTATTTTTCCCCTAGTGTAAATACAAAAAATGTTTTAAATTGATAAGTAAATGATATTGAGCAAGTAATTAAGAGTACCTTCAATTCTGAATGCAATTTAACTTAAGGAAGAACAAATGAAAAAGTAAATTCCCTCACATGGATTCATTTCATCTCACACAGTTTTATCATCGTTACATTTAATCAATTGTACAATAAGAAGCATCGCTTCTACAGCTAACTTTCAGCAATATTCGAATTTAAATGCCGAGATTTGAACTATTGAAACTGACGAAACCATAACCATGTGCGAAACCTTTCGATTTATTACATATTGGCAGAGATTTAGAGTGTCAAAATTGACGAACGACTTTCACGGAAATCCCCGAGACACTTGCATACAGCCAGCCATATAAAACGAAACTTATAAATCAGCCTTCGTATTAATATATTGCATACCCCCATGAAACACTGCTTTAAGATTCATAACAGACGCCTGGAAAACGGATCACCTCAAATAAAAGTTGTTAATGATTCAAATGGGATCACTGAATAGACTTTAAACCTCGTGTAGGACTGGCACCATGAAATGGACAGCTAGCTTCTTCATGCCATGAATGAATTTGTGAAACAAGCTTTATCACTCAATAAAATATCGAATTAGGACAAGATTTCATTACATCTGTATTAAACGTGTACACAGTGTGTACTACACACCAACTAATAGTCCTGTAAATTTATGTTCTCTGATTCTGGATGAATTCGACAAGCTTCTGAAAAGTGGTTGGAACTGAATCGAGATTTCAAATACACGGACAATATCTATGCAGCGTAGTTGGTAACTAGTTCGGAGATTTTATTCCTCCACGCCAGAGATGGCATTTCAAAACCTAAGGCTTGTTAAAGATCGACTGGACAATCCATGTAACACATTTTTTGTTGGTTATCAATACTTCAATTGGAATTCTATTGTGAATGTATGAATTATCCAATGTATGAATTCGTAGTTATTGTAAAACGTATAGGTTAATGAAATGTTGAAGTTTTATCGTTCTTAAAGACATTTATTGCTAATTGTGATGCTTTCGAAGATATTCTTACAATTAGATTGTATCATAATGTAATGGAAATATCTATAATCTATATTCTACTTCAGTGAGTTAGCCTTAGCTGTTTGAGACTTTTACTGTCATTACTATTGTCCTGCTTAAGTACCGGATGATTAACCGTTTGCATTCTACAATGCAGGTGCACCCCAATAAAAATGATAGGCTTTATTTAGCTGATTTCATGAAATAATTTATTATTAATTGATTTTACACGGAATACAAACAAAGTCGGATTTTTCGATAACTATTTCAAAGCTCGTGAACGATTTCAATATACTTCAAATAAGAAAGGTTACATTAGTGAGACTCATACTCATAATAATACACCAATACACGTATACGTACGTCTTTGACTTCCAGAATTACAACTGTTAATAATAACGAGAAATACGATAAAACTTTGTCGATTTTTAAAACAGTTGCTGCTGTGAAAACAGCAGTTGCATACAGGATCGAGTTCCCATATAATATCCTCCAAAAGCATTTATTACCATACATGCAGTCAGAATCAGAATACAATTCAATTGAAGGAATGTGCAGGGGCATTTCAAGGGACAGCAGAGGTCGACTGAGTCGTATTATTAGCCGTGGTCGTGGTTGGACCTTGAGTTGTTGAGAAGACTACGACTCCTGGAGCTGCCGGATGAATTGTAGGAATGGTCACTAATGGTCTCGGTGTCACTGAGCCCCCGGGGGCAGGGGTAGCGTTTTCTTCTGTGTTCCTAATCACAAATCCAACCGTTGCCAGAAGCAGGAGGAGCGAGACAACCCTGGAAGTCATCAATAATTGATTATCAATGAAGATCTCACGTGTATTGTATCATTATTAGGTACTTGGATATTAATTACGGCTTATGATAAGCCTCACTCACGTCACACTGAGGAAGACCATCCACTGGAACCTTTCCTTTCTCTTGGCTCTTTGTGAGAAGTCAGAGTTCTTGTATGGCTGCTCATAACTGCGGGTCCAAATTATCGGGTTCTCGATAAGTGGAGCTCTCTCTCCAAGTTTTGATCTTTCGGTGAAAGACATTTTGGCTGTCTACAGATTGGGAGTATTCAATATTGACCTAGGCACCACTCTCCGTATATAAATAATAGGTCAGTCAGCTCGTTTGTGAAAGTTGAATTATTACATGACCTTGCTGAAGTCAATGCATTTGAGGAAGCCTGTCTTTGTCTCCGGCTGAGTACGATGACAGAATAAATTTAAAAATGCTTTTAAATGACAATATTTTCGTCAGTAAAAATTATGAGATCTTTAAATGCGTAATTCTGCGCAGGTAAACAATGGCCTATCGGTAGACTAAAAACATAATACTATCCGTCCTGAAGAAACTTTGTACCCTGTCCACATATAAGTTGCGAAACAACAAGCTGAATGATGAACCTGTTTATATAACAGGATTAGCGAATGAAGTAGGAAGCTGCATGAGTATATATACATGTCCATGTGTACGATTATGTATATTGTGCGTCACACGACTCTCGTAGTAATATGATGGTACGCATTTAAATATATCTCAGGTAAAGTGATAGAGCAGGTTTGTCGATGCTTTATCGTACATGCATGCATATATAGAGATATGTTTTGTGACTTAGAAGAATGACTCTGAAAATGCTCTCAATAATTGGAGACGTGAAATATTTTAATAAAAGCAGAAGAGGAGACAAATCTCGAAATGTTTGCACCCGATCGGCAATACTTGAAGGCTTTTAAAAACTTATAAATTGCTTCTTGGACACGCGGTCATTCGAACTTCATGAATTCCATGGATATGAAAGTTCGAAGATGGAAACTTTTCGTCAGATTTACGAAATGGCTTCCTTGTTTTCTATTTTTCGAAGCTCACGGGATTTGTAAAATCGTGTTTCCTGTATTGATCTATGCTCTTGTATTCTCTAACCGTAAACTCAAAGTTTTCAGTCCGAAATAATGACTTGCCAAAGACTGCGTTTCATTGAAGTTTTGCTGATATTAAGCTGCATGGTTTCTGGACTTGAACGCAAGAACACGGATAATGAAACAGGGCGAGGTACTGTATAGGTCTTACCTTTAGTCTCAAACTAATTCCAAATTGAAATGCGATCTGACTACGAATCTGCCTTTAGATTATGATTTGATGCCTTTCAATCAACTTGGTACTCTCGATGAAGGCCCAGATGTCCTCAATAGAATGTGCGAAAGGTTGCCCAACGAAAACTCCAGCAATCCTAATCCTCTGCAATGCTACCAATGCCAGTCCAGCATGAATGACAAAAGTCCCCAATGTGACACAAAGCTATTTAGATATGTCCGACATAGTGAGAAATTCCGCCTGAGGTATGAATTAATTTGTAAGATATGATAAAGCCCACAAATAGAAGCTACAACTCCACTTTGCTCATTTGCAGGCAGCGATGCAACTCTATGAATGGTTACTTCTGCGTGAAGACAGTGTTCCGAAAGTTTGGAGACAGGTTAACTCAACGAGGATGCTACGGCAAAAATATCGAAGATGTAAATGGGCGAAAGCTTGTCACGGCTGATAACTTCCGCAAAGGCTGCTTCTCGTACAGGTATAAAGGTTACGAGGCCACTTCCTGCTTTTGCTCGACCTCTCTTTGCAACGGAGCTTCTGGATTATCTTCATACTGGAAGAAAATGAAAGCTGACAAGTTCAAACCTGTGATCGCTGGAGCAGTCACTGGCGTATTGTGGTTCCTGTACTTCCAACTCATGCTGACCATTTTTGCACTTGTAAACTCGGACTTTCCAGTTTTGTTGTTCGATTATTAACCTCACAATCAACAATTATCATTACAATTCACAGGTGAAAGCTTAAGATAATAATATTATCATGATAAGTACTTTAGACTTTAGTACTTACTAACTAGTTGTCAACCCTGCATCGTGTTTAGTCTCAAGTTGTACAGTCATATAGTAAAGGAATTTCGGTTTTTACGCGGGAGTGTGTTCTGTCTACAGATTTCAATATTAAGTTTACCTAAGAATAAATTAAACACTTGTTCACTTGTTGTTAATGTTGTGAATGCTGAGCAGTTAAGATTTGATAGTTCATGTATTTAAGTTAGTTACATATAGTGCAACGCAAGTGCAACGAGGAATCTCATGCTTGATAAGATAATCTGGAATCTCTTGTGCGGAATGAAGTATTAATAATTAAGGAGATAGATGTACATGGGAGGGAAGAAGAAAGCTGGAAGAAGTGACCACGATGAGAAAGATGTTCGGGAAGAAAGCGGCGGTGGGAGTGGCGATTCTGGTTGTGATTTATATTGAAGTGATTAGCTATGTTTTGAATTCGAGACATTGGCCACCCCTTCCACGTGAAGATGAAGGAGGAGGCGAAACTTTAAGGGTCCTCTTTGTCGCAGATCCGCAGATTCAGGGAGAAAATAATGAACTTCCTTTCTTCGGACTGTTTACGCGCTGGGACGCTGATAGGTATTAAAGTATTACAATATTACAAATTAAAAAGCTTAGCTTTTGACATTTCATAATCTGATTGTTTGTATTTGTACTTGCGTAGGTACTTGCAGAGAAACTACTTTTTGGCGAAATCGCATGTGAAACCACAAGTTGTAGTTTTTCTGGGTGATCTTTTTGACGAAGGGTCTGAAGCTACAGATCCTGAGTATAGGAGGTATTATAAGAGATTTGCTAGTATTTTTGGACTCCCGAGAAAACAAGACCCTCCGGATTTGGTAATAAGAATACTGCAAATACATTTTCAGTGGTTAACTGGAGGTTTAAAGACTTGATTAATTTACAATTGCAGGATTACGTATTTCTGCCTGGTGACAATGACGTAGGTGGTGAAGGAGTAGAACCTGTGGATTACATCAAACTGAAGTGGTTTAATCAGACTTTTGGTGATTTGAAAAAGCCACTGATTTACAAGAAGCAGGGGTGGGATGTGCAGTTTTTAAAAGTATGAAGTTCTCTATAATGCTATAAAAGTTGTTTAAATCGCGCGTTGACCGTAATATTGATTTGTATTGTTTTGAATGACTGATTGCAGATGAATATGTTTGTCCCAGAAGAATATCAAAATCCACTTAAGCATCATGAGCTTCTCGAACCTACTGACTTTCGGATAATCATATCACACAATTCTCTACTTAAATTTATGACTAATTCTGTTGAAAAGGTACTAGACCAACTATAATAATTATTTAATACGACGATAAGATTTTGATTTTGAATGCCACGAAAAATCAAACTACCAAATCCTCACTTGGGACATTATGAAGAATTTGTTTTACATTTGAAATGTTCATGATTCTTTGCTGTCCAATCTGTGTCCAATATTAGATAATTAGTAGTAGATCAGATCATTAACCCGAATATTAATCAGTTTCAGTAATCCAATTGTAATTTCTTACAGATTGTCAATACACTGTACCCCAATGTGATATTCTCAGCTCACTCTCATGAGTCGTCTCATCATGAACTCAGAGATCAGGGGCAGGTACACGTCAAGGAGCAGTTTTTGCTCCCAGGAGAAGATTCCGTATTTTCATCGTTCATTAAGGGAAGCAAGACAATGCTTCCTTTGCAAGAATTTAATGTACCAACATGTAGTTATCGAATGGGAGTTCCTGATATGGGATTCGGAGCATTTGCATTACGTAAGTTGCAGAAATAATTGAAATATTTTCATTCACTCTAGTAAAAAAATTATTTTCTACCATTGTTTTTTAATAAATAAAACAGATAAAAATGGAACAATGCAGTACACAGTTTTATGGCTTCCGTCCAGATTCCGCCAACTGTATATGTATTTAGCGGTCTACTTTTGTGTGAAAATTAGTATTATTTGCTGGATTTTATTGAAAGCCTTTTATTTCTGTACAAGTAGTATTTGTAAAGGATCCAGATTCAAATCAGGGAATAATAAACCAAAGTATATGAAAGTATAAAATATCTTCTTTACCCAAAAGCCTCATTATTATCATTATGACTCTAGTTCACTTTATGCAAGTTCTTTAACCCCATTCACGTTGAGATGGATGATTTATGATGAAAGCCTGACAATATAAGAGCTCCATTCCCTTTAAGCTGAACACAAGGATCGTATTTCATAACTTGGGAAGATGTCAAGAATTTTTGGAGTTATGAAGAATGAGGATAGTACTAAGAGAGAGCTATATGCACTCCATGATTACGAGTCATAATTGTTTTTTGAGTCTTCCCCAGTCTACAAAAATCGTGGAATCCAGGACAGATGAGAGTTGCGGGACTTGCCTCAAGTACGAGTTGTAGTAGTAGTAGCTCTTAACACACAAGCCAAAGGAAATCTTTTAATAGTAACTCCAACAAGAGGATGAGAAGACAAACTCATCCTTTCCTGCACTCCCTTCGTTAGAAGAGCTATCTCTACATCGTTTGCAGATTTCTGTTTTAAGCGAGGGTGGTGATGTGATTGTAGCTTGCAACTTGTTACTGCATTGAACAGGAATGGGACGTTAGGGAGATTTAGATCGTGTGTTCCACATGATCATGGGGCTCTTTTTCTAACGTTACTTTTATACAGCCTTTCACATTCCTTCATAAGACTTTTACAATTCTCGACTTCCCTAGCATGATATCATTCTTGTATTAGCAGAGATTTACAGTAGAGGCTTAACTTTCTAATCAAACTATCTGCTGAGTAAACTATGCATACGTACACACTGACTGGCAATGGTGAACAACACTCACTACCATACTATAATACTATTAAATGATGCTGTATATGACTGTGTACTAGTGTGTACAACAGGAGACAGATCTCGAATGCAGGATTAGATATAGTAGTACAGAGTAATCTTCGGGTTTAAGGTTGCCCTTCCTTGTGGAAGTGGGTGTAAGTCTTTTTCCGTAAAAGCTCGTGCTAGGAGTGTGTGAGCTGAGTCGTCAGCATAAGAAACGCATGAAAAACATTCGAAAGGGAAGAGTAAAAACAAATACGAGTAAAAGAACGGCCTAGCTGGAGTTATGGTGGAAGAGATGCTGCTGACATTATCTTAACCAAAATAGTTTTCTTATGAGAGGAAAGCGTACGAGTGCGGAAGCATAGCATTATTAAGAGCAGGACGGCGAGTGCTTTCTACATTTTATCTGGATTCGAATCTTCAGAGCAAAGATGCTGATCTTTCTGCCTGCAGTTGCAGTTGATCTTTCAACCAGTGAGCCACTTATTATTACTTCCATGTGTATTCAAAAATAGCTCGGCAACCCTATTTAGAGCTCCAAAGTTGTACGATTATTAGGTATTTTAGCTCTACCCCTTCCGAACAGTTGTTCTTTGTCATTCCAATAAGACTTTTCTATGCACTTCACTCTTGTAATAGTGTAGTAGTGACTGTTCATCAGAGTTCTGTAGACAACTCTTTCTTTTTCTAGCTTGCTCCTGTGAGTCTCATAGATAAACGTCAGCTTTTTCACAGCTAGTCTGAATATTTCAGTCTTCTGTTTGTGTTTCTTGGGAATAAAAAAGGTCTCCTT
>Ga0194135_10002261_pt1 | contig 11657 bp, 9 predicted proteins | sample LitLau_LLRF_2013_FD_134024 | JGI IMG/M metagenome (GOLD analysis project Ga0194135, IMG submission 134024) | Freshwater sediment microbial communities in response to fracking from North America - Little Laurel Run_MetaG_LLRF_2013 (version 2) | ecosystem: Environmental > Aquatic > Freshwater >... | reverse complement strand
TTGTTCGCGATGAAGTGGCCGATCCAGCCCACGAGATTGTTGCGGAAGGCCTTGGCGTCATCCTGCTCGACGGCATTCACGACCTTCAGCGCATACGGATGGCAGCGCGTGGCGCCCTGGCCGAAGATCATCAGCGTGCGGGTCAGGATGTTCGCGCCTTCCACCGTCACGCCGACCGGCGCGCTCTTGTAGCCCGCGCCGAGGATGTTGTTCGGGCCCTGCATGACGCCCGCGCCGGAAAATACGTCCATGCCGTCGATCACGAGTTCCTGGCCGATACCCGTGCTGTAGGCCTTCATGATCGCGGACACGACTGGCGGCTGCTGGCCCGAGTCCACGGCCGAGCAGCCGAACACGCGCGCGCCTTCGAGCATGTAGCTCAACGCCGCGATCTTGCCGACCTTGTCTTCCACGCCTTCCATGCGGCCGATCGGAATACCGAATTGCTGGCGCACCATCGAGTACGGACCGGTGACGGCAGCCACAGCCTTCGCACCACCGATCGCACCGGCCGGCAGCGAGACCATGCGGCCGCCGGCAAGCTGTTCCATCAGCATGCGCCAGCCCTGGCCGGCACCTTTGAGTTCGCCAATGATGTTCTTGACCGGCACGACCACGTCCTTGCCGATCAGCGGACCGTTGTAGAACGGATCGCCGATGGGATCGTGATGATGGCCATGCGTGAAGCCCGGCGTGCCTTCATGGATCAGCACACAGGTGATCCCGACATCCTCCTCGCCGCCGAGCAGCTTCTGCGGATCACGCAGCTTGCAAGCCAAGGTGACGAGGTTCGCGATCGGTGCCAGTGTGATGTAGCGCTTGCGGAAATTGAGCTTGATCTTGGTTTCGCCGTCCGTGTCCTTGAACACGACACCATCGGCCTTGATCGAAGCTGCGTCAGAACCCGCCGTGGGTTCGGTCAGGCCGAAGCAGGGCACGTACTCGCCGGTGGCGAGCTTCGGCAGATACGCAGCTTTCTGCGCATCCGTGCCGTAATGCTTGATCAGTTCTGCAGCACCGAGGGAATTCGGGATCACGACGAAGGTACCGACCGTCGCGTTGTACGCGCTGATCTTCGACATGATCGTAGAGATGCCGAGTATCGAGAATTCCTTGCCGCCGTAAGCCTTCGGAACCAGGAAGCTCATCATCCCGGTCTTCTTGACGAATTCCAGAATCTCTTCGGGAATGCGCTTGGTCCGTCCGATCTCGAAACGATCGATCATGCGGCAGAGTTGTTCCGCCGGGCCATCGATGAAAGCCTGTTCCTCGGGCGGGAGCTGGTTGTAGTTCTCGGCCAGGATCTTCTTGAAATCCGGGTTGCCCGAAAACAGTTCGCCATCGATCCAGATCGAGCCTGCCTCCAGAGCCTGGCGCTCGGTATCCGAGATCTGCGGCAGGATCTTGTTGGCCTTCATCCAGTTCATCAACATTGCGAACATTGCATCACCTCGTTTTCTGGGACCGTTGAAGCAAAAAAACCGGAAGCGCAAAGGCGCAAAGGTAAGAAGCAAAGACGCAAAGACAATCTTTCGAATGCTGTGTCTTGGTGTTCCTGGCTTCGCTATCTTTCGCGCCTTTGCGGTTCTCGGCTTTTGACCTGCTTCAAAGCCGAGATAACTACTCGAACCGCTTGCCCTCAGCCGCCATCTTCACGAGGATCGCGGCAGGCTTGAAGCGCGGACCATACTTCGCCGCGAATTCTTCAGCGCGCTTGACGAACTTCGCCACGCCATAAGCGTTGATGTACTGCAGGGCACCACCCTGATGCGGTGCGAAGCCCCAGCCGAAGATCGAGCCGATGTTGGTATCGGCCACGGTCATCACCACGTTCTCCTCGAAGCACCTTGCCGCCTCGTTCGCTTGCGCGAACATCATCCGCTCGATGAGTTCCTGTTGTGGCAGTTGCTCTTTGAGCGGATAAATCTTTGTTAGTTCAGGCCAGAGCGTCTTCTCGCCCTTCGTGCCCGCAGCCGGATAGTCGTAGAAGCCCTTGCCGGCTTTCTTTCCAGGGCGATCCAGCTCCTTGACCATCTTGACCACGATCGCTTCGCCGGGATGGCCGACATAGGTCTTGCCTTCGGCTGCGAAATCCTTCTTGGTCTGCTCCATGACGTGCATCGACAGGCTCATGCTGACCTCGTCATGCAGTGCCAGCGGACCCACCGGCATGCCGGCCTGCAGGCCGGCCATTTCGATCGACCGCGGATGCTGGCCATCGAGCAGCAGTGCAAGACCTTCCATGACGTAGGTTGCGAACGAGCGGCTGGTGTAGAAGCCGCGCGAGTCGTTGACCACGATCGGCGTCTTCTTGATCTGCTGCACGTAGTCGAAGCCCTTGGCCAGCGTGGCCTTGCTGGTCTTGGCACCCATGATGATCTCGACCAGCGGCATCTTGTCGACCGGCGAGAAGAAGTGCAGACCGATGAACTGATCCGGACGCGCGCTGGCTTCGGCGAGGCCGGTGATCGGCAGCGTTGACGTGTTCGACGCAAAGGTTGCCGTGGCTGGAATCACGGCCTCGGTCTTCTTCGTCACATCGGCCTTGACCGCGCGATCTTCAAACACGGCTTCGATGATCAGGTCGCAGCCTGCGAGATCGGCGTAGTCGGTCGTCGCCTTGATGCGGTCGAGGAACACGCCCTTGCCGGCCGGTGTTTCGCGGCCCTTCTTGATGTCCTTGTCGAGCAGGTTTGCCGAATAGGCCTTGCCCTTCTCGGCCGATTCGATCGTCGAATCCAGCAGCACGCACTCGATGCCGACCTTGGCCGAGACATAGGCAATGCCCGCGCCCATCATGCCGGCGCCGAGAATGCCGAGCTTCTTGACCGTGCTCTTCTCGAAACCTTCGGGGCGTGACTTGCCCTTGTTGATGGCATTGAGCTGGAACCACAGCGTGCCGATCATGTTCTTGCTGACCTGCGACACGACGAGATTCGCGAAGTAGCGCGATTCGATGCGGCAGCCGCTTTCGAAGTCGACGATGCCGCCTTCGTAGACGCAGCTCATGATGTTCGTCGCCGCCGGGTAGTTGCCCTGCGTCTTGGCAGTGGCCATCGACGGCGCGATGGCCAGCATCTGCACCACGGCCGGATGACGCGAGTCACCGCCCGGCCACTTGAACTTCTTGTCGTCCCAGGGCTGGATCGGCTTCGGGTTCGCGAGGCACCAGGCCTTGGCCTTGGCCAGCAGGTCGGCCGCATCGGTCGCGAGGTCCTGGATGATGCCCTGCTGCTTTGCCGTTTCAGCGCGCAGTTCCTTGCCTTCGAGCATCAGCGGCAGCGAGGCCTGGATACCGATCATGCGCGGCAGGCGCTGCGTGCCGCCGCCGCCCGGCAGCAGGCCAAGCTTCACTTCCGGCAGACCGAACTTGGCTTTCGGGTTGTTGATCGCCACGCGGTAGTGGCAGGAGAGTGCGAGTTCCAGACCGCCGCCGAGCGCCGTGCCATTGAGTGCCGCAACGACAGGGCGGCCGCAGAGTTCCATGCGGCGCAGCAGCTTCTTGAAGTTCTCGGCCAGCGTGAATGCCAGCGCTGGATCAGTCATCGCAAAGACCTGATCGATATCCGCACCAGCCATGAATTCCTTCTTGCCGGAGGTCACGATCACGCCCTTGACCGAAGCGTCGCCTTCGATCTTCGTGATCATGTCCGCGAACGGACCCATGAGGTCCGGCGACAGCACGTTCATCGGGCGGCCGGGAAGGTCCATGGTCAGGGTCACGATGCCATCGGCATCCTGGGTGTATTGCACAGCGCTCATTGATTGTTCTCTTGGAAATTCGTTGGAAAGCGGCCGCGCGGAACCGCCGCGGCCGACGCCTCATTGCCGATCATCCGCGCTGTCGGCGGATGGCCGGCGGAAGGCTCGCGTCTTTACACGCGTTCGATGATCGTGGCGATGCCCATGCCGGCGCCGACGCAGAGCGAAATCAGCGCTGTCGACTGGTTCGTGCGCTCCAGTTCATCGAGCGCGGTGGCGAGGATGATCGAGCCGGTCGCGCCGAGCGGATGACCCATCGCGATGGAGCCGCCGTTGACGTTGACCTTGTCCATGTCGATACCGAGCGCGCGCACGGCCTTGAGGACGACGGCCGCGAAGGCTTCATTGATCTCGAACAGATCGATGTCCTTTACGTCCATGCCGGCTTTCTTCAAGGCTTTCTGCGCAGCCGGGGCAATGCCGGTAAGCATGATCGTCGGCTCAGAGCCGATCACGGCCACCGAGCGGATTCGTGCGCGCGCCTTGAGGCCCAGCTCCTTGCCTTTCGCTTCCGAGCCGATCAACACGAGTGCTGCGCCATCGACGATGCCGGACGAATTGCCGGCGTGATGGACGTGGTTGATCTTCTCGATCGTCGTGTACTTGCGCAGCGCCGTGGAATCGAAGCCCATCAGGCCCATCTGCTCGAAGCTGGCCTTCAGTTCGCCGAGCTTCTCGACCGTGGTGCTGCCGCGCACGGTTTCGTCATGATCGAGCACGATCATGCCGTTGAGATCCTTGACCGGGATCAGGCTCTTGGCAAAGCGATTCTCGCTGTGCGCCTTGGCGGCGAGCTGTTGCGAGCGCACGGCGAAGGCGTCGACGTCATGGCGCGAGAAGCCTTCGAGCGAGGCGATGAGATCCGCACCGATACCCTGCGGCGCGAAGCCGAGCTTCTCGTTGATGCGCGGGTCCATGGCCCAGGCGCCGCCGTCGCTGCCCATCGGCCAGCGCGACATGCTTTCCACACCGCCGGCGACCACGAGGTCTTCCTGGCCGGACTTCACCTTCATCGCGGCAAGGTTCACGGACTCAAGGCCCGAGGCGCAGAAGCGGCTCTGCGTCACGCCCGGCACGTTCTGCGCCCAGCCCGAATACAGCACGGCGGTGCGCGCGATGTCCGCACCTTGTTCGCCAACCGGCGTCACGCAGCCGATCACCACGTCGTCCACTTGCGAGGTGTCGAGGCTGTTGCGGGTTTCCAGGGCGTTGAACAGGTTGCCCAGCAGATGAACCGGCGTGACCTCATGCAGGCTGCCGTCCTTCTTGCCCTTGCCGCGCGGCGTGCGCACGGCGTCGTAGATGAATGCTTCGGTCATGGCGGGTTCCGTCGTGGGGTCCTGGGAGTGTGTGGCGCCGGCTTGGAGAGCCAGCGGTTGCGTAATAAGGTAATCGACATTACTATTTCGTCATTCCCGATCCAGCGCAGGGGCGGGACCGGAATCCGACGTTTCGGCACAAGCAAAAGCCATGCGGGTGCTCGATGAAGCAGGTGCAGCATAATTTCGTGGCAGTCACGGGTCAACCCGGTATTCCGTCAGGACCATCCGTGTCGGCGTACGCAAGTAAACTTGATTACTTTCCAAGGCAATGACGATGGTTTTGAAAGCCGGTTCCGAACGCGATGAAAGCATGAAGGATGTTGTCGTTACCGCGGATCGGGCGCTGCTGGATCCCGATACACGCGGGCGCATCGAACAAGCGGTGCTCGATATCTTCTCGGAGCGCGAATTCCATCGCGTAGGCCTGATCGAGGTTGCCCGCGGCGCCAACGTGTCCTTACAGACAATCTACAAGTACTACGGCAGCAAGGAGGCCCTACTTTTTTCCTGTCTTGATGTCTGGCTAGGCCGCCTCGCCATGCGCATGATCGACCATCTGCAAGGCATCGAGGACTACAAGGAGAAGTTCCGGAAGGTGTTCTGGGTCACGATCGATTTCTTCGAGAAGAACCCGAAAGTCGCACAGCTGATCATGAGCTCGGTCTACGTCAACACCTGGCGCAAGCAGGACAACTACCAGAACCCGCTGCTGTTCGGCACCTTCATTCGCGTACTCGGCGAGGGCCGCGCCAAGGGCGTGCTGAACGATGAGGTCGATGAAAAGATCCTGCTCGACTACATCTTCGGCGTCATCGCGCGTCTGGTGCAGATGTACATCCATCGCGGCCAGAAAGAGCCGCTGACCAAGCAGGGCAATGTGCTGTTCGAGATGCTGTGGCGGGCAATTGCGAAGCCGGCTTGAGTTTGGCCGATGCTGACCGCGATCAAGCGTCATGGGCAGTCACGCCGTGCATGCTTCGGTAGCGCGCGGGATGGCCGTGCGGCGTGGGAGTCGGATGATGCGCATGCAGCAAATCGGGAAGTCGATAGCGGTATCGCTCGCGGTCATGGTCTTGGCCGCGCCAGCGATGGCTGGGGATGCCGTGCGCAGGCCGGTGAGCTTCAGCGTCCACAATCCCGCCGAATTCGGCGTGATTCGGCAGGTCAGCGGCTACCGCATCGACCCGCCCGCTTGTACGGCGCGCTCGGTCGTACTCTTGCAGCATGGTCTCGGCTTCGATAGCCGAGCCTGGGATTTCGCGCCAGACCAGGGCTATTCCTATGCCCGCACGCTGGCCGACGCCGGCTACAGCGTCGTCGCGATCGACAAGCTCGGTTACGGCGGCAGCGTGCTCGAAAACGGGCGCCACATCACGGTGCCGGCTGACGCAATGGTGGCGCACCAGATCATCCAGCAGTTGCGCGGAGAGTTTGCGCACGTCGCAAGCGGCGGCCATAGCGCTGGTACGGAAGAGGCCGAGGATGAGGCTGGTCTCTACAACGACGTCGATGCGCTGATCGCAATCAGCTATACGCCCTATCCGAAACCGAGCTTCCTGGCCGAGTTCGTCGCTGGCGATAATGTTCGGGCGCTGGCTAGCGACTACGAGTACTTCCTGCGCACGCCGGAACACCGTGCCGAGATGTTCTATACCGACGATGTCGACCCCGCCATCCTTGCAGCGGATTCGGCAACGGCACCCCTGACGCCGAGCGGCGAGATCCTCACCATCGGCGTGCAGCCGTCGCGTGTTCTCTCGGCGCTTGTTCGCGCACCGGTCTACCTCCAGATTGGAGACAGCGATCAACTGTTTCCACCCGCCTATCTTCCGCTGGTCCGTGCCGGCTTCGTGCTGGCGCCCTCGGTCACCGTTGATGTAGTGCCGAATGCCGGCCACTCGGTGATGCTGCATCGCAACGGCCCGGCCGCGGGTCAACGTATCGCGAATTGGCTCAAGACCCTGCCAGGGATGCCGCCCTGCTGAGCCGCGCCGAATCTCGGATCAGGCTGACTTGAGGACGCGCACAAAAAACTCCGCCTGATCTCTCGACACTTCATTGAACGTCGGCGGCACATAGACCTCGAAGTGTCCGACCGGATAGCGCTTCACTTCGACTTTCCCGCCGCTGCGCCGTGCGCCGTCTTCCATGGCCGAGGGCGGCACGACCACGTCTGCCGTGGCGATACAGAACAGGGCAGGGCAGGGCAGGCGCGCCGTCATGAGGTTGGGGCGATACGTGGCGAGGGTCAGCGCCCAGCTCGTGGTGATTTCGTTGCGCCAGTCCGGCGGCGTGATGCGCAAGTAGCCGGGGCGAGAGTCCGGTGTGGTCAGCACGCCTCGTTGTCCAGGATCGGCGACCACGGGCAAGGTCATGCGGCTCAAGCCCAGCGTGCCGCGCACAGCATCGACCATGCCGTACGCGGAGAGCTTGAGTACGCCGCCAATCCCGCTTTGCTTGAGAAGGTTAAACAGCGAAGCAAGACCATCCATCATTGCGCCTTGTGCACTGACGGCGGCGATGCGGCCATCGGCGACTGCCGCAGCAACGGCGTGGGCGCCGGAGAAGGAGCTGCCCCAGGTTGCGATGCGCGCCGGATCGATGCCGGTCAGCGTGCGCGCATGAGCGATCGCGGCTTCCCAGTCCTGCAATTGCCGGCGGACGTTGACCCACTGGCGCGGCGTGCCTTCACTGCGCCCGAAGCAGCGATAGTCGAAGCAGAGCACGTGCAGACCCTTTTCCGCGAAGTGACGCGCAAACGGTTCAAGTCCGGCATCGCGGGTGCCGCCCAAGCCATGGCCCATGACGATGCAGGGCGTGCCGTGGACGGTCTTGAGCGCTGACTTTTCGGGTTTGAAATGGCCGGCACGAATCACGGTGCCATGGCTTAGGAATTCGACTTCGCGAACGCTGATACCCATTCGATCACTCCCCGTGTGGTGTAAGGCAGATACGCAGGCGCCGGGACGCCAGACGCTTCAGTTGTTGATCACGATCGAAACCAGCATGCCCGTCCCGAGCACAAGCAGGATGGCGCCCATCGCGCGGTCGATCCAGTAGCCGTAATTGACGAGTCTTGCGCGGATTCGAGGGTGGCCGAGTGTCCAGGCCACGAAGCTGAACCAGAGACCGGTGGTCACGATCATCCAGGCGCCCAGGGCGAGCTTTAGGACGGCCGGCGTGCTGCCGGTGATAACGGCCGAACAGAGCGCGACGAAGAACAGCATCGCCTTCACGTTCAGCACATTGGTGAACAGGCCGATGCTGAAGTCGCGCGCGGCGGCCTTGCCGGGCTCGCTTGCCGGAAGCGCTTCGGCGACCTGCTTCACTGGCGCTTTTGCGCGGATTGCCCCCCAGCCGATCCAGAGCAGGAGCAGCCCGCCGACAAGCTTGAGAACGGTAAGCAGCGGTGGGAAGGCCTCGATGGCCCAGCCGAGTCCGAACATGCCGTAGGCGACGTGGAAACTGATGCCGCAAGCGATGCCGAGCGCCGTACGCAGACCGGCGGCGCGGCCATGCGCCAGCGTCTGCCGCGTGACGATCGCGAGGTCCGGGCCGGGACTCATCACGGCCAGTGCATGCGTGGTCGCGATGGTCACGAACAGCGAGACCGGCGAAGAAGCGAGAGCCAGTGCGGTCATGGCGCCTGGCTCAGGCGCAGCAGCGAAATTTCCGGTGGTACCCGGAAGCGGATCGGAATATGGCTGGTGCCGATCCCTGTCGAGACGAAGAGATCGGTCTGCTCGACCACATGCCCGGCCGCGAAGCGCTTGCGTCCGTAGGCGGACGGCACGCGGCCGCGCCCCACGATCGGCAGCATGACCTGGCCGCCGTGGGTATGACCGGCGATCACCAGGTTGATGCGCGGCGGGATCTGGACGAAGACATCCGGTGTATGCGTGAACGCGATGATCGGTGCGTCGTCGGTCACTCTGGACAGTGTGCCTGCGATATCCGGATGGTCACTCGTGGCATCAGCTAGACCCATCAGCCAGAACGGCCGGTTGCCGTCCATGATGCGGCGAACGTCGTTGTCCATGAACTGGATCGATGTGCTTTCGAGCAGGCGCTTCAGGCGAAGCATGTCGGTATTGTGTTCATGGTTTCCGAAGACGAGATACACCCCAAGGCGCGCTCTCAATCCGTCCAGCACCCTGACCGTCTCCTGCGGCGGAATCACGACGCCGCCAATGACCGAACTGATGAAGATGTCGCCCGCCAGCAGCACCAGATCCGGCTGCGTGGCATTGGTCATCTCGACCACGTGTTCGATCTTCGCAAGATCGATGTACGGCGCGCCAGCATGCAGATCGGTGATCACGGCGATCTTCATGCCGGCCAGCGGCGCCGCGCAATGCTTCAGGGCCACCTCGTGGACAGTCACGCGAAGCGAAGATGGTTCAATCCAGAAGGCATCGAGCGCCAGTGCCAGCCCGATCAGGACCAGCACGGCCAGCGTCATGCGCGACCACGCCCCGCGCCGAGTCATGCCGCGTAGGTCGTATCGAGATACTTGAGAATGGCTTCGGACTCGAACATCGCGACACCGGTATTGGGATCGATCAGATACGGCACCTGCACTTTCCCCGCGAGGTCGAGCAGGTTGAGGCGGTTACGTCCCTCCACCGGCAGGTCAGGAAAATAGCGCGCGCGAATCCAGGGCGGGCCCACGTCTTCCCAGCGGGCCTTGGCCATGTTGTGCAACAGGTAGGGGATTTCCAGCTCGCAAAGGCGTTCGCGTACGAGGCGCGAATAAGGGCTCGACTCGAAACTGAAAAGCTCCAGCGGCTTCGCAGGCGCTTTCGATGGGCTGGCCTTGGCGCCGCGAAGCCCGCGTGCGGTCGTGGTCAGGAATGAGGCAAATACGGCGCCGCCGCGACGGATACCCGTCGGAGCACGCAGGCGCCCGCCATAAGTCTTGCTGAGAAAGTCGATGATGTCGCGCGACTCATGCATCTTCACGCCCGTATTCGGGTCGACCAGGAACGGGAACAGCAGCTTCCCGCCCAGTGCCAGCGCTTTCGGCCGATGGCGTGTGCCGCCGCTGGGGCAGGGCAGGATCATGACGTCCAGATCAAGCTCGGTCAGTGCTTCACGGACCAGTCGGCAATAAGGGCTGGCCTCGTATTCGTAGAGTTCAAGCAGCTTTTCCGGCTGCCCGGTTCCCGGGCGGAAGGCGAGGCTGCCGCGCCAGCCACGCAGGCTGCTGGCCAGGACGGAACTGCCGACTTTGAGGCTGTGAACGAAGGACATGGCGACGGATCAGGCGAAGCGGCGGGCGCCGCAGCAGTATTATCGTCGAAGCAGAAGCCGTGCCGGCAGTTGAACGGCAGGTTTTCACGGGACGATTGCCTGAGCAACCGTTCAAACGATTCATGCTGTAACCGCATCTGAGCAAGGTGAATATCACAATCTCAATCCCCGCGATGGGACATTCCATGGAATCCGGCGTGACGACGGCAACGGCGAACCCGGTAATGTTGAATGAAGACCTGCTGCTCGTGCAGCGTGCTGCGGCGGGCGATGCCCAGGCCTTTGAGAAACTGTATCGCGCACATGTCGACCGGATTTACGGCTTGTGCTGCCGTCTCTGCCACGGCGATACCGCACGGGCCGAGCAGTCCACGCAGGACGCGTTCGTCCGGGCCTGGGAAAAGCTCGGCAGTTTCCGCGGCGAAAGCCGCTTTGGCACCTGGATGCATCGGCTGACGGTCAACGTGGTGCTCGGCGAGCACCGGCTGCTGAAGCGCTGGGTCACCTTCGAGGACGAAGTCCAGCCCGGTGCGGATGGCATGGAAGGCGTGGACGGGCTGGACCCGGTCGAACCGGTGCGACAGGAAGACATCGGCTCCCGTATCGACCTTGAACGGGCGCTGGCGCGGCTACCGAAAGGCGCGCGTGCAGTGCTCGTACTGCACGATATTGAAGGCTATCAGCACGACGAGATTTCGGATCTGACCGGAATTGCCATCGGAACCTCGAAGGCGCAGCTGCATCGCGCGCGCCGGCTGTTGAGAGAATGGTTGCAATGAACATGAACGAACCGAGCCGGATCGAACAGGAGGACGCCAGCGCAGCCGATGCCACGCTGCGCGCTGCCCTGTCCGAACTTCGGCAGGATGCAGCGCCATCGCGCGACCTGTGGTCCGGCATCGAAGCACGCATCAAGATGCCGCTGCAGCCGACCCTGCTGTCGGAAGATCGCCGCCCGGCCGTGCTCTCGGACGTGCGCCTGGACCTTCCGCCGATGCGCGATCTCTGGCCCGAGGTTCAGACCCGCATCCGTATGCAGCGCTGGCGTCGTCTTCGGTCTCCGTTGACTGCCGCCGCGGCGGTTGCGGCTACGCTGGTGCTGATGCTCGGCTTGCAGGTGGCTCGCGAGCCGAATGCAGTGATCAACACCGCGCACGTACCGCTGCATGCTTCTGCGGCCGTGATTGCAGCGATGCAGGAACCGCAAGCCAGCGAAGGTGCGCTACGCCCGATATCGATCCGTCCGCTGGCGCCTGATGCCCGTGCCCTGGTTCGCGCCAATCTCAAGATCGTTGCCAATGCCGAGTCGCAGTTGAAGCG
>Ga0194135_10002260_pt1 | contig 11665 bp, 10 predicted proteins | sample LitLau_LLRF_2013_FD_134024 | JGI IMG/M metagenome (GOLD analysis project Ga0194135, IMG submission 134024) | Freshwater sediment microbial communities in response to fracking from North America - Little Laurel Run_MetaG_LLRF_2013 (version 2) | ecosystem: Environmental > Aquatic > Freshwater >... | reverse complement strand
TGTGTAAGTGACACGTAATTCAATTAAATATCACGATGTGTCGTTTGTCCTTAGATGTCTCGTAAGATGCTGTTAAGTAAGTGTTTTATGAAGGAGTATCACTGTATTGCATGAGCAATTCACGTAAAGCAAAGTAATGCGAATTCAAACTACTCAAAGGGGCAAAAAATTATTATGCTGTGGCTTTTCATTCCGGAGAAGGGTAGAAGAAGCTTGAGTTTATATTGTTTAATGTGTGCGTAGTAGGTATAGAGTTTCTAAGCCTCTCTGGTTTTAGAAAAAATACAAGTAAATATATGGTGAGAATCAATCCAGCATTCCAACCGCATGCATTTTATTCGATCTACACTGTATAGTGTGATGGTGCACCTGCTAACACATGGACAATAAGTTGGTATGCACACATGTTCATGGATATAGGTTCCATCCATAAGGGTTATCTATCTATCACGTTAGATTACAGGTTATTCAGAGGCCCAGTTTACCTTGAATCAGCATTCGAGTAGAGACGATGAGGTACTGAAAAATGATGTTTATGTAACTCATCGTAGGATGAACATGAGATCCTTTTTTCCGGCTACACTACCAGCACCAGCATGCAATAATTCAGTTCTCTGCTGTGGTCATTTTCTCGTGGAGCAAGTTTATATTCCTGCTTTCTGGTTCTTCATTTGCCTTACAAAGGCAACTTCATCAAATCATGCATAATAGGCCGATAGAGCTGCCGTATTTAACTTCTTTGTCTTAATTGTAATTTTTGATACTTCGATAATATATTCTTCATTATCTGCATCAAAAAGTTGTAGTGCATAGTGGCCACAAATATATATGTACCATATAAATCTTAAGCTTAGCGGAGAAAAGGGTAATACGAAAAGACTGAGAAGAAACCTTACAACATCCTCAAGACTCTTGTAAGGATTACAAATTACAATAAAGCATTTACAAACACAGGGTACACTACAACGAACAAAACAAGAGAACAGAATCCATGCAGTTTCTAGTTTTCAACGGGAAATGTAGTGTTTTCACTAGATAAGGAAATCTTGAGTGATAACTGGTAGATTCAATTGCGGAAGTCAAGTGAAATGATTGGTTACAACAAGAAGAATGGCAGACCCAACTTTACAAACATTTTGTTGCGTTCAAAATAACTTAACTCGTCCAGGTGCTGATACGATCTTTCAATTTCGATCTGGACCTTACAATGCAGTGTGCATTATTTTCTCATTATGTGGCATTGCGGGTGCTATTTACCAGGTACTGACAGACTTAAATTAAAAAGGTTATTTAATCATGATTGAATGAAATCTAAAAATAGTTCATTTATTTTCAAGATTTTACCCAGAAGAGAAACACCAAATGGAACTGTTCGGAGACAGTCCAGTTCGCATATACGAGGGCGTTACATAATAGTATGGCTGGCAGCAGCCGACTTGTTGGCATCGCTAGGTATAGTTAGGACTTTTTCTTTTATCAAACTTTATTTGTTAATTAAATAAATACTTTTGATTTTTCAGCCGTTCTAATAAGATCCATATCATGGCTAGTTGGAAAGAATCTCCTAGATCCAACTTCTAACACAAGTCTCTCACTAGACACTTTGTTTTGTGCTGTATCGTCTGTAAGCTAACTCCTTCAGTCTCATCTTGTACTAATTGCATGCATATTTCCGTATCCGTACAAATACAGTTTATCAATCACAGGGTTGGATACAATATTTTTACACTGCCACCTGCCTCTGGACATTATGTTATGCCGTCGATGTGTTCAAAGTTGTCAACGAAGAAAAAGGAATGCCAAAGTTATACCATTGGGTTTCTTGGGGTTTACCTGCAGTTTTGTCTATTGTCGGACTGTCAATTTTGTACACTCCAGATTTAAAGTAATAAGTCACGAAATCAAGTGAACCTTTTCAATTTGATACTGAAACCACTAAAGCGAAGTTGTGTTTTGTAAAACTTGCAGCTGTCACTCCATGGCCTCCAATGCTTACCGACGAATACTGCCAAATTATATTTTTACATATCTCCCCATTGTTACTGTAATGATTGCCAATCCAATTCTGTATTGGAGAACTTCTCAACGAGTAAGTTCACTTATGCGTTGCTTAAAATTTTTGGTACTCTGACCTGATTTTATTTCGTATAGGCCGAGCAGATGGTAGTATCCGTATCCGGTAGATTTACTAACAATGAACGGAAACACCTCAGAACATTACGACTTAAGTTCTTGTGTATCAACTTGGTGTTTTACATTTGTTGGTTACCGAACATAATCAATGCTTTTCTGCTGTGGGTTCTGTGGACTGAAGTACCCCGAAATATTATCGTAGTGGATTGGTACTTAATGGTAACACATGATACAAATTTTGGCAACCAAATCATTTCCTAATTCCTATTGCATCATATGCACAATAACTTTAATTTTATTGTGCATTACAGGCGCTTCTTAATCCGCTTCAAGCCATGTTCAATGCGTTAGTGTACAGAAAATGGGGTGACACAAAAACGGTAGTGGTCTTTCCATGGAGCAAGTGGAAAGTAGCGTCGTCGGAAACATCATATCTTATGGACTCTGAAACTCCATCGGGGAATGGCAGAGAAACTGAGTCAGATAACAGTAAAAGTAGTTCCTTCAATGGGTATGGGAGCCTGTAACAACTTCTTCAAGATTTGAAGTTATTTTCATACACAAAAGTTATGAATCTCGTTGTGGTTTAGTAAAACTAATATTATACCAAAGTTTCTACAGGGTTTGAAATCTTTTGTCTGCATTTGTGATGTGAATAAAGAAACTATCTAATTCTTAACCATGACGTTTACCTCTTTTTAGAGATTTATAGATTGAGACGATGCACTTGATTCATGCATTTTACAATAAAGGTGGTAGCTTTCGCAAAAGCTTTCAACTTATTTTGGCTTTTTTGATTGCTTTTGTCAAAATATTGATTAGTATATTTCTCAGGACCACATTCAATACAATGCCTTAAACAATAGTTCCTCATCAAGTGTCTGTAGGTACTTGTAGGTGGCTAGCTGTCACGTTCTTTACGCAAATATATAATTCAAGAGCATGTACACACTAAAAGTTTAGATTTTACACGGTATTATTATGTGGTTTCCTCATCTCACTAAACTATTTCATGGTTCCTTGATTCCAATTTACCTTCATTCGTGCTTCCCAACTTGAAGCTTAGCAGGGGTGATTCTAAGACACGCATCCGATTCGTATTAGCCCGTAATAAGTCTGCAGCTTTTCTTACAACAAACGCCTTACAGTATCAATCAGTTTGTAAGTTGCTTTCGAAGGGGATTCACTAACTTTAATCTACTCTGCTCCTAGGCTGAGGCGAATTTTTTGTGTTGTGTGATTTAGTGACTTTGTTGGTTGTAACTATCACTCTCAAAGAATCAAGTCTTTAAGAGTTTTCACGTTTTTTTATAATGAGCTACATCAAACCTTTTTGTCCACTCTCGACTTTATTGCTCTCGTTTTATTCAGTTGAAAAATTACTTTGAAGTGTATTTTCAAAGAAAAGCTTGGATTTCAGTTTTTGGAATATTTCACCTAATTGGAACACTGTCATCATGCATATTGGTTAAGCGTAAGTCAAGACAATGCGTTCATTAATTCAAACTCATAAACTTTTTCATAGTTTAAATTTTCGTACATGTTCATTTAACTAATATTATGACTGTAGCTGTGTCTTTTCACAAAGGTTTCATGAAGTTAGATATAGATATGGATTGAGATGTACGTACAAGGTATGAGTGGAAAGTTTGAAGTAGCATCAAAATTCATCAAAAGATAATTTGAAATCGCTAATCAGTGCAGTTATTTAGTCTGAGCAGTTCCGACGCACAGAAAGGTTTTTGCTTTGAAATGCATTTGTCTGCATTTAAAATTTAACGTCACTTGGAAAACATTTAAAGTAACCTTTATAATAGACACTGCAAAATTTATGATGCCCGTGTAATCAATAATCAATATTAGTCAGTAAATATTCACTGACTTATGAAAGAGTGTTAATTGAAAAACAATAGTTGGAATCTATTTTTCATGTTCAGTTTGATAAGGACCATATTATTACTACACGTAACAGTAATATAATATGTAACACAAATTAAGAATCTGATTCATAACAATCATCTTCATTCATCATTCGCTCAATCAGCGAAAAAATGTGCCATTCTACATTTTTTCTGCTCACAGGCCGTGCCCAGTTTGATAATTACAGCTCTCGTGAAGAAGCTGAGTTGCATCTTGCTAAAAATTCATAAATATTATTTACTATTTATTATGTACATGGGATTTATTGGAGTGTGAGAATTGCAGATAGTGTGGATAGTGATGCGCTTTGATCTCCAAATTACTCAGGGCATGACGAATAATGAAAATATGTAACGAATGTTTGTAAACCATTCATGTAAACTAGATTAAGTAACCAATTTTTCGTATGTAATCTTCTGCTAGAATCTTATTGTTATCCATAAAGCATGCAACGAAAATACGTCGATTTTTAAACCGTGTGCAATTGTTTTCTCTAGATTCATATTCTTCATTGCCATATCTTCTCAAATTCATGGTTGATGGCTAGTATGATGCAGGCAGACACAGAAATCTTATTTATGATTTTAGGAAGATATGAATCCTCCTAGCACTTATCTTTAATTAGAGAGGTAGCCCGATATCTAAGTGTTTTGCTTGTTTTCTTATTCAATCTCTGAGACTTATTAGGCGCATGAAAAAGGCGAGTGTTAATATTTAAATTTACTTTTAAGAACTATAATCAGACCGTAAAAAATCTCTATCGTTAGAGCTAATAAACAGCAGTCAACGTATACGAAGTACCATCAAAGGTTTTTCAATTTTGATGTGCACAATTTACGGAGATTTAGGAGTGATTTTCAGCTTAATTGTTTGTAAGAAACCGTCTAGCAAACAAAATCCTCCTTATAACTATGCGTCTCTGTAGATGTATAAAATATAAAAGCACGATTGGACACACATAAAAAGCTTCTTCTGGTACGCATACACTGAAGAAACTGAATCGCAGGCTTGCATAAACTATCTAGGCATTAAGGCATTAATAAAACTTATGTGAAAGTTGTGTTTCAGTAAAATTTTGTCAATGTGACTTTCAATGAAGCAGGTGTATGATTATATGATTAACTATGCTGCTACACAAATTATGTGTACCATCAATTGAAAAGTTTGAATAAATAATGCAAAATACACTCATTTTGTTGTAAGAAGAAAGTTTGGACGACATCTTGTCCAATTGTGTCTTCTCTTATGAAATTTCAGAAAAAGTTGTCGAGTTAATACTGATTATGGGTTTTGTTCAAGCAAACAGTTAGGAGAGTGGTTAGAATGTGAACAAGACATATAATACAAGAAAGAACATATGTAAGATTTGTAAGACATGTGAAGTGTAGCTTCAGATTAGTCAGGTGTAATAATAAAATTTATATGAAATCAACGATGACGATGCACCCATACGAGTGAGAATTTCTCTCTGAGAGATTTATTTTTGTTTCTTTGAATTTTCCTTTAAAAACAGGGATGGATCGATGATTGCCTTTCGAGATGAGGAGCTAAACGCATATGAAGCATTTGTAGCGTATCCCTCGCAGAAGCGACATTGGTTGTGGTGGGAGTAGAAAATAAAGATTTCAAAAGTGACAAAAAATGAGCCAGCGTCGATTGTGGTACAACCTTATCAAAAGGATGAGCAGTGTGAAGAGTAAAAAACCGTGTTGGGTAGTTGTTAGCTGCGTTATTGTGTTGAGTTTGAGTATGCATGTTACGCCTGCCAAAATGGGTCACGTAGAATCCTTGTCATTAAAGGAGAGTGTTATACGGAATCATAATGGAGTCATGCTGATGACTTTATCCCCCAGAAAAACGGTTCTTTCGTTAAGCAACGCAAGAACTAACGCGTATGGTCAAAAACCTGTGACTCACAAAAAGCCCTCTGTGATCTATGCAACTGCCTTTCCATCTCAATCGTCGGACAGTGTTGACAATGAAACTGACGAGGATCTAATTGCGAATCAGACCGAAACTGTGTCGAATTCGAATCCTAGCTCAAGTGTAGAACCAGCAGTTTCCCTAACCGTAGAAAACCGTGGGCATTACCAGCAAAGAAAAGGCAATAGAAATACTCAAGAAGATGATGATGACAAAGGAGTTCATTACTTGCCCCATGAAGATCACGCATCGTCTTCATCCTCAACTGAAACTGAAAATTCAAGCCAGTTACCAAGATCTGCGCTTCACAATACATCTAATAATGCTTTTAACGATGACTCCTCCGGATCGTTCAAGTTAGACGAACCAGAAAACACTCAGATTTGGTCATCAAAAGAAGATCTCAGTACAACAATCGACTTTCCTTTTTCCGACGAGGAAGATTCACACCAGTCTCTCATCGTAGGCTTCCTTCAGCGAGACATTTGGACTATACCGTTGTTTGTGTTTGCATCCTTGAACTTGGTTCTCATCTCTTTCTTTGAAATTTATGTACTGTGTCGAACTAAAGGACAGTCAAGGAGGCATTTGTTCCTCGGACAAATGTTACTCTTTGGCCTCTTCCTGTCCTCGTCATTAGCATTACTATTTGCTGTTTATCCGTCAGCAATCGGATGCTTCATAGGGAGACTTGGTGTGGGAGTATCATACAGCATGATCTTTGCAGTATTAATGGTCAAATGCATGTTTCTTCTAAGTCTTGACGTAGGAGTTTACCTCCCAGCGACTTATCAAGGATGCCTGTTGTTCTTCACTGTGTTAGTTCAGGTTGTAATCGATACTCAACGAGCTATTTTCTTCCCACCTAACGTTATTTTAGAGGTATGCTGACAATCTGATGAGATATGACTGTATTAAATCTCGTTTTAAGGACGGAGAAAGACTTTCAATTTCTATCGTTTCTGCTTTTCTCCACAGGATGTAGATGCCGAAGGTTCTTTGTTACTCAGATGCGGAACGACTTATCCACAGCTTTTGTATTCCTTAGGATACAATGCCTTTTTAATGGTTATAGTTTCCGTCTTGGCAATTAAAGCTACTTGCAATGGAATAACTGACAATTATCGTGAAGCGATCTACATACTCATTTCCATTTTGGTTAGTGTACCAATAGCAATATGCTGGGCAGTGGCTGGTTGGATTCTTCAGGTTCAATTTCACTCTAAATAACCATATCATACGTGTTTTATTACTTTGAATTAAAATTATTTCCGGGTGATAATAATTAATGTTATTAACAGGGACGACATCAAGATGCATGTATATCATTTGGTCTTGTGAGCACAAGTCTTTGTATCTTTTTGATTATGTTCATGCCCAAGGTGGGTCAGGTAGTATACTATTAATAATAATGATAACTATTAACTGTAATTATATGTCACGGTTTTGATTCCATATCACTTGACATTCAGGGAAGGCAACTTGCAGCGATGGGAAAGGAAAGTGTTTACGTTGATGATCAGGAAGACCAATGCTCAGGGTACTCTCCATCTTTTTTCCATTTTAAGCCGTCAAGCAAGAGTTGCAAGACGACGATTTTTGGTGGTAAGAGCTTTTATTTTTATGAATATTTAGTTCATTTACTATCCCTGACGATGTTTCAACAGACGGAAATCTCTACACTACATTAGAACCTACTTTATCTACGATAAACCCAAACGTCTTTTTCCATCGAGCGGATTACCACTCGGGCATGATCTATTAATGTCTCTATCAAGATAAAGAACTGGGATTCATTCAGGTAAATAATTTACAAGCAACGATTCAAGTCACTAACCAGCATTATTTTTTACCTCTATTTAAGACGTAGTTATGTCATCATGTATATACTATACAAGAATAAAACAATGGAAGTTATAAGTTTATGCCAACGAGATAATAACTAACATAAAGAAACTAATTGCAAGTATTTGAATAAATTAGCACACACACGCCTTACTAATTTAAGACGAGCTTATACGTTTATTAAATTGATGATTCACGTTACAATTACAATGTGTCTGACAGGAATTGGAAGATCCAACTTATTATGAGTTCAGAGACTATTAAAATAATACGAATATTTCATGAAATAAACTTCGTTAAAATCACATTTCGTAGAATTCACGATTGCATAGAGTTGCGAGGAAAGTATCGGTAAGTTAATTGTAATCACTGAAACTTGACTGGTGGACTAAAAGTGACTGAAATTAAAATACGAAGAATTACGACTAGTCAGGCGAGTGTGGAGGTTCTGTCGAAAAATATGGCGCAGAGTCGTGTGCTAACAGAGTATGACATACACCACAGACATTGTAATCTCTGTTGCCTCTGCGGACAGTGCGGCAGACGCAACCCGTACAGAATATTCGGCCACAATGTTTGCAATGGTGCTATAAAAAGTTAATTAGGCGTTTAGGAACACACGAAATTATTACAACGGAATTGAAATACCCCACAAGAACCGAAGCAAAATTCATTACCTTTTCTTTTGAGTCTGGAAAAGTTTTTTTACAAGTATTACACTGGGATACATCGTCCGCATATTGCCATCTACAATAATTAAATAAACAATCGTGATTACATTGTTTACTTGGAAAATGTTTCCATTCGTTATACCTGACTTCAGTTTCGGCCTGCCGTAGTGTTTCTAAATTTACTTGAAGAGACTTCGATAAGGCTATCAAGTCTTTTTGCAATTCCTCACTGTTAGTGAGCTCCCGCCTTAACGTTCCTACTTTTCCGTTTAATTCTTGTATATCGTTGACAAGTTTTTCCTTCAAAGACATTTACATGAGTTAATCATAGTTTTACATTTATACTTGAAAAATCGTAGTACAGTTGAGTTTTTCTTTCATGCTCGTTTCAGTCACCTTTTCTTTTACTAATTCTTTGTTTTGTTCTTTAATATGATGTAATTTTCCTATTTGGGTCTCCGATGCTAAAACCTTATTCTTGAGGTCCGTAATTTGTTTTTCGTAACGCTTTTTGTCTTCTTCATACTTACCAACTGTATTTTGCAATTGATTAATTTTTTCTCTGAAATACGAAGAACATACATAACGAATTGACATTGGGTAAAAATCGCCAATTTAATAAGTTTATTAATATTAATGTATTCAAACCTATACGAAACGATTTCGGAGTTAAGGCTGTCTTCAATACTACTCTTTTCATCTTCGATCATTTGCATTTGGTCTTTTAAAAATTTAAGGTCCCCTTCAATTTGTTCTTTGCCAACTTTGACGCTAATAAGTTCTTCTAAAAGTTTCAACACTTTCTCGTGTAGTTCCTATTACAATGCAATTAGTCGTTCAATGTAAGTGTCGAAAAAACTTGAAAAAATAATCCAATCAGCTTACTAACCATAACATTATCTGGCAAGTTTATAGATTCATTCTGAAGTTGACGGGAGTGAGCAACATGTTTTCCTTTCAAACTGTCATTTTCTGTTTCTAATCTAGAGTTTGGGAAGAAAATATGACTCTTCAAAAATGTCTGCAATTAACTTAAGCAGTAAATGAATGAGTCAGAATTGTCAATTGTACCTTTCAATTTTCCTTTGAATTGTCTCTCTGTCATACTGAAGGTTCTTGACAAAAGTTTCCATTTCTTCCGTAGATTGTTGGCAAGATGTATTAACCTCCAACAATATAACATCATATGTAGCAACTTTTTCTTCTAGAGTTCCTAATTTGTTCTGTGATTCAACATCAATTGAACTATTATTAACTTATATGAATTATTTTTTAGAATAAAAATTCAAATGATTCTTGCCTGGAATTCATTGGAAATCCGACTCCATTCTTCTTCCATTTCATTTCTCAGTTTTGCAGCTTTGTGTAAATCATTACGCATCTTTTCAGCTGACAATGCATTTTTCTCACACTCTGAACATTTTACTTTCATTTCAGTACTTGAAACGGATCCGGAGGACTCCTGGTATTAAATAACACGGTTTAATAAATAACTAACGTGAGGAAATGATGTACTTAATAATTAATAGTACCCCTGTTGCATTTGACGATGCAGTTAAACTTTGCGTTCCATTATTATTGCCTGATTGTGCCTCTAGCTGTCGTATTTTTTGTTCACAAATGCTGATTTTTTCAAGATATTCGTTTTGTTCAGAGACAAAGTGCTCATTGGCTTTAGCCCAGGTTTCTTTAAGCTCCTGATATTCTTTCTTCGTGCTCTCGTATCTAAGAAAATTAAATAACCATATTCATGCGGTTCTGGTAGAAAACTTTACGCGTTACTTACTCTTGTCTTTGTTCCTTAATCGTGGTTTTCGCTTTGTCTAACTCTTCTTGTAATAAAGTTTTTTGAGCATTAGCAAATGCAACATACATTTCGAGATCCGCACGAGACGATTTTTCTGCTTCTAGTCCAGTCATTGCCTCTCTTAACTACAAATAATTCGTAGATGATGTTAATATAATCCATACTTTCATTAACTGTCAGGTAAACGACAGTAAAGATTTAACTATTAACTATTAACTGTCAAACAATTAACTCACTCGCTCATCAATTTGGGTTAAAAATCCTTGTGCATCTTGACCTTCTAAAATGTGTGTTAAAGCATCATTTCCTTTCACTAATGAAGCCTGAACGCTTTGAAGGGCTCCCAATTGATCGTCAGAATGCCTCAGCTTTTCTTTCAGAGCAGAAACTTCCTCCTCCAGTTGAATTACTAAGGACCGCAGTGTTTCAGCATCCTCATGAGCCTGGCAATGAGTCAGTTCGAATAAACAATTATAAGAAACCAATTGTAAACGTACACAAGGCACTTACATATTTTCCTGGTTTCGCAACTTTTGCAACTTCCTCCACATCATGGAGACTATCACTACTCGCTGACATAGTTGAATTCAACTTCCTAGCTAGACTTTTCGTTACAATGGACAGCATAGCTCCAGGTCCAACATCAGGGTTCCCACCAATTGATAAAAGATGCCTTACCTCGTTCAAATCACTTTCAACTTTCTGTTTAGCAGAAGCTAGCTGCTGCATTTCCATTTCGTGTTTCATGTGCATATTTTGCATCGCATCTACACAAAACAAAATCTAACGGTAAGATTTGCATTCCAATAAGTACACAGAGAAAGTTTTTTAAGTACAAACCTTCAAATTTCATCCTCTGAGAAGTGAGATCTTTATTTCGCCTTTGTCTTTCCATTTCGATTTCATTTTCCATCGAAAAGTTTGCTACAGTCACTTGACTTTTAGCTTCATTTAATTCATTTTGTAACCTCTTAACTTGCACTTCTAAGTCATTGATTGTCTCCTTTGATTTTGTGTACTCTTCTGTAATTTCGCAAAATAATCGAACTAATTAGTCTAACTTTCGATTATCCAGGTGTTAACACCTCTCTCTCTCTCTCTCTATACCTTCCTGCTTCATGTACATCTCCCTAAAAACGGCTCTTTTGGCACCAAAATCTTCATTTTGTTTCAATATTTCTTTCTTGAGTCGTTCTATGATTTCTTCTGGAGTTTCTGCAGAATCCAACCCTTTACAATAATATCAAACAACAAATGAACACTCTAATTAGTAAATCGAGCTTTTTAAGTCACAATAAATCAATGTTGCTTGGAATACCGTCAACAACAGCGGCAGTAGACTCTGTCGTCGTCACTCCATCCAAAG
>Ga0194135_10002259_pt1 | contig 11667 bp, 8 predicted proteins | sample LitLau_LLRF_2013_FD_134024 | JGI IMG/M metagenome (GOLD analysis project Ga0194135, IMG submission 134024) | Freshwater sediment microbial communities in response to fracking from North America - Little Laurel Run_MetaG_LLRF_2013 (version 2) | ecosystem: Environmental > Aquatic > Freshwater >... | reverse complement strand
GCTTAGCACCTGGTTCATCAACATTACTATCATGAAAATAGAAGGTAGAGCTAGCTAGAGCAGGAAGATTCTACGCTGACAATAATGGGGGGGGGGTTAGTGTTTAAATAATTGAATTGAATACTGATGTCTACAAACTTCCTGTTCAGTTGCTAACAAACGCCTTGATTCTGTCGCTCTCAAAGGGGCTGTGTTTATGTCATTGAGTATCATATCACAGCCAGCTTTGATGAGCGATGAATTAAGTAGGCACGTCCGTAATTAAGCAGTTCAATCCTATTTGAGGGTTATTTCTTAAAGTATATTTGTCAGATAATGATTAAGTTGCACTTCGTGATCAGAAACTAATAACCAGATTTTCTTTGTCGATGTGGGTTTGAAAAACGAAAAGACGGATGGGAGAAAATAATCTAATATACATCAAAGTTCGCCAAGTCGGATGGAGAGGCTGGTATGAGACGGGTGGCTGACATCACTGTACTACGTGGTTCTTCTGTTCAAGTGTACTTCCAAGTAATGAGTAGGGTGCATGCTATCTTGCACTGGAGTACGGGACATGAGAGACATAGGGTACAGTTAGAAATGTTAGAATGCACAAAAGTAGAGAGATGATTAGCTAGCTATAAGGGTTAGTTAGTTGGAGGGAGCGAGTTCGGGGAAGAGGTGGATCACATTCGGTTAAATCCGATTTAGTTGGTTGGTATTTCTGGCAAGTGTACATTCTGGCGCGTACTGTTCTCAATTACCCGGTCCGAACCGAAAGATAAACATCATTAGCATTTCTCCTCAGAATTCTTTTAAATCAGTTCATAGCCATATCTCATAGTCGTCTAGCCTAAGCTATGCCGTTGTAGAGGAGGGAGGAGAAAGGTGCAGTGTCTTGTCTCTTGTGCATGGATGAATCTTAATTTCTTCGTGTGTGAGCGAAGCTCACAAGGATCAGACGTCAAGATATATAGCTTGTATAACTCATGGTTATGATGCAATAAGATCTCATGCTTTTAAATAGAATTCGGGTAAATTTTGTCTATTCCTACTACAAGAGCAGAATCGAACAAGACCTACTATTTACTATAATATGGGTTCCTTTTGCATGTTGACAGAGAGCTCATCAAATGAAAGAGCATATGGTACCCTGACTGACTCTGATTTGTGAAAAGCTTATTAATATTATGAGCAAGGAGAGGCTTTGCTTCTGGCTAGCAGTATTGCCACTTGAATAGTGTCTATAACATAGGCATTTTTAAATTACAGATCGAACACTTTTTACGAAATAACTATACGCGGTCTTAGTAATTGTTAAGCGGAAGTATAGTACTGAAAGTTTTCTGTCTGTCGATATCAGAATTGTGCATAAGTTTCTATCATTTGAGCAATATAATAATACATAACTTTCATAAATATCATATTGATAGATGCAAGACTAATCGGAGTGCTCATAAGTGTGTTTTAAGTATATACTGCTGTTGTGAAGTCTACTTTATTCCAAAAACCTATTTCCGAAGCATGATGATGAAATGCCATTGAATACTGTTATTTCGTCGCTCGGAAGTCATTCTCGACTATTTTCGGGTATTATGAGTTGGGTTAGGTCCACTTAGAAAAAGAAAGATGCAGTTCTGACTGCAGATGAGAGAGAAGAAACGGAGATAAAAATGGACCATGGATGGACGGTATGAAGAAGAACTGCGATGTTTTTTGTGTGTCTTGGAAATAAAGAGCAGGGAAGGTTTTGATGGCACGAGAGAAATATTCTGTCGTAGACGTAGAGGAGTGGAGGGTTCGTCTGTAGTCAGGAGTCATCACTGTTCCGAGAACTGTAATGGCCTGGGAGAGATGCATTATTTAGGATCAACGCTGATGTCCTTACTGTATGGTCCGGGCACTAGCCCACGCCACCAGAATACTAATGTTGATTTTGCAGTCGAATGTACACCACATTATTGGGTTCGTATTCATGAAACTTTATCCCGTCCTTACTTTTATCAAGCTGTAAAGCTCCTAGAAAAGTTTCTCGTGTGCTTTCTCTTGCTTCTATGTGAAATCTAAGTTTCATTCGATTTTCTCGTATGAATATATCTACAAACCTCAGAGAAGATACGACACCCTAAGGACTTCCTTTTCTGTTTTGTTGAATAATATAATGTATGTGGAAGGCTGCTTTTGAAAACCTTAATTAAACTCTGAAGCTGTGAGTATCCCTACTGCAAAAGGTTATCTTATTTTAAATAAAAGATTTTGAGAATATTGATGATTTGAAATTATTTTCAATATTGGGTAGAATCAAGAGTAATGGACAATAGCTTGGAAAACTAGTATCATAAGTTGATGTTAGACGTACAAGCGTGTGTTATCTCTTTGGTTGCGTAGGCTGGAGAAACATTGAAAGCACACAAAGGGTTTCGTCAGAAATACATGTAGGAAGGAAGGACGGAAGGACAACCATCTGGGGCTCCTTTGGCTGTAGTACGAAGTAGAAGAAAGTTGTCGTGTGTACTGGATGAATGAGATAGTATTTGACAGGAAGAGAGGAAATGCGATAGTGTGTAATTTAGGATTGATGGAATTCGGGAACAGAAGAATATTTTGTTTGGTTAGGCTCTCAAAGTGGGTGTGGTGTGCAGTTGTTTTGTTCATATCACAGCCAGCTTTGATGAGCTCAGCCCTGCAAACCTTCAACTCTTCATGTTCTTGTCACTTCACTCCAAATGCTGGTCTATCTGTTGTTTCCAAATTGTCTCTGGTTATAGTTAGTTAGTTGACAACATACTGAAGTCGTAAAGAATGGTTGTGGTGATATATATTCGGTGATTGGAAACTTAAAGCCGCACATCAGTACATTGTGGGGAATTTGAAAAACTAGTTTGTGATGGTGGGGTTGAGAAATGAGAATAAGCCTTCAACTTATATAACCAGTTAGTTTAACCTGTATAAGTAAGTGCTGACTTCATTAATGAGTGAGGCTGTCTTATTTGTTTCCAGTTTATGAGCAAACTCGCACCATTACTTGGGACTGAGATAACTGTCAAATTTTACTTGGAACGCTTTCGGTGCCTTTGCAATGACTCGTTGTTTCAAGTAAGAAAAGTGTGTGCCGTGAGTATAGGAGACATTGCTGCTGTGATTGGAACAAACCTGACGGAAAAATTCCTGGTAAGCCGAGATACAATATTCGCTTGTCTAACTAGAGAAATAACGATCAATAATGATGGAATATCATGCATCGTGTTTTCTAACAGACCACTCAGTTTAAAAAATTATGTGGGGACGAAGTATGGGGTGTTCGGAAAGCCTGTGCAGAAGTTTTCACATCCTTCGCAAGTATGTGTCGGATGGATACTCGTAGGGATGTATTGACGCAGCTGTTTATGAAATTGCTACAAGATTCATCAAGATGGGTGAGAATTGCAGCGTTTCAAAGCCTTGGGTCTTACATCACAACTTTCATTGCTGATGAAAGTCCACCTTCTACCCCTCAACTTTCGGAAGTTGAAAAAAAGTTCATGGAAGGGTGAGTTCTGAACATTTTGACTTTGTGGCACGTGTACCTCTTGACTGAGTCGAGTAAGGTGTTGAGTTACATAATACCATCCATTATTAGTAAGCCATTCGAATAACAGACCTTCATATGGTGCCTGAAATGGACTGCAGGCCTCTCATGACGAGTCGGGCAGAGTAGTAGTTGGCTGCTTCTAATGGGTTGGGTTTTAGAAGTAAAATGCCTCTGTGAAGGTACAAATGGACATGAAAACACTTGAAAGTTATCAGCCCTCAGCCATACTTTGCGTCAATAAGAAACTTTAAAAGATTAGTAAGCCACATGTCCCCTTTTCTTCTTTTTCTCAGTCCCATATGTTGTCTACTCTGGGACTTCGTTCTTGCAGCTAAAATGTAGTAAGCGTGCTAGAGACCATGGGCGTTTTGAGTTACTCAAGTTTGTTTAGTAAGTTGGAAACTTCTGTTATGTATGTGTGCAGCTACTTCGTTCAGTTGCAACTATGATGATGTTTATATGAATTCTGAGATAGCTAAGCACTTCAATACGTGACATATTGAAGAATCTATTCATAAAAGCATAAGTTTCTTTTGTCCCATTGTATAAGATTCGGTACATGCATCAGCACACCAAGAAATACGGATTATTACTTACAGCGATTGCTATCAACGTGCTTATCTGTCGAAAACATCAATTAATTGTTGTGCTGTGTTTTGCATGAACTTTAGGCTTCCGTCGATTTCTCCGGACTTCAGCTTAGGGCAGGATAACATTAATAACAATATTGAATCAATGAAAGAAGACAATGACAACAGTTTAAGTCAATCATCTGTGATATCGCAATGCCCCACACAAGCAGATAGTAGCGTCGACACTGATAACAACAGCCAACCAACAGCAGAAAATAATCAAAACTTAATTACGACTGATTACAACGCTGACTTCCCTTCCTTAAACGAGTCTTGCCAACGACTAGCCACTAATTCTGCAACTGAATCAATGGAAATGGAAGTAGATGAAACCGGCGAAGAACTAGATTTAGAAGTAAGAATGATAGCATCAGGTGATCAACCCTTTGTTAGTTTTGAAGAAGATCGCAAATTAGTATACGAGTACTCAGCTAATGACATACTGACCCACAACGAACCAAGTCTGCCGCATGAAAATGATTCCAGTAATTCTCATTCATCGTCTTCCAGTGATACACTTGATAAAAATAACGAAGAAAATGGCCAAACAGTTCATAAATTAACGGAAGCTTTTTTAAATGCACACGTATCGCAAAATCCTTCAGCTTCGATTTCTTCGACAGAAAAGGGCTCAGTTCTACACATTCACGCTGAACAAGAATCCATGTTGTCAAGCACCAATAGTGCTGCAAAAGCAGCATTGTCTTCCGACTCATCGATGGATTCATATAACACGTGGCAGTTTTGGCGTCCTCCAATTCCAGAGATTGAGGTTGATGTTGATCTACACGAAAACGGAGAGCAACAAATTAAAGTCCGGGCTGTAGTAGAAGACCCTATAAATCACACCACTTACTCCTCGGACTTCAGTCTAAATGTTTTGAAAGAACGAAAAACTGAAGGAAAGAAAGAACTAACGATATTAAGAGGAAGTGGAGATGAAGAAATTGGAAGGGGCGACCTGAAAGAATACAGTGAAGTAACTCAGGTAAGGAAATTAATGTTTGACTACATAGATTGAACAAAAAAGCCAAGTGCATTTCTAGTTGAAATCTTTAATCACTGTAATGTAATACCGTCTACCATATTTTGTTTATATTTCACAGGAGGTTACTGAAGGTGATTCAAAGATCAAGTTAGAAATTAACACAACTAGCTCATCCACAATCGTACAACATCAACCAGACTGTCAGAAAGTAGCAGTTCTAGATTCGTCTGTCAGTTCCACCACCATTGATATTCCAAGTGGGAATTTATTAGGTAAAGTTGCTTAAAATGCTTTTTATTACTATTTTCGTCGTGTTTAAGTGTTTATACATGATTACCTACTTTCTTTTCATACGCATCATATCATTTATAGCTGTCTGTACTTAGAACAGATTTGTAAGTTTTCATTCACCTGTAAACAGGAATACATAGGAGCTACATGAATTTGTACAATGCCACAAGAGATGATGAGGACGGAATGGAAATGAAAATTGGGGATAATGGCTATGATGATGACTCTGACGAGCAGTTAAGCGCATCATATCCATTTGGAGATGAGTATCCTTCTGGAGGATGGACAGGTAATTTTGAGAGACATAACAATTAGGGAAGTCATTTAGAACAAAACCGTGTTTTTGTTCTTCTAGTTCACACAAAACTAGGCACTGAAATAATTTTGTAATGCTCTTTGTGTAGCAAAATCGGCGAGACCCCGACTTCTTGGTGATTTGCCCGTGGGACTTCTTTCTCAAAACCAGAGTATTGTCCCGGAGCCGCTGTTGCAGCAGTTCACGTCTATGTGTAAATCCAGTTCTCCTTATCAATCTCTTGACACGGAACTGCCTTCTTACTGTGTTTTCAATCTCCCTGCTGTTGCCCTCACCCTGGGTCCACAGAATTGGTCATTACTTCGGGAATGTTACGAGGACTTGGCATGCAATATGCAGGTTAGTTTGATTATCATATAGTGAATGAAACAAGTGCAAGCCTCTTGGTATTGTAAATACCTTCCCATTGGCTACGAAACAATAAGCTAACAAGATAACATTTTTCTGCAGTGGAAAATTCGATACACTCTGGCATCTTCATTACACGAAATAGCAAAAATTCTGGGACCTGATTTGGCTGATAGAGATTTGGTTCCATTTTATAACGCTACAGTGAAAGATGTCGATGAAGTTCGCATTGGAGTATTAAGGAACTTGTCAGAGTTTATCATGGTATGAAGTATTATTTGATTGATGTTGATATTTCAATTAAGTTTCAATAGTAGCAAACTGAGCTTATCGCAATGTGATTTTAGACGTTGGGGCCAGAATCAAGACGTAAGTGTTTAGAAACACTCAGTAGATTCGTAGTGACAGAAAACACAAGAAACTGGCGGTTCAGATTGGAGCTGGCAGAGCAAATAGGCAAACTCGCCGAAATGTTCGATGCGGACGAAATCCATAAACATTTATGCCCAGTCTCAATGGATTTAATCGTAGACAGAGTGTCTGAAGTTCGAAAGGAAGCACTGAAAGTGGTAAGAAAACATTACGCTTGCTACCACTGTAGTCTAACAGCAACAGACAATGTTTTTATGGGATAGGCACAAACTACTATTTTGTAATTTCCAGGTTACAGGCTTAGTAAAGCGACTCAATAATTCATACAACACTAAGAATCCAGTCGATTCTAGTCTAGTCCGAGAGTTCCTTCGTCATCTAGTGAAAACTTTAGGACACAGTGACCAGTGGGTGAGACGACAGGTCTTTGGCGCACTTGCAGGTGAACTGATTAAGAATGAGTCCATGTCACCATCCCAGTTTGCTCAAGACATACTCACAGATTTAATCAATCTAAGTAACGATAAAGTTCCGAATGTGCGCTTGAAAGTTGCTCAATCTCTGTACTACTGCGTGATATCAATAGGTAGCTTAAATTAAGAATGAAGCCCTAAGCATAAAATATTTTGTGCTAAATTGATATTTTTTTATTTCTTTGTGAAGATTATTTTAAGGATTACGACAATCCACATAGGGAAATTTTGCTCAACACGTTGTCAAAACTTCAAGCTGATCCTGATTGTGACGTCAGATTTTTCAGCTCACCAGCCACTGAAGATTGCGATGAAGAAGAAGAGGATAATACCTCGTTGGTCATAGACTGATTGTGTGCTAATATTTAATATTCTAGCAAGAAACACAAATCCACTTGCGTAGAACATGATAACATTTGATACCTAACGTTAAATGGGCCATACTTTAGTTCGCAACATCGAGTCATAGTATTGTTCTAATACTTCAATATCCGCACTACTTAAATGTAAAACAATTATTAAGTTGCACAAGGGAAATAATTGATACCGCCATTCTCTATATCCAAATAACATTAACAAATTATATAATGTAATTCTTAACTCAAATCAAGAGCTCAGTCACAACAATAATTTTAAATTTTATCAACACAAGAGAAAGAAAATGATATAAGTGAATTCAAAGTACTGAAATTGAATGTGATAGTGAAGTTACAATTTTATGCCAAGCCCATTTCACTAATGTGGATTGTAAGGCAAATGCCGAGTTATAACGCAATAATTTATTTAAAAGCGTTGGTCTTTCTTATAAAAATAAAAGAATGAAAAGTTACAATCTTATCTTACAATATTTATACTTTGTCATTGTAAAACTCGCATTCATCTTCTGACAAGCTGTATACCTCTGTTAACCAATCCTTTCACTTCTGCTTTCCATTTGTTAACTATGTTCTGCTGTTCTTCCACTACCGAAAGGAGCTGTTCTTTTTCACTTTCAAGTCTCTGCATCTCTTCCTCCATTCGTGACAACTTCAGTTTCCACATAGAACTGTCCACTCTGTATTTCTCATGGACCAAGAAATCATCTGGCTTGCTCCATGAGGGCTGTTCTATTAAGACCGGGCTAATTAATGGAATTTGGGGCATTTGTTGGGCTCTTGGAACCTGCGAATCAACCAGACGCTTTGAGTCATCTGCAGTCTTGTGAGACACCAATTTTGCGTTGGCTTCATTGAGTCCCATAATTTGATCATGGAGATGCGCATTAAGTGACTCTAATTGCTGAATCCTCTCTTCTAAATTACTCGTCTTTGTTTGTGCGGTGGCTTCTGTGAAATCTAATTGGACCAAAATCCTTTTGTACTCAAGTTCGAGTTGGTGTTGAGAAGTTTTCATCCTATTCACCTGATCGGCACTGACTATCGCCCCGTTCATTTCAGTCTGAACACTTTTGTACCTTTTATCATCGCTTACGAAATTACATTGAACTTGAGCATGAGCAACATCCACACAACTTCCCTGATATTGCTGACTTCCTCCTAACCAACTACTTCCACCACCATCATTAGAAATATTCATGGATCTTATGATAGAGTCAAACTGTAACTGCTTCTGACGAAGTAGTTCGTTTTCCATGATTAGGTTCTCCACATGAATCTTTAAAGACTGCAGCCTTTTGTGCTCTCGATACTCCCAAGTCTCTTTTTCAGCCTCGAGTCTCTTCTCCCAACTTGCTTTGTTATGTTCCCTCAACTTGTCCACACATGCTTTTAAATATTCTATCTCTTTAGAATAGGACGCTTTCACATGCTCCACTTCCCTTGACTTCTCAACGGCTTGCCTCTTAAGCGCTGTCTCATACTCCAGTCGAACGTCCAGCATTTTACTTCGATAGAAATTCCTCTCGCTTGCAGATTTCGCCAAACGATTCTCTAAGCTTTCTGAGTATGTCTGTAGAAGTTTCCACTTGGAGAGAAAGTCAGAGGGCAGAGATGAAACGTGCTGACAGGCATTTCCACTGACGCACCTGGTCTCCCCCACTTCTGAAGCCTTTTGTTGACTTCGAGATTGTCGTCGTCGGGTTGCTGTTGTTAGTGCTATTTCCATTTGAGACTTTTGTGTCTCTAAAGTCTCAATATTGCTAATACACGATTGCCATAAACTCTTATTGACATTCGATGTCTTTTGACTGATCTCAAGTTGCCTTTGTAGATTCACTATCAGTGCATCTTTACGACGAACTTGTTCCTTAAGGGACACGACCACGTCCTCCTCTCCGTCGACTCCGTCATTTCCTCTTTTACATACTTTCTCTGGTTCTGAATCGATGTAGAGTTTGATATACTCCTGACACTCGAGCAACTCCCTTGACAAATCCTCAACCAAACTTGTATACTGCTGTATCATGGATTCCATGAAGTGTTGGGGCTGAACAAGATGGCTTTCATCATCATCCTGATCCCGTTCTTGTTGTGCTGTATCACTTTTACCTCGGTGAGCATCTTTGCTTTCTCCTTTGTCAGGAATAATGTTGCAGTCTCCTGCCATGGCCATGCTGATCTTCTGTGCCTGAGTTTCCGAGAGATAAGTTGAAACACAGGAGCAACCAGACTTGGACTTGTTCATGATTCTTTCATAGCATTTATTACCTCGTGTCTGTTTCTCATCCTCTCATCCTCCATGTTGATAACCAACTTGGTTTTATATGGTCTGCCTGCGGTGTATAGTCTCTACCTAGAAGAAAGATACAACGAAAGCCGTGGGGAGACTTTTACTGCATGGAATGCATACATTCAACTACACACACACGAACAAGTCTGATGGTTTCCGCAATGCTGGAAAGAAAAGATGCGACTGTGGATGCGATCAATAAGATAAAGTCAGGAAGGGTGTGGATGGAACGTGTGTGTATGGTGGTTTGGTTGGGTCGGCCCTTCCAGACGAAACCCCAACGAAGAACAAGAAAAAGGGTTCTCTCTCAAAAGTGGAAATCAATATAATAGTTCTGTGTGAGTTCAACAGTCTCATTCAATTCAAGGCTGCTTTCACTACTACTACTACGGTTCCTTTTACTACAACTCTCCCTCACTATTATTATTACTACGCTACACTCTCTCCATCGTCGTCGTATCTCTTCAAGCAGGACAAAGAGGGGAAAGAAATCCTCGCTTTCCGATAACTTGATTACAACTAAAACACACTCTCGTGTTCGTATATAAATATATGTAGTCCCGGTCTGTCCCAGTGACAAGACTGGCATGATCTTTATCTAGAACTCTACTCTACTGTATAGATTGATATGGCATATCCTAGGCTACGGCTGGACAATACACACACACGATATCATTCGATTGAAAGGAAGGATGAAAGGGAAAGCTGGGGAAAGTAACTCCCAGCGCCACTTTCTTCTGTCAAGTGAAATACAACTTGGTTTTTATTGAGAGTCCTAACAGGAAAAGGACAAACTACGATCAAAACACAGTAGGTTTACTTTTTTAAGACGTACGAACCGGTGATTTTTATTTCAAGTGGGATTTTTATCAAGTTCAATATCATCATCATCATTATTATAGATTGAATGGTACTTCTAATAAATTACACAATAATATTAAAGTGAATTGTAAATAATAATCTTTTTTTATAATCACTCAAAATGTGGGTTTTGTACTATCACACTACAATAGACTCGTAGGAATTCCTCAATGCGTTGGCAATTTTTATTCAAACTATTAGAATGTTACTCAGCGTAATTTGCAGAGCTGTAAGATTTGTGTCCATTGAGGATAAGTTTAATTCACGCATTTTACAAGAGGTAGTCGAAGATATAAACATAAACGCACCGAGAAATATTTTGCTCGAAAAATATATTACACTCTTCCTTCGATTATTAATTTGCTACTTTCATACAGATTTCCAACGATCGCCTAAAAACAGACAATACAGATATTAGATATTGAATAATAATCAATAACTGTGTTATACATACATAAATATGAGATCAATGATTCGCAGTTACTTACTTGTCTTTTTATAATATCCAAATTAGTCTGGGCTTTCGCAACCTGCCGTGCTATTTCCTCTTGATTACTTAGAATCTTATTTTCTTTGAAGGCGTCTCGTATCCTTCTAATTGCATAATGTCTACAAAGGTGGTTTAAACACTTAAAAAATGAAGCAGTCGAATCAAATAGGATTTAGGCATTAATTTTTACTTGTAATTGTATGACGAGAATTTCTGACTTTCTCGCAGCATCGACTTGTACAGCTTGAGTACTTCTAATCTTCCAACCGATCCCATTTTGAATGTCTGAAATATCTGAAATATTTTTATAACATAAATCATAAATTTGCAGGTAATCCAATTAAAAAATGGGCCAGAAGAAAAGTGTATTTAGTGATCAAGAACTAGATGACTACCAGGATTTAACTTTCTTCACTAAACGTGAAATAATGTTGTAAGTTTAATTCTATATCGCGACATGCTTTCATATAACATTCAGATAAACCATTCACTATACAGCCAGCAGTTTAACTCGTTTTATGATCTACCCTAACAGATGCTTTTCAAGATTTAAAGCCTTATCTCCTGAAGAAGTCAATCAGAACAAAGAAGTCAGACTTCCAATGGAAATCATGCTGGGCTTCCCTGAGTTAAGAGTGAATCCTTTTGGAGACAGAATCTGCCTCGTATTCAGTTC
>Ga0194135_10002258_pt1 | contig 11670 bp, 9 predicted proteins | sample LitLau_LLRF_2013_FD_134024 | JGI IMG/M metagenome (GOLD analysis project Ga0194135, IMG submission 134024) | Freshwater sediment microbial communities in response to fracking from North America - Little Laurel Run_MetaG_LLRF_2013 (version 2) | ecosystem: Environmental > Aquatic > Freshwater >... | reverse complement strand
ATTTCCACTTTAATTTTGTAAAGTTGTTGGCAAGCAATTGGGATTTGGGGAAGAGAGTTTTTTTTTCAGCCAACGCGCCTGCTTCGCTTGCTTATTCAACTCTTCCCATCTTACCATCATAGGCTCAGAGTCAAGGGAGAAATCATACAATTTAGAAATTAAATTAATTACGCCATTATTTTAACCCATCAAGGCATCACTGCGACTTGGGTCGCTTGGAGCACTGGTAAGGATCCTCCCCCACTTCCAGCTAATCAATTCAGTCCTATTTGGCGCATTCAAAAATTTCATTTCATTTTGGGCATGGACGCAAGCAAACTGCGTCAGTTCAGGGGCGGAGTGTTAAGATTATGTATAAGAACTTCTTTGAAATCACTTTCGGTGATTAGTGTTCTCTGATAATTTTAACTTTAATCAATAATTAATTACCCTTCCTAATTCAGTTCATCGCAGAAAGCCCCAAGTTAGAATCTTTCGCAATTTGAATTAGTCAATCGATTAACCACATACCGCAATAAGACTCCCATGCACGCATTTCTCGGACGCATCTGCTTTCCAAATTATTTAGCATAATTAATTGAATTGTTCCATTTCTGAATCCTAAACATTGTCATCCTTCCACTAGTTTTTGTTAAAAGTTGCCATTTACGAGTTAGTGGAAGTGGAAGCCGTTTCTGACTTGTGCGTTAAGTTTTTAGAAAGTCAAGGTTTCTGGGAGCTATAGGATTTCAAAGTTCTGCACTTCCCGGGGCTCCCCTCCTCCTACACCTATGGATATTTTACAACTCGATCAATTATTATTCCTTACGTTGACAGGATTAAAAGGAAAGCTCAGATGTATTCTTTAACGTAATTGTGATTTATTTTAATTAATAACGCCATACATATCATCCACCCAAGTGCCTTGTCATTATTATTCATCATCTTCAACTTCTTATTAGGCGGACACAGGTATAACTTTGAGAGCATTTTTTTCTTTATATTTATTTTATTCCAGTGTCAGTCTAGTCCTAGTGTACAGCAGGAAGTTGGCTTTATCAATCAACGATTGGGTTTTTTTTTTTACATAAATATGCTTCAATCCCGGTGTACATTTCTGTTTTCATACAGAAATTCATATGCCTTTCTTCATCCGGCTCCAGATTTTCAACCTCATTTAGCTTTCACTATTTCTTGTGTCCATTCGAGTTTAGGCGTAAAACTACAGCAAATATGTTACAAATGGGTTGGTCAGCGATAACAAACTGTCATTAGAATTTGTTAAACTTTGTTGATCGGGGTCGTCGCGATTTGCGTTGTCATGACATCTCAGCGCAAAAGTTATTCCAACTGTTTGCCCCGCCTCCCAATCCCAATCCATCTACCTATTTGTCTAGCCTCCAGTTGTGAAAGTTTAGCTGGGAGAATAACCCTCCTTCTGTAATGTGTAACTTGAAATTGAAGTGAAGACGTGCGCTTCTGCTACACTCATAACGTTGACGGTTTATCATTGAGTGCTTTACTTCTAAGGTTCGCTGGAAGTATTAAGTAATTAAGTTTGGTCAATATGTGAATTAACTGGTAAATGTGTGTATTAGTTTCAGGCAGCAAAAATGTTCGATATAGTCCGAAACGAGAGGGAGCTGGAAGAGGGTGAGAGTCCGAATGACGAATTCTACGACAGGTGCCCACTGAATTTCAAGCAACCCAGGTAATTGAATTAATTTAGATTTTTTTTTTGCAACAATGCTTAACAATTGCATCGTTGTACATGTGGATAACTGTACTTCAATGCGGCATCGACCGGACTTTCTAGCCAGCTTATATACGGTAACTTATTAAAATGTGAGCTAATTTTTGTGTATTTTTATTTGTAGCCTCTTTGAGCTCACAAGACGGGAAACTTTGAGGAAGATGGGAAAGGTATCAAAAGAGGCCGTATTACAGAAACTTTTACAGAAGGTCATATTTATACGGGACTGCGACATCCAAAAGAAAGAGTTGGATCCAATTGTAACAGAAGAATTCCGGGAGCAAGAACTATCTATTTCTACAGACAAAGAAAAGCTTGGTGTGTCTAAGTCTGACTGTCCCAATAATCTTCCGCACTGTCGCTTGGGGTGTGTCTGTGTCAGTTGTCCAGACATATATGAGGAGTTCTACGAGAAGCATTGTAGAGATACCGGAGATCCAGATTGCTTGCACGGATGCATCTGTGAAAATCCTGGCCCACACTTGAACAATGGAGAGAGCAAATGGATCAAATCCAAGCCTTACAAGTACAAGAAACAACGAGTCAGGGTGAGATTTAATTTCATATTTTCAATTAGCAAACATATTGTGCCATCCCTAACGTTTAATCTCAGAAGAAGTTTTCGTTTTCAATTTCATAAAATTTTCTACTCACTTGATGATTAACCATTTTTGGTCTCTCTCAGGATGACGATGATTGTGGTTTCGTGCCAATCCACATGCGAGAGCAGATGAGAGAGGGACGTCCGAAAAGAAAGGCACAAGCACCGACTCGCTATCGTCCAGATTTCGGCGTTTCAGAGAAAGAAATGAGAGCTTACGAGAATGGAAACAGCAATAGCAATAGCAACAGCGCGAATGGAATTCCTAAGAATATCACCCGATACCGACCTCATCGACGACTTTTCGATAAAGATGATGACGAGTGTGGTGGGAGTGATGACAGTGACGAGCGAATCATCACCGACAAGAAGAGAAAGGTTGTCGCCTCCGGGACTTCAGGCCCCAGTGCCCCCAAGAAAGGACGTCCAACAAAACAGCAAGCTGCCAAGTAAAAGCTTGCCTGACATATTTGATGTTTTTACCTTTTATTTTCATTTGTACTGCCATCTAACATTTATATGATTCTACTTTCCAGAAACCTTCGTGGACCCAGTCGTGAACCGAGTAAGAGAGAGCGAAAACCGAGGAATCTGGACCTCCCAGAACCAGAGTAAGAGTACTAAGGACATTTATCTTTGACTGGGGTTTTGGATTGTATTGTTATTAATTTGGCTATTCATTAGACCTCGGCGTAAGCGTCCACTTAAGAAGACTGACTTGGTCAATGGAGTTGATAATGCATCACCAACGGTATGGAAAGGAAAAACCGAACCTGTGGAGGAAGTCGAAGAGACTAAAGGCCCCATTACCGTCCCGCTTGGAACTTCTTTGCATGGTAAATTCCTAAACGCCTAGAACAATAAGAACAATGTTAACATTTCCCGAATTTTATTTAATTTCATCATTTTGTATTACAGTGATTGATATCCAACCAGCAAGTAAAACCTGCCAGGGCATGTATGCTGTTTTGCGGAAGAATACCTCAGAAATTGTCACTTTTGTAACCTGGGATGAGGGCTCAAATTCACGTCCTTACTTACTGGATCTGAAGTACAGATTTACATCCAGCCGGCAGAGTCCGTCCGATTTGGAGGATGGGAATGATGTGCTGACGCTTCCGCAGGTCAAGACTGAGGATACCATGTGGATCTTTTATTCCATTAAACGAAACTTTATGAACTGGGATACCATCATGTGCCGAGAACTCCATTCCGTCATCAAATCGTGCCTCCTCGTTGAAGTACTCGAACGGCACCGCCCAGCCGCCATGAAGGCGAAAGTATCCCGGGTGGTAGATATCTCTTTCATCAACGCGAATAAACGGGAGGAGCCTGCCTTTAGATGTAAGTCCTCCAACTATCAATGCAGGAATTGAACAATTTCAAGTGAAATGTTAGTTGAAATTAATTTAATTCTCCATTTCTTCTGCTTAGGCCCTCCGTTGTACTTGTACGTTGGAAAGCATGGGGATGTTTATTGGTTTGGTCGTCCACCCCGGATTTACGTAGAGAAGAACATTGATAACGTTGGTGCGAATTCTAATGTACTGGTGAAACGGCGTCAGCACGTCCAGCGTCACTATCGGAATACTAGTTTGCGGAAATTGAAGCCAAAACTGGAGAATAATTTGGCTCTTCCAGCTAATCCAGGAGGTGCGGGTGATGCCCCTGTTCTCAATAACAGCATCACAATTACTCCAGAAGTGGAGAAAGGTAATTGACTCGTGGATGCTAAATCCATTGCCTTTGTCACTCTGTCCATTTCCTTCTCCCGACTTTTCTAATTTCCAATTTCTTCATTTCAGGTCAAGACCAAGAGAACGTTCCAACGAAGATTACTGCTGGGAATGAGGATCCACCCAACGCCGTTGAAATTAAACCTTGTGGTGCGAGCCTTAGCTTGAGCAGCTCCGTTCCAGAACTGACTACCCCGGAAGTTCTTCCACCTTCTCCTGCTCCAAATCCAGGGGGTGCGAGTGATGCCCATCTGCTCAATAACAACATCACAATTACCCCAGAGTTGGAGAAAGGTGATTGATTCGTATTCACTGAAGACAAAATCCATTGTTATACTCTGTCTATTTTCCTCTCCCGACTTTTCTAACTTCCAATTTCTTCATTTCAGGTCAAGACCAAGAGAAAGTTCCAATGGAGGTTGACGCTGGGACGGGGGATCCACCCGACGCCGTTGAAATTAAACCTTGTAGTGCGAGCCTTAGCTTGAGCAGCTCCGTTCCAGAACTGACTACCCCGGAAGTTCTTCCACCATCTCCTGCTCCTGATCCAGCATCCTCCGCACCTGATCTAAACGAGGCAGATTATCAAGCATTGTTAGACATGTGAGACTCTACCCACATTCTTCGTCGTCGTCTTCTCCTTCTCCTTTAATTATTCTGAACCTAAAGGTTTCTATTATTATGAATTTACGAATGAGTGACGGACACGGTCTCTTCAACTCGCAAAAGACAATTTATTATTATTATTCAATGTACTAAAGACAGAGGATAACTCTAGATTTTCCATTTTTCAAATGTTATCAAGCAAATGTGTTGCAAAATTTTATTTAAATAAAGCTTACAAAATTGTGAAATTAGTTTGGGGAAACTTAACTCCCCATCCCGTCCGTCCCCCGAGTTTAGTGTGCTTATACTGCTTGTAGGTAAGTATTTAGTTTCCAATCAATACGGTAGGGATGGAGAGACCCGAGAAGACCCTTTCCTTATCATTCGTGTGGTGAAAGTGGAGGGTTGGAGGGCTCGTTTTGTTTGAAGTCCTTAAGAGTCATTTTTTGAGGGATGAAAGGAAGAGCCTGCCTGGGCTCCATGTTTTTGGCAATTAAATGGAGCTTTGTAATCATTCCTTTAAGAAAGGGAAGATGAAAGGTGACTTTTCCCTTTGAAGTGTCTATACATTTTGAGTTCAAGGGATTTAGTCTCTTTGGAAATTGAATGACTAAGGGATTCATCTCCCTTTCAATCGAATCTCCTTCCTTCCTACTTACTCTCTTTGGTCTCTCTCAGTCAGTCCTCCCGAAATGGTGAGAGTCCTCAACTCAAAATTAGCTCACAGGTGAAAAGGTCCCAGGAAAAGCCGCAGTTTAATCTCGCACCCAGCACATATTGTCCTTTGATTTTCAGCATGTCTTCCCCGTTTCTATCATCCATCCATGGATTTAGGATGATGAGGATGGGAGCTCAGACTTCAGATGTTTCCTATATAAAAATTAATATACTTTAGAATTTCCATTTAGACGCTCCGTACTCCTCTCCTTTGCGGTGCTTTACATTTTCCATCACGAGAGCCAGGTTAACTTCGGGTAGGGTCGAATTCAAACTGCACATTCATTTCGGGTTTCTTTAAAATTAAAATGAGATTGTTAGATTGGCACTTTAAAGTATCATTTTCATAAAAGTCAAGTAAACTTTCCTTACTTACTTTCTCCGAATGCGGAGAAAAAGTTAGTGTAGAGTCTCCGGCAGAAGAGAGGATCCATCAAATTAGACCTTGAAGGAGTCGGGCCACAAAGGGAGCTGGCGCTCCTAGCTATAGGAGGACTTTAGGACAGGAAATAATGCATACAAAATTACTTTGAATTGCAAAAAAGCTACAACTGCCAGGCTCCTATCCCTTTCGGCTAAAAAAGTGCTTTTATCATCCTTTTTATCTTTTTTCCATTGCCTTATTAATATCTCTTTTAAACTTTCTCCTTTTTTCCCTTTCATGTGTGGAAGGAGCGGAAGAGGGAAAGGAAAGTTGGAAGAAGGCCGGGACTGAGACCCACCTCCACTTTCTTTTCTTGCTTTGCCCTTTCTTTGATTTCAAAAGAAACACGCCCTTTACGTTTAAAGAGAAAAGAAATCGTTTGTAGAAGTACTTTGTTCTTTGTGAGGGGAAAAGGGAGATAAAAAGAAAACCAGTCATAGCATATTACGTAGACATTTATATTAGAAAATATATCAAAGGACTCCGTCCGTCCGCATCCGACCGGTGTCAGAAAGGAAAGGGAAAGGCCTTAAAAATACAAAAAATGCCAGTTTCAATTTTCGTATTTAACTCAAAAGCGAAGGGGGGAAATCGGTAATTCTTGTGGATTACATGCCTCGAAGTGGAGTAGGTGGAGTACATTGAAATGAAATTCTGTATGATGGAAATGGACATCATGGAGATCTGAATGAAGGTCAAAATCACCTAATAAGATCCAAAGTTAAGAAGAAAAGTGGTTGGTTGTTGGCGTGGTCAAAATAGTTCCACTTCAATACAAATGACCAATTATACTCTTTTGGAATGTTTTGCGTTTTTATTTGCCGAAAAATGGATCTTAAGTTCAGTTTTACTTGAAGGCGGAGAGGAAACTGACTTTCTCCCTGCCAAAACGGGAAAGCAAACCTGTTCGCTGTTCCTACCCTGTTGGGGTTGCTCTGAATTTTCATCAAAGATAAAATTCTGAGCTACTTGCCGATGATGGTTTCTTTCACTTTTACCCTTACCCCTTTGAGCTTCCTTTGTAGTATGAGTTTGAGCCCTTTCCCTTCCCGGAAACTGTTGGGTGAGAGAGATGGGGAACAAAGTGAAGGCGAGGAAGATGATAGGAGCGGAAGGAGGAAGGCGGGGGTGCCCTTATAGAAAGTACTTTTCTCTCCTCTTATCCCTTTGACTTCTCACGCGGTATCGTCAAAGTCAAACAAATTGAAAGGAGAAAGTTAAAAGGGAATAATACAAGGTAAGGGAGAGAGATGGGCTGAAGCGGGATAAAGAAAATGATAATGGAAGGCAGAGAACAACAAAGGCTTTCTCCTTCCTGTCTCCATTTCTCATCTTTTGATGATCCTGTCAAGGATCAGTCAGACGCTCACCCCCTTTGGCCTTTGCTAAGGTCGTCCGTCCGGAATTGCTCCACTCCGCCCTCATCTCATCCCATCAAGCCCCAACTTTCTTTTCATTCTCTCACTCTATAACGGGTTATCAACGGAAAGTGAAAGTCCGGTAATGGGTTTGTGGTAAAGAAGAAAAAAATGTAGGTGGGCGGCAGGTACATTACTATTTTGAGAAAATGATAAGAATTCCAGCAACTGAAAAGGATGTACTGCTTGTGGGAAAGGGAAATTGGATGACAATTCCCCTATCGTAGGCGTCCTTGCCCTTTTACAATTCACGGCTTCTTCGCGGGAGCATCGAGTGCGTGTGTTTTCACTCACCGTTATTTCCCAGCCGATGCGGCGACGGGCGGGGGGAAGGAGGTCGTGGTGTCGCGTGGCGAAAGGGAAAACCGCGGATGAAAAGCAATGCCGCTTTTTGAGAGATCAAAGGGAGCCGAACCTCAGCTTTTACTGTTGAGTGACTACATTTGATGAAACCGCTTTTGCTTTCTTCTGCCTCCACACATTACAACATGCCCGCGTCTCCTTTCTTTTCTCAAAAGGCTCCATTTAAACTCCCCGAAAAATGGACAAGCCAAAGCCAACCTTCCACTCTTGGAATTAGTACACTCGTAAGTGCTTTTTTCTTCCTTTAAAAAAAGTGAGCACAATTCACAATTATTGCCTCTTCCCTAGGGGACGTTTGTCGTGCCGTCGTCGATTCCTCTGACCACCGCACCACTCTCAGTTTATGCCTGACAGTGATGCAATTTTGAATCACTTAAGTGGATCCCTTAAATCTCATGCCGGAACACGTTTCCATCCATTGCGTTTAATCGCCTTGTCGGCGGCAGGATGGAAGGAGAAGTACGAGGCATGTTGACAAAATCCACAACATCTCTTTGTCTTCATCCTGTTATCCCGCTTTGACTTGACGCTTTTATTATTGAAAGATTTACGCAAGCTGCTCTGGATCTTGTAAATGCTTCCGCCAAAGCTAATCTTCCCAATCTGAATTTGAGTAAATCGCTTAAGCTTAGCTTGAAATCCTACGAAAGACGAAGGTCACGGACCAGTAGGACTCGATTTCCATAACTTGGAGGCAGATGCGGGGTCCACAACAGGAAACGCATCCGTGCCGCCGGTCGAGGTGTGGGATTTGGATGATTGAAATGCCGAAATCTCGTAGTAGAGGAGACAAAGTCTTTTGAGTCATTTCGTCATGGAGTCGGCGGGACGGAGGAGGCATTAGCGAGCGGTGTCGAGTCCCTTTGCTCTTTCAACTGGACTTCTACCTAATTGCAGTCGAGTTGACACAGCCTGATGAGTTTTACCTTTGTGAAGAGGATGATGAAAGTGAGACCTGCTGGCTTTTCTCTGCTGTCATCATCGCATCGGCGGACCGATTCTTGGGTTCAAAGGAGGGTCCTCCTCTCCTCTATCTAATTCTTTTTTTCTTTAGAACTTTCTGTTCCCTTTGATCAGTCAAGGGGACAAGACTTTGATCATGGAGGAAAATCCCCTTGTGCCGAGGAATATTAGAAAGAGGTCATTCGTGTGGTAAATGGTAATATCATCGTAATCAAAGACTTTCACCAAAACTATCGCTTACCACCATTTCCCCCATGTATTCCCCACTTTCCCGTACAATTTCCGCATGCTGTTTAGCCATCATTTATCCAGAAGAAGACCAATTCCGCACATTCAGTTGTGGACGTGTAATTTGCAATCTATGCGGGACCCACTTCCCACTCCTACATAATTCCATCCCAAACGCTGATGCAGGATTCGTAGCCATTGGCAGCGCAGCTCAGGCTTGAATTGAATCAAAAACGCCCAGCTCGTCCTACCATCCTTTCCCCATTTTGAGGATTTCAGCTGTGAGAAGAAGTGAAGTTGGCTAATTTAGTGTTAATCAAGAGAATGTGGGGATGGGGGTGAAAGTGGACTTTCTCTTTTCAACTTCTTCTTTCCCCACTTGACGTTGGGTGGGGTTGCTTTCATCATTGCTGAAATTTGTCGTCAAATGCGGGCATTGCCCACTTTCTTTGAATTCTTCCAGGATGTCAAGCCGCAATTTATTTAATATATTCCGGACATGACAGAAATCAATTAGGAGAGGAGGAAAAGTGGCACAAAACAGGATCTGAGGAGAGTTGAAAATGAAGTTGTCTGTTGTGCTGAATTTGGAAGTTTTTCTCGGTGCTTCTTTAACATGTGGGGAGGTCGTACGCGAACGAGTATCCTTATCATTGTAATGCTGTTCTGAACAGAGGACATTATTAATGAGAATACATTGATCAAAAGGGCCTTTCATGTCTTTGACAAGGGGAGCCCTTTGATCTTTTTCCTTCTTCTTGTAGCATGTGAGGAGTAGTTGCCCTGCCACAACTCGTCCCCCCGCACTGTCTTTCCGGTTTCAACCTTTGACTCTTTTATTTCTCATCCTTCCTTCGAGCAACGTCCTCTCATCCTCATCAAAACCCATCTTCCCCCGCCGTCATCTTTGGTTTTCTTCTCCTCAAGGAGCCTACTTTCTTTCTTCCTTTCTTCCTTCTCCTAAATTCCTTTCAAAATGTAATGGGACAATAGTAAACAAAGACCAAGAAAAAGAGGGAATCGCTTTGATGACTTAATGAAAGGCTTTGACAGCGGAAAAGTTCCGCCTCTGACCTAATTCTCCATCTCAGGTATCGAATTTCAGGCCTACTATTGTTTCCGTCAAGATTTAAAAATCTGCAGTAGTGTCGAACGGTGCGGTGAATCCGGTCTCACGCCTTTCATATCCAGTTTCAATTAATTCCTTTCATAGGAATATTTTGCTAAATTTTAACCTAAATACAGCATTATCCCAATTTAAAACCCAATAAGCCGGTTGGAGAATCTGATGGCTGTTGGTTCGATTTCACCTTTCTTGTCTTCGTAAGTAGCCATTCACTTTACAAATTAAAAAAATGTATACAATATTAGCATGTTTATGAAGTTTGATTGGGTTCAACATTCAAACCTCCATTATGCTCCATAAGTGCTTTCTCCACTCTCTCTCTCTCTCTCTCTCTCTTCAGAAAATTAGTAAATTTGAACGAACCCGTCGTGAATGGGAGTAGGGGAAGTAGGCGATGGGTTCAGTTTGACTGTTTTAAAGATTGGGGAGAGGAAACCAAGGGGAAGGCCGTGATTGGCTGTCCATGTTTGCTCCTTAAGATGAGTAGTCGGACACCCTATTTACCACTACCTATTTAGGTGACTTTATAAATTAATAATAGGCCATGCTAGATGAAAAGCGGGAAAGGCTTTGACGTTGTTGGGTATTGCGACTTGGTAAGAGCCAGCAATGAGCCTCCTTTCGAATCATCAAAGGAAATGAGAGATGGATCATTTCCTGAGAGCTAAGGCTATACGGTTTCTTCTTTTAATAGAACCTAAAAAGAAGACCTTTTATGTCTCAATTAAGGTCCATGTAATTAGGAACCACGGGTTTTCATGTGTGTGGATCCCAAACCCCTTTCCCATTCCCATTCAAATTACAAACTTATTGAAGAATTAGATCCAGCAGAGGACGCAGATACAAGCGACAAGGAGGATAGGGAACACAGGGCAGAGACATCATCAAACCCCGAGCCTCCTTTGATCTAATTACTTAAAGGTCTTTTCATCCGTCAAAGGAAAATGGAGGAATGAGCCCATGTCGGCAGGACATGAAGGGAAAACTAAAATGACAAATGGTCTTTTCCCAGTTCCCAGTGAACACAAATAAGACGAGGTCTTGGAAATTCCTCTATGAGATCATAATGAATTTGGAGAAAGTTTCTTCATTTTTTTAGAAAAGTAACTATAACATAAAAGGGTTTTTTTTTTGTGGAGACAACTTTCATATAAAGTACAGAGAGACGCCTTGAACCCCTTCGGGACGAAAATAAAAGTAAAAATCCTTAGATCATTCCCTTCCCGCAAGGCGTTTACTCTCTCATTCCATTTTAAATCAAAGGTTGACAAAATTTAGGGAAGGAAGAAAATGATATCATTTGGAAGTGGAGGAGGAGGAGAGGATGAAACGGAAAAGTAAAAGCATGGGACTCTTCTTCGCATACTTTCTCAAAATCCCGAGATTATGATTAAAGGGAAAAGGAAAATGACGGGAATCGGAAGCGAGAGGCCACGGCTCTTTACGTGGAACGAACCAGACTCAGAGTAGAGAGAGAGAGAGAAAAAAAAAGTAGCATATAAGATCACTTGAAAGATGATTGGCAAAGATCTAAATTGCCAAAAGATAAAAGAAAACTTTGAAAATGATGCGATAACTTTGGAGCAGAGAACTTGAGATGGAAATAGCTCTGATAAAATGGAAATTTTTAATTTCTTCTTGTACAATCTTGTTGTCGTAAACAACATGGAGCTTCCCTTCAAATTTCATCATTTCCTGGAGGTTCTCTGCCTAAAGTTCTCACAACAAAATTTCTGATTTAAGGAAAATGTAATAT
>Ga0194135_10002257_pt1 | contig 11671 bp, 6 predicted proteins | sample LitLau_LLRF_2013_FD_134024 | JGI IMG/M metagenome (GOLD analysis project Ga0194135, IMG submission 134024) | Freshwater sediment microbial communities in response to fracking from North America - Little Laurel Run_MetaG_LLRF_2013 (version 2) | ecosystem: Environmental > Aquatic > Freshwater >... | reverse complement strand
TTTCTTGAATGTTGAATCTAAACTGGCGATGATTTTACTCCATCTAATCTCACACGTATGGTTGGCTATCAATAAAATTGAATGTGTCGAGGTTCACTAGATATAAATTCACTGCCGTATAAATTTACGTGTGTGTGTGTGGTGTGGTCATTTATACTAAACCGAACATGACACGGTTTTTGTTACGCCATTAAATCTCCATCGAACATAAATAATCCCATACATAAAAAATAAATACACCTTTGAATATAATAAAAAAGAGGAATCGTACAAATTGCAAACGTGTTCGCAGTCTATTCATATGTATAAAAGAGAGAAAGCTTTCACCCGGAGAAAGTACTTTCAACGATGAAAATAGAGTCGTCACTGTCAATTGTGCATCACATACTGACATGGGAAATAAATGAGGGACAGTTTTGTGTGTGGAATTGTCTCCTCTAAAAACCAGATCTTCTCTCGGATGTATTCTTTTGAATCTGATCCTGTATAGAAATTCCGTGAAAGCGCTTCTACCACTAACTGTATTCTGTGTATCATTTTGTATAATAATATACCAAAAAGCAAATGAAGATTAAAACCTTATTCGCTGGTTACAATTCTGGAGAATCCTTAGTAATTTAAGCCACAGAAGGGCACAGGATATTTGGAGATTGACACAGTCTTCCGGAATGAAAGTAAGAACTGTAGGGAGTCGTGTGACAAGTCTGTTGTGTGTAAAAGAATAAAGTGAAATCCTCTGTTGTGCCATATCCACACTAATGACCAAACGAGACAGACAAGGGCACGGATATATTATATGAAGTCCTCTTCAAATCATGCAACACTGAGCATCAAGCAAGAACGACGAGTTTATCTGATCTATATGTATAGTACGTATCTAATCCTTGAACTATTGTTACAGCTTTGACTTCTTTATTCATATATTACTGAAGGGTATATTTATTAATGTATATATTTGGTTGAAGCGACAGCTGCGTCAAAAGTAGTGGTGGAATGACAGGAGTAACCTGACACCCCGTATAAAATTATCTTCTTCAATTGAAGTGTGTCATTTGAATACTAGACCTATGCTTTCTTCATTGACTAGAACTTGGTATAATTATCCTTTCAGCGTGTCTACTTTCATCTCTGTCTTTTACACGAGATTCCGACGTCATATGTAGTAGTAAATTTAATTAAATCTTAATATGAGAATCATTTATAAAATATTGAGAGAAAGTACGCAAGAGAGGGAGAGAGAGAGAGAGTTCCATCCATTGTAAGAATATCTGGGAATTTGAGATTTGGCGAAAGCGAAAAGGAAAAAGTAGATCACCTTATTCGAAGGAGAAATCAATCGAAATGAAATATATTAGAAGAGTGAATACTGAAAGAGAAAAGTCAGATGAAATGATGATGACCCAACACAAGCAATATATATTTGTATATAATATATATGTATAATATATATAGTTCACGTGTGTGGGGAGACGTTCAAAGGGCAGAAAATACTCTCGAGTGTGTAGTGTGGTTGGTAGTTCTAGTTCTTATGTGCAAGGTGAGTTTGTATGGAAAGAGAAAGTCTCAAAACTCCATCTCATCACTCACGAATCAAGATCAATCGGCTGACTGCTGACAGAGAAAAGAAAAAAAGTCTGAAAGGAAATGATCAAAACTGAAGGTAAAAAGGAGCTAAATCACAACTTGGTCTGAGGACATGATGATTGATGAGCCACGCGAGTGTATTATACAGAGAACATTGTATGTTCACATTGAGAGAGAGAGATGATTGCTCCTTCGTCTACGACGACGACGACGTCAGTTGATCAAAATTCAGGTCCATTAAGGCAAGAAATAACGTAGTTCTGTTTATCCAATCGCCCATTTCATCTCGTACAAAATTGAGACTTACTTATACTTATCGTTAGTACGACAAACCACTTTGTTGTTGTTTTGTGAGGTGAGTTGATAATAATATTCTACATCATTAGGATAAATCTCGAGGTAAAAGAGAGCGAAGGAAAACCTACATAAGTAATCTGTCAAAAGGAGGTTTTATAATCGGTTATCATCATCTTTTACTTGTGTTTGGTTGGTTCAATTCATCAATTCTTGGGAAATACTGAATACAATAATAGCATAGAATTTTGATTGTACGAACACTTAATGCACGCGCATTAATTTTCCTTCACTTAATCCTCTTGTTAAGTTTTAAATTAGAGAGGACACACACACGACCACGACATTAAGTGGCTTCGTTTCTCGACATAATAATGGATTCACCTTGATTGATGAACCGCTTATTTACTTCAATGCCTTTCAATTCTACACTTTCTCTCTCTCTCTCTCTTCTCTCTTTGTATTTCAAGGACTGCGTCTTTCTATTGGGAGGATCTTCTGAGGCCTGTGCTTTCTCTAATCTGGTTTTTAGTGTTTACCACATTCTTTACTGTGGAAGAGGGGAAATTGTTATTATTAAGGTTTATATTTATTACAACCTCCCAATGAGGTTTATTTCTTATGTAATTAAAATCAATAGTTTATTGCTTTCTATAGAGAAGGAACGTGCTTGATGTCTCTTTTTCTTTCTTTCGGTGACTTTTGCTGTGTTCTAAATAACTTGGAACACTTTATGTGAAGAATTCAATTGTGCAATGTGGTATATGAAATATAATCTGGACTAGTCTGGAAAGAATCTTGCTTGAACTGGTTATCTTTAGAACTACGAGTAATTTGTGTGCCTTATCGCTTCGGAAGGAATCACAGACATTAGGAGATTTCAAAATCTTACATAAGTCTAACGATACTACTGGTTTATACGTAGCCGTGTACTTTTGTATTCATCGATTCCAGTTTCTCCATTTTGAATAAGGATCAATCTTGTTCTTGTTACTGGTATGGCTGAGACCACTACAATTTATATTTCTTCGTTACAAACCAATAGAATAAAAAAGTAATTGGACGGAATAAGGATGGAAATTGTATTTCCCAATATATACAAATGCAGGATTATATTCAGGATTATATTATGGCCACACCCACAAGACAAGTATTATTGTTTCTTGATAAGGAAAGATTAGAGAATACCAAACAAGTTTACTGATATTACACAGAGAGACGGAGAGAATATTCTTTCACGAGAGAGAAAGTAAGAGCAGGCCAGACACAAGAACAACGACGGTATAGTTTCAGTTAAATTGGCAATGACAGAAAAAGGGAGCGTCAGGTGGCCTATTTTTACGTCTGAATCTAATCTCATCGGTGAGCAAGCTCATCCACACCACCGTCTCTCTATATAGTCCTGCAGCATAAGCACCTTCTACGTATACATATACACCTCGAATTGGATCACTTTCACCATCGTTTTCAACGAGACAAGAGAAAGTCTCTGGATATATATTGCATCATGTTTTTACACTTTCAACATTCTCTCCATAGTCCACAGGACTATGACTATGACTTATTCCACACAGCTTAACCAATAATATAAAAAGTAGCATAGAATTCTCTGCTGATGCTCGTCCTTCAAGGAAGAATAGAAAAACCCGTAGAAATACACCATTTATACCCAACATATCGTGTGATTTGGATCGAGACATAAAAAACAAACATCTGGCTGTCACAATGCATTTTATTTTCTTTGACAATACAACCAAAATCAAACACACACTAACACTTTACTCCACCAGATGAGAAAGTATGGGATGGCAATGTATATATATTTATGTACAAGCCACCACCAAAGCTAAACCCTTTGGATGCATCTGCCTCTCATAAATGTCTCCGATTTCTTTCTTCACTTACCAGCAGGACTATAAGAAGGCCGGGGTTTGGCTTTTAAGCCTTCTCTCATTAGGATTCTAGATATTCCATTGATACCCGACACATATCTTCATCTGTAATCGTGTATCATTTCTTCTCAACTAACTTTGCCATTTGGATTTAATGATTATATATTAGGATAAGTGGGTGGTTTAACAAATCCCATTTGTTCTATACGATTAGATACTTAAGATTCTTATCATCTGTGGCCAAGTGGGCTATCACGACAAGCAAACACGTGTAGACGATTGTGGACAGAGAAAGAGAGAGAGAGTTTTAGATATTTTTTATTCTTTTATGTAAGGTTGATGCAGAGAAAGCAAGTCGGAAAGAGTAGAACCTTGCGATTCGATTTTACGGTCAGACTGGAATGAAAGATCAATTGTCTATAAATAAGTTGCATTGTGTGTATAGCTTAGCAGCCTGTTGGTAGTTGGTAGTAGTCCGCGCGTTGCATGTTTGCAAACAATATCTTTTGTCTGTCTTTAACAGATTAAATTAAATCCTCTAGAGACACACATGCAATAATCGATAATCCTGCCACAAATGCTGATCCTATCTCTCAACCTTTTTCTCCGTGAATACTTAAATATATATGTATATGTCATATATATGTATATTTTGTGCATGGATCTGTATATATATATAGTGTTGGAAAAGCTCAAAAGTCTTTTCACTACAGGTATTGAGATGGGATTAAGTAAATCCACCGTATAGACTTTCCCTTTCTTCTTCTTTCTTTGACGTCAAGACAAATTCTATCTATTCATGTAGATGTTGGTGACGTGGCGTCTGAAGATATCTGCTTTCTGTATCAATATATACAAATAGTATTTTGAATTGTCCATGATGCCCCCTGTCTCCATGTAGGTATATATTTCTAAAAGGAGATTGTCACCGTGGGAAGATGCGAGTTTTATTTTATCTCTTTTAGTGTTGTGTAGCATGTAACAACATTATTTAGAGAGAGTATGAGAAGGGCACTTGAGCTCACGAAGTATTTGAAAATTTATCAAGATAAATTCTTGAAGGGATTCTTATAAGGCGTGCTAATCTTAAATAATGGGTTTACTGCGTGGTAATAAACGTTATAAGGATGAAGATGACATAAAATAGCGATCGGTAGGAGCAAATAATAAAGGGTCGATTGCCTTGTGAGATATATAGACGTGGAGAAAGTTGTAGAAAGTAGGGGAGATATATTCCAGTGGCTTCTGCTGGCACTGATGATGATAAACCATGGAACTGCTCTCGATCTCCTCTAGTTTCAGCGGATATTAAACTTATAATATTAATCGAAGACGAAAAGGAGGGAGACGAAAGTCTATAATCTATTCATGAATTTGCATGGATATTAATAAATAACGACAAGAATCTCCTAAGAATGCCTTTTATTCCCGTGTACCTAACTAACCAAACGCATTGTATGAATATTAGACATGCTACACGTACACGAAGAAATAGTTTGTATTAATAAACTTCAGAATTCGATACCAACAAAATGAAATTTAGTTGCATGAATTTGTTATATTTATCGTTGTACTATAAGTGACGGGTTCATTATTAATAAAATAATTTGTGTGATAAGTGTAGAGAGCTTTTTAAAGTGACAAAGAAAAAGAAATGGATGGAAGAACATGAGTTACATAAAATGTACTTTCATATCTTTCGCACGTAAAAGAAGCTGAGAGAGGTAGTTATTATGAGTCTGTTCGATTACAAGGCATAAGTTACAGGCATTCGTGTAGATTGGAGTTTCGTGTATGGAAGGGAAATGTTACATATAGGAGAGAAATATCTACCATTTCCTTTTGGTACTTCCTCCTCCTTTAAATTAATATAATAGCTTTATCGACACACCTTAAACGAACCATTTGGGGGCAGGTCTAAAGACATTATTTTATCTTGAGGAAAGTCTACACAAAGAAGTAGTGAAAGTGTTGGTAGGTTTGCTTCTGGAGCAGGAGAAGAAGTTGATCGTCTCTGATTTTGTAAGTGCACACGCGGACAGCTGCTTGTGATTGTAGTGTAATAGGAGGCTGGTGAAGTGAAAGCTGCTGCTCCTGTTCCAAGTGTGGTGAAAGCACGAGAAGAAGAAGTGCAGTTAGGATCTCTGGAATATATATGTAGAGAGAGAGAGAGAGAGAGAGAGAGAGTTCCGTAGTAGATAGGGTTGTTCTTGTGTGTGTTCGTCTAACTGTTTAGTAAGTACCAACTGAACTGGTGAAATGAACATGTTGAGGCACAAACCCATTTAGTCTTCGAGTTATACAGAGAGTATATATGTATATATAAAACACACACTAATGAGGCAAAAGAGAGATGGCTAGCACAGATACAACCATTCACTCAAGCACACTCAAGCATATAGAATGCAGCAGCAACTGCTCTGAATAAGCAGAAAGACTGGTTGGTTATGGTTGTATATGGTACTTTCTCCAAGAATACAGATTTCTGTACTTTCAAGTCTATTAAAATAACTGGAGAATTATAAGAACACAAGTGTTATCAACGACAACATTTATTCAGGAGGAAAGTTAGATCACGATGAATGGCCTTCGCTTGGTATGAATTCAAATTAGGATTGCACTGAAGATATATATGCATGAGAGAGAAAAGTATATGAAGTATTGGGATCTGGCTCCCTATAAATCTTTCGATACGTGAATGTGACAAAGCCCGTCTTGTAACCACAGCGTATATATATTTAAGTGAAAACTACCAGAAATACAAGTAATTTTGTAATTGGTAGAAAAGAAACACGTAACAAGTGTTTTTTAATTGCCAAGCTATTTATAGACATAGAGTGCGAGGTAAATGATGATGATGTCTTAATTATTGAAGATGTGTTGGGAAATGTATTTTATTTGTTGGAATAAAGACACAGTAAGATAGGAAGCATATATACGAAGATGGAGAGAGTGTACCCTCACACTCTCTTTGGCATTTCACACACGCTTTCCCCAGATGAGCTGGAGCTGTAATAAAAATGCATGAAGCGTACAATTCATTCTACTCCTTTGACAATGGTGCTGCGGTCGAATGAGTTCTCCCCCGAGTGCATTGTTACACTAGTCTCACACATAATAATGTATATAAGAAGGATCGGCCTTCATCGAGACGTGTGCATATTATCATCACACACACACACACTTTCACTTTTTGTTCGTACATATTCCACGTTCAACGTCTTTCTGTGTCTACCTGTGTAGCATTTAATCAGAACACACCTGACTCATTCTAACCTTCGTCCTTTTAAACTCAGTCTCTCATTTTATTATGCAGTTTCGCGTTTAGATTCGGGACCAAGAAAGATTTAGACCCTCGTTTTTGTTCTTGTGGAGAGAAAGTTGTTTGGGAGGGAGGGATATATATATATATATGTATATATAGGCAGCCTACACCTCAACAGTAGTCAGAAGAGAAAGCCACAGACAGGTGGAGCTTAAAAGTTTTCACAGATGTATTTATTTTGGTAGAACAAGCAGCTGTGGGAAATGTGAGTGTATATTTCTACCTCTACCTAGACATACAAGTACACAACTCACCACTTTTCTTCACGGGGAGAAAGTCAGATAAAGATATGATGTATAGTTAACATGATCTCATATAAAGGGAAAGCGGATATACATTGTCACTTAAATGTATTTCGTCAACTCATGCCACACATTTTCAACCTGCATGTTAAGGCAACCTGCTATATACTGATTGTATATAAAGTGTACAAGGAGATTACACAGACTAGTTCTGTGAGGAAGCTTATTTGAAAGTTTCCCTGTTAAATTGCAAACGCATGTAATGCGACGGGAGAAAAATCAAAAAACTTTGTTCACGAGTTGCATTCCATTGAGACTTAAAGTTTGGTAATGTGCATATACTCATTTGCGTATGGTTTTTTATATAATCATTAAATATAGCTCACATAATATACGTTTAGCGTTGTAACCATTAATGCATTGCTCACAGAATCTAAAAATACACTAGTCTTATGGGGAATATTATGGATCTCAAGCTCTAGTTATGCGTATAGAATGTTGGTATGAATCTTTTTCTTCTCTTGTGAACAACAAAACGATATGAAGAAAGTTGAAGTAAAGTTTTCTTTTGTATTCCCCGAATGACAGTTGAGTTCATTTCGAAGTGTGTTTCTTCATGCAGAAATCCAGTTGGAGTTTTATACAGAGAGAGAGAGAGAGCGAATATATAAGGTTTTGGAAGGAAGGAAAAGGAAGACACACGGTCTCCGTTTGAAGTGTACTCTTATTTACTACAGCATAGGCAGCAGTGATGATATCTATACGGAGTTTTGTCTTGAGAGAAAATGTATTGGACAAACTTTCTCCAACTTTCACTTGAGAGACTCATTCGGGTGGAGTGTGAAAACACTACGAAATGGAAGAGGAAAGGAAGGTAGACAACTTTTGATGGGAGAATTCCAAAGTCTTGTTTAAAGGTGGAAGAATGCGATGCTAACCGACAAACGGATATTTATTTTAACTGGAAGTGTATAATGAAAAACGGTTCATTTTACTTTCGCCAAAGTACTGATTGCGTTTTCTCGTTTAGTTTTATTCGGGTTTTTAACGGAGAATTTCTATTTGGACGGGGAAGGAAACTGAAACAGTGTATATGGGGATTTGACATGAGGAACGACCAGAGAGGAAACTCGAGCTGTGTCCGACTACAGAAAAGGAACAAGATAAGGAGTTTGGTACTTTGTGAAAAAGGAAGGATGACTAGACATGTGTTTTATTTTACTTTACAAACACAATACATGCAGAAAAAGAGATATTGGAAACAAAGCTTGGTATTGGTAGTTTGAAGGATATTTGAACAAGAGTATCTCACGGTGGTTCACAATTTACATTGCATTGTTGTCATTTTGTCTGTGCAAAAGTCAGAATAAGTTCAACTATGCGATAGATTGCATAAACACTTGGGGAAATAATGTCAGACATTTTCCTGTATTAAAGTTTCCAATGCTTAAATTTTGTGTGACTGTCTATAAGAAATTAAAGCTTCATAGGAGGCGAATATGTGTTTGATAAGAGTTTTTGGTTTGAAGAGAAGTGTATTATTAAAAGAAGTGAAGAGTCAAGGGAAAGAGAGGAAGACGTGTAGACTCCACAGCATCCTTCCCATCTGTCCTAAACACATCCGAAATGAATGTCAAGATGAGGAAACTCTGTCAACCAACTTTCACTTGTGAGCTCCTTCTTTTGACCAGGATTCTCTACCTTTCTTCTTCGCAACTTTTGGCTTTCCTAAACTCATATACGAAGTACAATAGCGTAGCGTAGGTTCTATATATATTGGGTGATTTCTTCAAACGACATTTGACCTCTTGTCACTATTACACTGAGTGAAAGAAGAATCGTTTTCTTGACCAACAAGGTTGACACATTTTTGGACTCGTTCCACAAAACTATCCGAACTTTCTCTTACAAACACAAATTCAAACGGGACTTAACAACTAGACTCGAGGTATTCAATCGGGTTTTAAATATAGTTTTTTCTTAAGACTTTTGCTGGGTGAAAGTCTTAGACTGGTCTTGACTATTAGTTCCAATTGATTTGTATGTGAGAATAAAATAGTTTCCTTATTTTTTGCCTTCCTTTTGGTCTCATGTCAAAATAAATTGGAAGAAAATCAATCTTACTGTGCGATAGATTGATACTTAACTTTCTCACCAAGCAGTTTTTTGTATAAGAAGGAGATAGAAAAGCTGGAGTAAAATGGAATATACATGAAAGATTGACTGAATGAGGTAAAGGTGAAAGTGTATATGGGTTCGTCTTTGTACATATAAGAGAGAGAGAGAGAGAGAGAGAGAGAGAGAGAGTAAGAAGGAGAGAGAAGGTTTAAGTAACATTATCAGAGACACTGAGTAAATTTTAATTTTGTTCTTGTCAGTGAAGCAAAGGAAAAGGATTGGCAGGCTCTACACTTTCTTCGCTTTATTTACCTACGAAGACTTTCACCTCCTTCTTCTTGAAGAAAGTACTTCTTACTACACGCTTAATATATAAATCTTGTATTCGCTTGACTAGAGAGAGGTTGTATGCTATGATGTTAACCAGGACAAAACTGAGCACAAATAATAGCAGTACAACGTGAATCAAGTAAAATAGAACGCCTTAAGTCTTTTCTTTGTTGAGGTTAGGTGTATGTGTATGTGTATACCTAATAGAGTAAACTATTTCTTGAAGAACAAGGAGAAAGTCCACACAGAACACACTTTTTGAACGGGAGAATGGCCAAAATCAATACCCAAACGGTATAGGTCTTTTTTATAGAACAAAAGTGTAACTATTATACAGACACACACACATCTTATCCAGTCTTTCCAGGAGTATCAAAGATTAGCATCAAATCTGGTGAACCTTAGTCTTATATATCATTCGGAGAATGGATATAACGTAAGAGAAAGTCCTTGTGTGTGTGAATGTCTGTAGCAAGTATTATTGAAGGAGTCTGAACTGACTCGAGAAGGAAGAAACTTCAGTACACATTCACTTCCAGCCTCTTCATGTCAACACCTTACATTCATTTAATCACTCAACTAATCTTGTAACTTTCGGAGAAAGCAGAGAGAGAGTGGAGTTCCTTTCTAAGTAAGTCTTCTTCGAAAGCTCGAACATGTGAACATTTTGAATGCAAGCCAAGTTTGAGAAAATCTATGAATTCTAATGCCATCAATGCCACCATATCTTGAAACCAAAGGTTCATAGTTGGACTAGATGTAAATACATATATGGGACTAGATTGGTGTAATAAATAAATCGCATTACAAAACTAAATGTGTACGTAACACTCACCTAATCAAATTTACTTGCTTCGATGGTGATTTTCTCATTTCCCCTTCTTACTAAAATGAATGTAGGAGGAGTATACATCATAATAAAGTCTTAAGAGTTGTATTTATGTCTGCCGTATGGATAAGAGAGAGAGAGAAATCTACGAAGCCAATCAGAGATCAAATCTTAAGCGAAATGTTTGTTTAATTGGACCTACTTTTCATTTCCAAACCATTGAACAAACCAACCTGAATCGATTGTTAATCGGTTGTGAAATTCCTTGGCCTGCGTGTAGAGTTCATAGTTCATTTTCACAGAGTTCAATTCACAGGAAGGTGAAATATGTTTTATCGTTTAGTTCAAGCGTAACTGATTGTTGGTACCTTAGGTAAACTTTCCTCACTCACCTTTCAAGGCGCACATACACACGGTAGAATGAATTTACACGGTAGATATTGCATGAGATTCTGTGTGGCCAAGGAGCAAGAATAGCTTTCCCTCTTCTCGCATATATAGCTATAGGAAAGGGATGAAGGAACGACTATCTTTATTTCACAGGACAAAGGAACAAAAGGAAAAGAAAGTTGGTCGAATGTTTCATTCCTTTTTACCCTTGGGATTCTTATATTCGTCTTCCTCGTCATTTACTCCTTTATTTTAAGATGAAAGTATATATTGGGCCACACGGTCTCTTTAGCGGGGATTATCGGTCTATTTAGTAAAATGGACTCACTCGCGTACCTTTATATGGAGGCGAAAAAGAAGTTTCAATTGCACACACGAAAGGGACCCAGCACTGAATCCTGCTCTGATATATTCGAGTTGTGTGTGTATATGTGTATTGCACGCTTGCTGAGTTCTTAGAATTCAGTCTCACCAACTTTTCATCCTTTTCTTACAAGAGACTTATTCTTAAAGAGAAAATGGAGACAATGCAGTGACTTTCTCTCAGTCTAGTATTACCGTAGAATGATATGGAGCCACTCAAAGTTGGATTGGTGAGAGAAAGAAGGTACTGACCAATTTCCACCTCTGACATTCATGGAAGAACTTTAATTACAATTAAATTCTT
>Ga0194135_10002256_pt1 | contig 11673 bp, 7 predicted proteins | sample LitLau_LLRF_2013_FD_134024 | JGI IMG/M metagenome (GOLD analysis project Ga0194135, IMG submission 134024) | Freshwater sediment microbial communities in response to fracking from North America - Little Laurel Run_MetaG_LLRF_2013 (version 2) | ecosystem: Environmental > Aquatic > Freshwater >... | reverse complement strand
TTCATATCACTGCAAATAATGTAGGAGATGCTGCGTTTCAAAGACAATAAAGTACACGTGTAAGATGATAATTTTATATCATTTATTGTGTTTAGAAAGTCTTTGTCATTTCAAATGTCAAATGGCTTTAATTAACCACCACCATCAACATAGAATCTCTTGGCTACACCCGCCTGGCCGGTTAATTTAAAAAACGTTTAAATTTATTTCTCCACAAGGGTATAAAAAGCAGAATATTAATCACCTGAAAGGTAAAGCTTGTTCCACGAGTTAACTCTAAAATCCAGTATTACTGTGTGGTGTTTAATGACTGTAGTCTAAAGTACCTCATAAAGGGTTACCGCTCTGCTGAATTGTTGACCAAGAACGAAGGAGTAAATATAGTGGCTTATTTTACACATTTACTAACAATCAGAAGATTACAATTTAATTGAAAAATTAATAAGCTTTAGTCACGACAAATTCTTGCTATCCAAAGGTTCAATACCCTTACAATTGTGTTTGATAGATGAATGTTTTTCCTTATTTACTTCCATGGTAGTAGTCCACGTACGAAGGTGCCTAATTACGCACAAAATGCATGCCACAAATATGCAGCCAATAATGCTAGCACCGATGTATATAAATTTCATATACTCCTTATGGATCTTAAACTTGTATTGAAATATCTGCACATGAACAAACGGCGATCTTGTGTTAAATACTCTGTGAGTGACTTCTGGGAAATTTTCCAGCACTTCTGTCTCAGATTGAACCAGTAGATCCTCCCAACTTTCAAGCTGCTCTGTTTCTAAAGGAGTTATGATCTCACTCGTTGTGTCTTCCATAATTTGGACCATCTCGCTATTATTCAAGTATATTGTCTCATTTTCTTGCAGATTAAACGACACGTCTACGAATTTGGGCTTTGTAATGGGTTGGCCTCTGTCACGTAATGTATCATTACTCAAATTGATTTCTCCAGGAAACAATTCTGGCTTGCTTTCAGCATCAAAATATTCTGCAAGTACAATTGTCGTAAGATCTTCCGGCTCTGATGCCCATTCCGTTAAGGAGCCAAGTGTTGTCATATACAAATCATTTCCATCACGGACTAACTTAAAATTTCGTTTCGATTCTCCATCAGAATCTGCCAATGCAATCTCGTGTCCTTCTTCCAAGTCTTCTGGAGAAATTGTAAAGACAGATCCAGCCGGGACAATTATTTTCTTCGGATGAAAAGACCACAAATTATTCAGGTCCTCTTCGTGATTTATTTCCCTCTTCCTTCTTGTTTCTTTAAGCATAGACCGTGGAATAAGTTTCACTATTGCTGAGTTAAATAAAATATCCAAATGTGGTGCTTCTTTAACGCCATTCATTATGGTTATTCTCCCAGGAAATTCTGATTCATAACCAGTTATTGATATGACAAGATTTGTTCCATTTTCTTCAACTGTTGGGACAAACTTGGTGTCAGTCTTCAATCTAATTGCAGCTACGATATCTGTCATGTCCAAAATGTGCGTTGGATTGTTAGAATTTATTCCGGGGTAAATGAAGACGTCTGAATCTAATGACACAATTTCGTACACAGTTCGGTTGGAGCCACACCCAATTAAGTGACTTCTTAAAGGTGTATTAGTCAGAATATTATGGTCACCAGCATCTTCCGAATTACTGACATAACCTGCCGTCAAGTAATCAGTGTTTGTCTGAGCTATAATTGTTACCCCAAGTCTCCTTGCTGTGTCTTCCATTTCCGGAACATACTTCAGTTGAATATCCTTCACCAAATCTAACTCAATTTCTTTAGACCAAGTACTTCCTAGTGTTAGTAGAATTGTTCCAAATCGTGTAATCTGAACAACCATGTTGTCTCCTGTGACAAAGTCGTGTGGGTAAAATTCTTCTAGATTTCCTGGCTCAGAAATTATTTCAAAGGAATGTACCTTATTTTCTTTTACTCTGTACACGAGATGAGTTCCATTAAAGCGAAGATCTTCTAGTTCTGCAACTTTTAGGAAATTCAGTCGAAAAACGTGTTTTGAATATGTCTCGTCTGTTGTTGAAATTGACTCCAATCCTTTGACAACGATTGTAAATGGCTCATCAAAATTGTACACGAATGTTCCTTCAAAGTAAACGTCAGGCTTGAAATCCACAATTAGGTTTGATGTAACTTTCATAGTCAATGAATAATAGTCACACTCGTCATCAGTTATGAGGATTTCTTCAGCATTAGCTAAAAATGAAGTGTCACACGTTACAAGAACTTTATCGTGCATGTTCGGTCTTCCATGGAATATTTGAATATTTTGGAGACTCCTTATTGCCTTTTGATCGTTTGCTTTCCCATCTTTTATAGGAATTATTGAGCCTTCTTTGAATTGGATTCCCAAATCAATTAATAATTCTTGACCATGAAAAAAGTAATCAAAAATGTGTAAGCTATTTCCTTCATCACCTTCTCCTCCTCCATCGAGAGAATCTAATGACTTGGCCGAGTAAATCCAAAAGTGATCGTCTTCACTTGAGCCTTTAATGCTTTTTAAATGGGTTTGAAGATGTAGTTCAACAATAAAATTATTTTCTATCCCAGAAATGCCCTCCAAACTATTCACTATGTCGACATGGACATTACTACGGAGTACGATTGAAGTGTATATACTTTCGTCCGGTCTTACTCGTACGTCACATTTAATAGAGGAATCTACGACTTCACTGTAAGTGTACTTGTTCTCTTGTAAAATTTGTATAGTTTTGATTTCATGTGAGTTTGGGCTGAGGAATGGAATTTGGAGGGAATGACTAAAGCCAGATTTCATTTGAACTCTAAGTTTACCCGAGATTTCTGTGGTTTTCGTAAAGTCAACTGACCTCACTGTTTCCATTGGTAAATTTAGTTGCAAAAGTTCTGTTGCATTATATCCTGCAGAAGAATTTACAGAAGTAGAGTCACTTGACAAGATATACTTAAAGTGACCATTGGTTGCATTGTTCTGTATATTTGTGTAGTTCATTCCCTTCACAGTTATGTTGAACGGTCTAGTTGATTTATCATTATCTGATATCACAATGAGATCCGTCTTACTTGGGGAACTTCCGCCACCCCCATCCACATATTTGGTGTCTCGTCCACAAAGAATAATTTCTTGTTGAGCAGTTCTCCCAAGAATGATATTGAGGCTTTTTAAAGACACTGAAGTTTCAAATATATTCAAATATTGATAGTCATTCAACAAATCGATCAAAATTGGCTTTGATAAGGCCAGTTCGGGTCCCAATACTAATTGATTGTCTCCACTTGAACCTCCATCAACAGACCCAGATATTTTGTCAGACATTAAATTAAATGTATCATCTTTTTGTCCACCTACGATCTTCCACTTTCCTCCGTTCAAGTAAAAGTGGTTTGAGACACCTAAAGCTCCACTACGAATTTTGGTTATATTTTGGTGCTCATTATTATCCAAGGAATGAACAACAATTCCTTTTCGTTCGTGAATAACAAGTTGAGCAATTACTTGTCCTTCCTCGAGGAACAAAATATTTGGAGATACTGGACTTGTATTGTTTGTGAAGTTGAGAGACAGTATTTGATTATCCAGGAACTGTAGATTTAAATTTGATAAGAAGGAGGTTCTTGTTGCTATCTCCTCTTCTTGCTTGACAGTTGCCTCAGATAAATTTGACGGATTCAGCTCAATATAAAATAAAAGCTTTTCTCCTATAAAATTTGTATCGTTATTGTAACTTGTCATGTCCAAGTCGAATTTAAAATCTAAAGCGTCCGTTGTTGCGTCAGAGCAGATGAAAAACACAACCGGGTAGAAAAATTGACCATTCATTAAGCTCATTTGGACGATTGTGTAGCTCATCACTGCAATTTTTAACGGAGGAAAGCAAGACACGTTATTGTAATTGTTATTAACTGTAATCAAATCAGGTAAATCCTTTTTCCCACCTTCCAAAGAAATTAAAATGCCATCTTGGCAATTTCTTGATTGTGGAGGGAACCCGGACAAAGTCAACTTATCTTGAGTTCCTGGTCTTCCTAAGATTCTCCGAACATTAATCACTTTTATACTTTGGTTAAAATCCCTCTTTGAAGAATGTGTGTCTTCCTCGTCCCAGAGGTGGAAAATGCTTTCCGGATTCGAACCAATTATTTTTAGTGTGTTTAATCCCCCACCTCCATTTATAGCACCGGAAAATTCGGAGAAGAAATAAAATAAGTCGTTACTATGTGAGCCGCCTTTAACACTCCAGTTCCCACTGATCAGATGAAACTCGTTAGAAATAGATGGACATCCTAGTCTATGCGACCATTTCCGGTTACCAGTTTTCCCATGTTGAGAAACCAACTGATGAACCACCACATAATTTCCTTCCTCATCAGAGCTAAGCATGCTTTTCTCTCCTTGTAGTTCTGTCAGCAGCAATCCCAATTTATCCTCAGCTTTGTTAGATGCGGAATTGACTCCGGAATCAAATCTTAATGTAAAAGTTTGGTTGTTAAACCTGTTCTTGAACGAGAACAAGTTTTGCTTTGTGTTATTAGAACTTTGATTGATAGGTTCGATTTCAGAGGCTGCTGCGTCAAGTAAGAGCTTATGGGAAATTGTGGGTGCCAAAATAATATCGGCGAGGAAAGAAGTTTCATTTGACCTTTGCACTACAATTGTGATTTCTCCGTGAAGGGCGTTTGATTGAATTTTTGTGTGACCTTTCACCTGGATTGTAAGATTGTAAAGACTGCTTTGGTTATTCGAAGGAATTGAAATTTCATCTGGATTTGAGCTGGAATTTCCACCTTGAAGCATGAGAGAACGAATGGTACAAGTAGCATTCACAATTTCTACAAGGCCTTCTCGGCCTATAATTGATTCCACGTTTAAAATACCAATAGAAATGGTACTACTATTAGTAGTAACATTGCTAAATGCAGTATCGTCTGTTTTCATAGTCAGTGTATTGTTTGAATCTAAAGATATTCTAATTGGTTTTGATGGAGAACAAGATTTCGAAATTATTACTGAGTCTTCATCACCGTCTCCACCGTCTAAGAAACCTTGAATGGACTTGCATTCCCCAATAATAAAGAATTGGTCGACTCCACTTCCACCAGTGAATGTTTTAACACCATCCTCAACTCGAAAAATATTATTGTCCATTGACAGATCAGACATGTAAACTTCGTCAATTCCTTCCCCAAGATCAATTGAGAAGTAAGTGTCATTTTTTCCTACTCTCGACTTGTCAATAATGGCAATAGCATTTTTACACTTATATTCATATTTGGTTTCACGAGCAGAGAATTGATATCCATAATCACTGGCTGTATTTGGTCTGCATTTGAACTCTGAACGCTTCAGGTTGTCTGGAATGGCTCGTTGTGGCCAAAAGTAACCTTTCTTACGGAAATCCACGAGGCTATTTGCTTCCGGGGCACCAGAACTAATCGTTGTAGAAGTCGGACAACGACATTCCAGAATAAATTGATGGTTACGATCCATTCCACTTTTGTTCTTACGCTTTAGTGTTTTTTCATCATTGATACATTTTTTGATGTGAGGATTATACAGTGAGTTCCAATCATCAGAGTGGTCTTGAAAATAATAATTTAAACAATCATCATAGTAATGACATTTGTTTCCAACGACGATTTTATCCCTCCAATAAACACAATTACTGGAAGTACCTAATCTCAATGAGAACTGACAACTCTGAAAATAAAGTGTACATTCTCTCGAGACATTGAAAGTACGAGATGGAAAAACAATCCCAAACATGTTTGAATTGTTTCTTAGTATTTCCTCATATTCCCCCGTAATCAATGTATTAGCTGTCTTGATAAAAATTAAGCTGTCCAAGTAATGGGAAGTATCCTGTCCAATCAAGTATCGCCAGTACTCATTGTGTTTTTCAAAATCCAAAAGTCCAATTTTGTCTTTCAAACTGTCCACGTGATTGGAAGCTTTATAAAGTCCTACTGACAATGTTGCCAGTAAATTTAATACAACTCCCACTGTTGCAAAAATTGGAGCGAAAGGAGGGAAAGCCAGAGAACCCACTGTTACTGCTGTCGTTACAGCAATATCTATGGAATCTTGCACAATATCTGCAATAGCTTCATTTCTCTCGAACTTCGAAGCGTTTGGATTATTTAGTCGGTCAACGGCTTTGCATATGCCCCAAACACTCAAACCCACATCAATTGCTGCACTGAATGGACCACCCCATTTTCCAACGACTTTTGTGAACTTGCTTATTTTTCCTGTTGCCTTAAAAACTTTAGTTCCATGGCTGATTATTTTGTCTATTCCAAAATCCAGTCCAAGTTTTGCTCCAGTAATTCCCAAGCTAGTGTAATCTTCAGATTGGATCCCTTTAATTATGTTTTTCACAAGGAGAAATTTTCCAACGGGATTGGCTACTTTATCCGCCCCCTTAAAGAGCTTGCTCCCAATCTTGGATCCAGCGATTGCTGCGAGACCTCTTACAAATTTAGATTTGCTAATTTTCGTGTTTGTCATTAAATTAAATCTAGTCGTAAACGGGTCAAGATGATATACATGCGCAATGTCAGGGACATCTCCGGTAGCATGGAAACTTTTCGAGTAATCGACTTTGTTTGAGTGGGACTTCATGTCTTCTAACTCAATTATTTTATTGAGCTTTTTTGTTGTCTCAGGATTATCTGTGATGACTTTGTTTTTGTTCTTCTTCGTAATTTCTGCAATTTGCTGCTTCGATCGAGAGTCCATCCCGTCATATTCTTCTACGAATTTATTCCCTTGAATTTCCTCTACTTTTGTCTTTTCTGGTTGATCTACATTTTTTCTCGGGTCGTCGTCGTTGACTATCTTGTCGTCTGATATTACTATCTCTGTATCGGCATCATCAGTAGGTTTATTAAAAACAATGCATGAGGATCCAGTTGAGCGTTTTCGTCTTCCAGTTGGACTCCCAGGGCAAATGCTATTTGAAGATGAGGGATCTGCGATTGCTATTAATACGCGTACATATTTGTTGACTTTTACCTTAGAATATGAATAATATGCTGTTGATAAAATGAATTAAGACAAATCTTACTTAATTTTTGAAGCGAATGGGTCAGGGCGTTTGACACATCAGGTATGTCTGTGATTTGAGGTTTCTTATACTCACCCGCAGTTGAATCTAAAACCCATTGACCACTCGGCTTTCCAACAGGGTCCACTTGTTGTCGGAATGGAACTGTGTCTTCGTAAAACTTTTGATTTAGATTTGCCTGAGTTTCCAAGTCGGCAATACTTAACATTCCCAAATGAACTGTTTTAGAAGCCACTGCGTCTGTATCAGAACCCTCAAAGTGGGTTAGTTTATCATTCTTATCAACAGCAAGACTAACACGAGTGTCAAACTGATCCAGATGTACATCAACTCCAATGATATTTCCATTCAAATCCTTCTTGTGCTCAAATCTGTACTCTGTAATTCTTTGTGGATTCTCTGTCCAGTAGTTATTGTTCTTGTTTTCCAGCCGTTTGCCATTCTCGTTCTGAAATCAAATGTATAACCCATTTTAAGTAAATTGTATTTATTTTATGGAAAATTGGTCAATTATTTGATAACCTGAAAATCTCGTCCGTTTTGTATTGTTTTGATGATAGCTTTAGTTAGATCGCCTACATCTGAATCAACTATTGTGACTTTCTTGTCTGGAGCTTTATCAATCCATCTCGTCGTTTCTGCGGCAGAAAAGGGTAGAATGTCCCCTCGAAAAATCCGCCTGTTTAAATCCATGAGATGTTCTAATCCAACTACTGGGTTTGATAACGTTTCGAAAGAACTCGAAGGAACTTGGCCACCCTTCGATAGTCCTAGTAAGGTGTGCTTTACTTCAAATCTGCTGTTAGACGCTGCTGGAAAATCGGGAAAATTTTTTTGAGCTAAAAATTTGGCCTCCGCGTCAGCTTTCCTATTATTATATGCCTTCTTAGCATCGCTTGCTGCTTTTAAGCTTTTCTTCTTGGCCTCTTTTTTCAGTTGTTGTGCACTTTTCCCGTCTCCTCCGGGATCATTTGTAGCTGGAGCAGAAAGATTTGGTATGTCTGGAGGAGGAGTCGCAGGATTGGAATTTTGTGCACGTTTTTCTCGGGTGAGAGGCTGTTTTATAAATGGTACGAATCTCAAAATACATTTTGTCTTTCAGATTTTAGTTTGTTATATTGTACTTACTTCATTAAATTGGCTGAAAGTCCTACCATTCAGAAGTACGTTATTGCTGTTTATTGTAAATTTATTTGGAATTTCACTGTGGGTAACTTGAGAATGTGCATTTGAGCATATGGTAAATATATGGAGGGCTGATATCACGGTTATCCATGAAAAGTTCATTTTCGTGAGCTAAATTCTTATGGAAAACACTCCTGCTCTTTAAAACGATTGTCTCCAGCCTCGCTTAGCTTATTTCACTTACTGGCAAGGAATCATGCAATAAAAGAGTTAATTTAGTAGTTTAGGAAGGAAAATAATCATTGCGTCCTCTAAAGTTATTAAATGCGCCTCCAATATATTACTGTCGGTGTATAATGAAATTGTCTGTACCGAGGTGTTTCAACGTCTGTTATCTTCATTTCGTATTTCAAAATCAAACCTTTTTGTTGATTAACACGATCAGTAGTAACATACACTTTTCAAATTAATTTAATTTCAATGTGCGTAACCATCTATGACTGACGATGGGTAAATTTTAGTTTGACAAAACACGGAATCAATTACAATTGGCGACGAGCGTTAGGCTTCAGTTGTTCAATCCATCAGCAAAGATTATTTTTACGAACAAATGTAAAACTATTTGCTGCGTTCTTTGCAAAGCTTTGGGTGAATTAATGTTACATATCATCGCAACCACGATGCATATATTGGCGTAGCAAGGAACAATACAAGCCGTTTAATTCTTGTTTTTGAACATTCGCTAGTAAATCAGTTAAGCCATTTAAAATTGCATCAAGCTTCGATGCTCCCCCATGTCGATAATTTGCAGCGTAATATTCAACGCCACCTGGATGAACGGGAATTGGACTGTCCACCTGTGTGGCTTCTTTAACGATTTTTAACTTATAAAAGGTACATATAGTACGCACTATTTTATAAGTCTCTATCACTTACTTTTTGTTTTCCAAGTTCGACTTAAACTAAACGTTTACTTAAGCTATTAACTTGTAATAGCAACAGGCAATATGAATACTTTAAAGGACGTGAAGAATTAAATTAGAGGCGTTGAAATCGCTCGGTATAAACAAATTTAATTTTGGAAAGGTATTAATTTACTTAGAAGACATTTTGTATTAAATTAGGAGGAGGGTTTAATACCGGCCGTCTTGGACAAGCTGGCAGAAATTGAATTCTCGCAAGGTTGTCTTCACAACTTGTTGCGTGATTTTGAGACTTGTAAAATGATTTCGTGTGCATACGTTTAAGCAATGCTACACCTGGAAAAATGTTCGTTCATTTATTTCACTAATGATTCATCATGCAAAGAATTCACACTTGATACCCCGTAATTTCAAGAACTCGCAAACAAAGACCAATTAAGTCCATTTTTGCAGTTATTAAATGTAAGAATTCCATAAATGGTCTATGTTGTACTTCACCTCTCTTCATGCACAGTTTGTATTATAGAACTGTTGATGAATAGCAATTTGCATGGCTTAGCATCCAAGAATAACCCAATATAATATAAAGGACAATATGATGTGTATTTGTAAAGTTAAATTCGAAAACCGTGTAAACACCATTCGACTTCAATCTACGGCTTCATATATATATATATATATATATAATATATTTACAGCTTTACTCTTTAAAATTATTAATAGCTAAACGGATGAAATGACGCTCGCCCTTCTGTAAACTATAACGGACAAGTGAATGTGTGTGTAGAGTATAAGCTTAGATCTCTACATTAGGATCATAACACTGCAGATCATGATTAGCTAGCAATGGCTTACATATTTTATCTGTAAACGCTGAATTACGTATATCAATGGATTTCTTGAAAAAGTTGTGTGTAAACTACAACAGGCTTATAGTAAAGTGCCAAGCATGTCATTAAACACTCAAAACACGCACATCATTATACTTCTGTTCTCTACAGTCTTCTCAATTCGTGGAAGTCTGGTTTATCCTGTTGTGAATAAAAATATATACCCAGCTCTTATACATACATATATTCATTGGACTCTTTGTACTGCATATTATATGGAGGCTTCGAGAAGCAGATAACCTTGAACTTAACCTAAATAACCTGCCTACTTCTTTATTCATGAGAGCACAAACTCCAAGTTTAAGAAATGATTCACATGATGTATACATTCATGCCCACATTCATTCCAGTCCTTCCCTCTTTGTATGCAACTGCGGCTGTAATCTTCTCCACTGTAAACAAATACAATGCTACTGCATGCTACAAATACAAAATATGCTTGTGTACTAGAAAAATAGATGGATGGATGGATATACAATTACATTTTATTTTCAGTCTTCATAATAAACGCAAATAAATTATTCACATTTGTTGAAACCTCTACAAAATGTACAAATTGATCACTCGTCCTAGAAATCAAGTGACTTCCGAGTGGGACATTTCTTAAAATCAGTAATAAAACCGCTTTTTAGTAATCATGAAATCTGAAATAGCTGTAATGAACAAATAGTGAACTCCAAACTGCAACCAATTTACTCTCAAGTGTTTTGTAGTTTTTTTTACATTTTGAAGTCAGCTTTCTTCTTTAAAAAACCAACTTCATGTTAATAATAAAAATCCTATTAAGTAAAAAGGCCGCCTTAGGCGAGTCTAAAATCCAGAAATGAAAAGGATGAAACAATCTTAAAATTCCACATTTTGTCGAAATATTTTGTGCCGAATCTTATGGCAGGTTCTACTTCAGGTAATCTTGCAGTATTGTTTTTATATAACAGGAAAATCAACGTAAGCGCTAGTGGTTGTGCGAATGTGAATGAATACGATTACACATCAATTATACATTGTAGGGTAAATTCTGAAATTCATGAAGGAGCAGCTATGAAAAACGCGAATAATGAATTTCCAAGCAGAAAAAAATCACTTCTAACGTTTTTTTATATACTGTATTCAACGGCTTCATTTCACGTTTAATTATAATCAAACTTACTTATTTAAATTGAAGGAAGAAATCATTCCTCTGCTACTACTATGGTTATTTATATATTTTTCTTTCAAAGGAGTTCATTTAGGTATTACCAAATTCCTGCTGCATATAAAACCAGAGAATCTAGATTCAGAAAATCAAATTCGGATTTTTCAGTATCAGAGCTTTCAATGTTTGAAACCCACATAGCAACAACAAAAACAAAACTTAAAATTGAGTTTTCGTTGCTAAGGAGTTACAAATATCGAAAAAAAAATTAAAATGGACCTAGATTTTTGTAATAATTGATATATGCAAAAGAGATCGTCAAAATCGGTTCAGCCGTTCAAGAGCTACACGTGCGCAACACTTTTGGAACTCGGTGGGAATGAATACTTACAGTACAACTACTCGTGTGGGGTTCCTGGGATTGACCTTTTGACACTTAGGCAGGCACGAAGAGGTCATAACTTAATAATAATGACAATTTTTAGCTGCCCATATGCAGTTGGGGCAACGTAGATAAGCGCAGAGA